>ENA-ORBV01011909-ORBV01011909.1-microbial-mat-metagenome-genome-assembly--contig:-NODE-11909-length-13537-cov-4.805944_pt1 | contig 13537 bp, 13 predicted proteins | sample MGYA00237777_ERZ505514 | MGnify/ENA primary metagenome ERZ505514 (study PRJEB26160, sample SAMN06269048) | microbial mat metagenome | isolation source: Oligotrophic lake microbial mat | place...
CTCCGCGTATCCCCCCGCGACGAAGCCGGCGGTCTCGACGTGTCGCAACATGGCGAAGAAGGTTACTCCGACGGCGAAGGCGCCGTGTTGGTCCTACAGGAAACCAAAACCTAACTCCCGCCCTCTCGTCTTCTCGTCTTCTCGTCTTCTCGTCTTCTCAAGATTCGTCTTCTCAGAATCAATGAAACTGATCGTCGCAATCATCCGCCCAGACAAACTCGGCGACGTCCTCGAAGCACTCTTCCGCGCCGAGATCCGCGGCCTCACCGTATCGCGCGTTCAGGGCCACGGCGGCGAAATGGAACACGTCGAGAACTACCGCGGCACGACGGTGAAGATGGAGCTGCACCCCAAGGTACGCCTAGAGATCGGCGTCTCCGACCCCTTCGTGCAACCAACAATCGATGCCATCCTCGCCGCCGCCCGCACCGGCGAAGTCGGCGACGGCAAGATCTTCGTCATGCCAGTGGAGCGCGTGGTACGCATCCGCACGGGCGAGCAAGACGGCGCCGCCGTCACCCCCCTCGCTCCAACTCCCTAACCATTCCGTCAACTCGTCTTCTCGTCTTCTCGTCTTCTCGTCTTCTCGTCTTCTCGTCTTCTCAAGACTCGTCTTCTCAAGATTCGCCTTCTCCCCTACGCCCGCACCAGCCGCCCCACCAGCCGCCACACCACCTCGGGTAACACGCCGAACGAATACGGCGCGTACACACGCTCCAGGCGCTGATGAAAGTCCCGCCCCCACGGCCCCACGTTGATGGTGGGAATACCCGCCGTCACGTCGCCCTCCAACGCCCAGCGGATCCCGGTGCCCCATGGTGGCGTATTCCCCGCGATGTAGGCCACTTCCTCGCGGCTCGACCGCCCCAAAAAGCTCATGTCGCTAATGCCCTGGAAGAAACCGCGGACGCCTAACGATACTCCCAGTTCCTCGCGCGCCGTGGCGAGTGTTTCGAGCACGGCGTTGCGCACATCGCGCTCGCGCGCGACCGAGGCGTCGAGATGCACCGACGGATATGGGAGGGAAGCGAAGCCGAGCACCGCCGCCGGACCGGTGAGTCCGCTGGCGCGCCACAGGTGTTCGGTCACGATGCGGCTGAAGCTGGGAAGATCGAGCGATGCATCCCTGGCCAGTCGTTCGCATAACGCGTTCAAGCGCTGCTGGGCGGCAGTGCCACCTCGCTCAAGCACCTGCGACCGCAGCTCGGCAAAGGTGATGACCAATGGTTCGGCGGCGACAAAGCTCGACGGTTGTCCCTGCCAGGTCGCGTGTATCGCCGCCTGCACCGAGAGTCTGGCAATTCCCTCGCGCAGGGCGTCGTGCACTACGTGTTGCACCTGCTGCATCACCATCTCGGCCGAAATGCGATGGGTCAGAAGATTGTAGCAGGCCCAAGCTGCGGCAGGTGTGGTCACATCGTAGCCCACCTTGAGATCCATCTGCTTGAGGGTCGTCGGGGGCGGGGCCGCCTCACCTTCGGCAGAGTCGGCTAACTCCGCGTTGCATTCGATGGCCGACGTGACGCGCGCCGCGAGGTAGTTGGCGTTTATGCCGTCGAATGGATAGCCCGCATGTGTATCGCGGCCGGCCACGAAGAGGGAGACGAGGAGCTTCCCGACGGAGCCCATGTAAACGACCTGGCCCTGGCTCCCGTCGGTGAGATCGCCCGTCGCATCGAGATTGATGGCCGCTTCGATGGAGAGGCCCCATGCCTGCGCCAGGACAGCCAGTCGTGGCGCGGCGGCTCGCATGCCCGCCGATCGATCTTCTTCGTCAGGGGTTGCGACGAAAATCAGGTTGCCGCGCCGACTGTCCCCTTCATCGGCGAATCGGCGCAGCACGGCGATGCCGGCGGCGAGCCCGCTTTTCATGTCGAGTGCGCCACGCCCTGGCAGAAAGTCACCACTTTTTAGGTCACGCAGCGCACGGGTGTCGCTTTCTGTGCGTCCGTTACGCTGCAGGTCATCGATAAGGCGGGGGAGGAGCTCGGTGGGGCGGCAGGCCCACGGTTCCAGCTCTCCGTAGTTGGAGGTACTGACCACGTCGTAGTGGCCGGCCAGGACCACGGCGCGCGGCCCCTCTCCTCGCACGAGAGCGATAACGTTGAAGCGCCCCAGCGGATCGTGTGGAATCGGCTCTACGTGCAGGTGTTCGGGATGACGCTGGAAGTACGAGACGCGAGCCAGCAGGTCGCGCAAGACGGCGGCAAAGGTCACTTCGCCTAACGTATTGGTGACGCTCGTCTCTCCCACCAGATGGAGAGTGATATCACGCGTCTCATCGTGCCAGGCCGTCACGAGGGCCGAAATCGGTGCTGCCACAGTGCGGTTGCTCGATGTGAAGGCGACTCCTGCCCGCGCGGTGCCGCCCGCACGACACCGATTGATAGCGCAGAGGCAACGAACGTGCGACAGGTGGCGGCTCTTCTTGACCGATTCATGTTCATGCATCGGGCGCGTTTGAACGACCCAATGCATGAACATGAGGAACAGCGCAACGACTTATCGCCGTGGTTCTGCCGACGCAGCCGCCAGCGCACGCGCTGCTGCCTCACGCGTCTCCTCGTCACCCAGCGCCCGTGCGAGGGTGAGCAGAAGTCGCTGGGTGCTGGCGTCCAGTCCGAGGTCGCCCTCGCACGCCAACATGACGCGATCAATTACCCGGGCCCCCTGCTGCCCAATGAGCGTGACCGCGAGACGCACATTCTCCTGCGACAACTCGCGCCGACGGAGTGCCTCGGCCGATGGCGTGAGCGCCGTAACAGCGAGCTCCAGCCGCGACCACGCATCGCCCCTCCCCTGGCCAACATCTAACGCGCGACGGGCAGGTGCCGCGCTTCGATGGAGTCGAGTCGCGAGAATTCGAGCGAAGCGTAACATGGCGCGTCCTCCTTTTCCGTTTGAAATGCCATTTCTGCTGTGATACGTACCCGGACCGACGGGCCGGGTGGTGAGCGCCGCGCATCGCTCCAGTAACAAAGTGTGCCTGCAGCGTGAACGACCTGCGTTGTCGCTGGCGAAGCGCCCGAATGCACAACGCCCCGCCGGCAGTAAACGCGGGCGGGGCGTCGAACCACTCGACTCACGAACGGCCCCTCACCATCGAGTGCCACTCGTACTCTCCGCGCACCGCACCTTCGCTACGCCCCAACCGCCGCGCGCTCCAACTGTGGAGAGCGCCTTCCGGACGACGACACCGTCCCGATCTGGCGAACGGTGCCGATCGATGGCTAAAAGCCGAGTGCTACGCGTCAGGGAAGGATCGAAGCGATTCATGGCGATCGTGGACGATAGGTGAGAGAGAGACCCCTCGCCGAGCGCCGCAGTCACTCTGCGGCGCATTGTTTTCGAGCAACTCCGATATTTCTCCCTTGGACGGCGGCGTGCAGTCATGCACTTTGCGACACTCCCCTGCCGACACGTTGCCGAATGAGTGACTGGAGCCCCGACTCCGAATCTTCCCCCGATCAACACGACGCCACCGTGGCGCGTGTGATGACGGTTTCTCCCCTCATGCTGCGCCTGGTGCCCACGCCGCACCCCAACCAGCCCGAGGGACAGATTGTCTTCCGCGCCCTCGGCGCCGTGGATGGTGATGTGCAGGACGATTCGCCCGTGCTGGCTCAGGGGGCCCTGCCGCACGGGCTATTCGAGGCGGTCCAGAAGACGGGTCTCTTTGCAACCCCCGTGTCCCTCATGCTCTCGGTACAAGATGACGACGGTGGAATCCGCGGCGTACTGGCCGCCATCGTCAAGCAGTCAGACGTTCAGCGAGCCGAGCGGGAGAGCCGGAGCGAGGATGAGCCGTGGATGGCCAGCTTCGACGGAGCGAGTCGGGCACCGGATTTTTCTGGCGAAGACGACACGGACGAAGCGGTGCTCGTCCCCTTCGTACTGGGCATGATCCTCCGCTTTCCCGAGGACCGGAAATTCCCGGAGAGTCTGGACGACGAAGCCCTTGATCTGATGGCCACGTTGCTCTCGGGGCAGGCAATGGACGCCGATCGCAAGCGGGTGGAGAACCTGCTCAAGTCGCTGTAGCGTCGGGCTAACGCGTTATCTCCGGCTTCGACAGCGGATGACTAACTTGGATCTGCATCGCTGCCCCGCGCTCCTTTCCCGCCCGCACCGGATGCGGGGCGCTTGCTCACCACAACGGACTCGATGCGTCGGCCGTCCATCGCCGCGATGACGAAGCCAAGTCCGTTCCATTCCACTCGCTCGCCCTGCGTCGGTACGCGTCCCAGTTGTGTCATGATCAAGCCACCGAGTGTGCGGACGCCCCGTCGTTTCTCGTCGGGGAGCTCAGCGAGATCGAGCGTCAGCTCAAGATCCTCTATCGTCACGGATCCGCGCATCACCCACGTGTGAATGTCTCGTCGCTCGATCGCCGGCGCGATCGTTTCATCCGCCGCAGGCATTTCTCCGAGCACGGCTTCGACAAGATCGTCCAGCATCACGACACCCTGAAGCCCGCCGTACTCGTCCAGCGCGACGGCAACGTGCTGGCGCGTCCGCCGGAACTGCTCGAGTAGCGCCGGAGCCGGCATGGTTGCCGGCACGTAAAGCGGTTGTCTGAGTGTCCCTCGAAGATCGAGCGATTCGCCCGCCAAACACCGTGCCAGAACATCCTCGGCGTAGGCCACGCCCACGACATTGTCGACGCGCTCGGAGCACACGAGATAGCACGCCCGCATTCGTTTGGCCATTTGTGAGCGCACCACATCCGGCGGCTGCGCAATATCGATCCACTCGAGCCGCGTTCGAGGCGTCATGAGGTCGGCCGCCACGCGGTCACCAAGGCGAAAGACCCCCTCGACCATTTCATGCTCCGAGTCCTCGACCACCCCGCTTTCGGCACCCTGCTCGATGAGCGCTCGAATTTCTTCCGCCGTTATGGACGGCTCCGCGCTCACACGGATGCCAAAGAGTCGAAGTGCCAGGTTCGTAGGCCCTGTGAGCAGCACAACCAACGGTGACGCCACGCGCGCCAGAAGGCGCATCGGTCGGGCAATCAGCGCGGCCACTCGTTCCGGATGACTCAGCGCGACGCGCTTGGGAACGAGTTCGCCAATAAGGAGCGAGAGATAGGTGATCGAGGCCACCACGACCCCTAGCGCGATCCCTTCGGCGTGCTCCGCGAACAAGGGCACAGCCTTGAACATGATCGCCAGCTCCTCGGCGATCGTGGCCCCCCCGAACGCTCCGGCGAGTACCCCGATGAGAGTGATCCCAACCTGCACCGTCGAGAGGAACTTTGTCGGCTCTCGGGCAAGCTCAAGCGCCGCTCGGGCACCGGCGTCACCATCGTCCGCGCGCTGCTCGAGCCGGACCTTGCGAGCCGTGACGATCGCCAGCTCCGACATGGCGAACACTCCGTTGACAACCAGCAAGCACAGAATGATGAGGACTTCTGTCGCGATGACAGACATGTGGCGCGGTTCGCTGATGAGGGGGTCGACGTACGGTGGCCGGGCGTGCGACTGCAGCACTACACGCGGGCCTTCACAATCGGACCGCTGCCTTGCCCGCGCCATCGAATTGATGATACCGCGCCGGGCGTGATCTCGCACTACAGGAAAGGCGTCGCGCCGGGCGGTGCGATCGCGCCGAATTGCACAGGCACTGCCCGCGCTTCCGCCCCAACGCCCGCTCGCCATACAGCCAGTACTGCGCCGAAAGCGGCACCACCGCGAGGTTGAAGTGGGCGACGCGTACCGTTTAGGTGCGTTAGGCGGCGCCTACGGGAGGGACGAGAACGGTGAACACGCCCTGACGGCGACCGTACCGCCGCTCCGGCTTGCACCGTTGGCGGCAAGGGCGCTCATGTTCACCGGCGGCCGTCGAAACGGTTCCCCGCTCCGAACACGTAGGTCCGGGCGGTGAGCTTGTGATCGGCGACGGCGTTCGCGATGTCGGTGGTGGTGACGACCCCCTCGAGCGTCGAGCCGCTCATCACGAGGATTCGGTGAATCCGAGCACGACGCATAAGGTCTGCGGCCTCCTCCACCGACGCACCGGGAGGGAGCGCGCACACCGGGACCCCCGTCATCGTTTCAGAGACCCTATGGGCGTCCAACGCGCCCAGCTCCCCGAAGTTCGACCTATCGAACCTCTCCTTCACATCAGCCAGGTCGTCGTCCCATAGCTCGGTGAAGTAGGTTCCTTGGGCACCGTTGTCGTCGCTCGGCTCATTCCTGGGCTCGTCGTCGAGCTCGGAAAGTTCGTCCCCTGCGTCGTACTCCTTGCGACCGGGGAGACCTGCCGCGAACTCGAGCAGGTCGGTCGTGGATATCACACCGACCACCTTCCCGGCGTATACGACCGGAGCGCCGCTCACGTGCCGCGCAACGAGCAGCTCGATCGCCTCGCGGATGCTGAGCTCGGGGCTCACGGTCAGCAGTTCGCGCGTCATGATGTCCTGAAGCTTCAGCATGCGGTTACCTCGTAGGGGAGCAGGAGCGGCGCCTCAACTATTGATGGGCGCGCGGTATGTACGGTTGTCATGGCCCGCGACACCTTGAGGATGTCCGCCCGCCACGTCAGCACTCGAGGATACAATCTCGTCGTTCGGTTCGATGACGACAAACACGGGGCAGCGAGCACCAGTCAGCACTTCACGCACCACGCTTCCGAGGAGGAATCGGCGGATCCCGCCCGCCCCGCGGCGACCGAGGATGATCATCTCGCTCGAGAGGCGCTGCGCCGCCGCGAGGATTTCCTTCCCGGCCTCACCAAACGCCACCTCACTGGTCACGCACGCTGGGTCGAGCCCCGTCGCGGCGAGGCTCCGAATCCAGCGATCGCTCTCCTCACGGAACTGCTCCTTGATTTCGGACTCGTCGAACTTCTCTTTCCCAGTTGTCACCGCCTCCATGGAGAGCACGTGGCTGAGGACGGCGGAGCTCATGACGTGTAGCGCCGTCACGCTCGCGGAGTAGGCATCGACGAACGTTCGGGTCCAGTCGACCACGAGTGGCGTAACCTCCGAATCATCCAGCGCCACGAGCAGCCGGCGCGGGGGTACGTTGCCCACCCCGTCGGCAACAACGACAGGGACCGGGGAGAGGCGCAGGAGTTGGTCGGCCACGCCACCAACTCGATTGCAAGTACCCTCTTCGCTGTGCTTCCCGACCACGATCGCGTCGGCGCCCACCTCTCGCGCGAGGTCCGCCAACTGCTCTGCCGCGCGCCCGACTCGCACCTGCGTCTGGATTGACGGATGATGGAGCGCTCTTGCCAACTCGCCCAGCTTCTCCACGGCACCATGACGTGCGAGTTCTGTCAACGTCGCTGCCGGCGGAAATCGGCTGCGAAGGAATCGAGGGGGCTGTGGCACATCCACGACGTGCGCGACAACGAGCTGGGCGCGAGGTGCAAAGTGTGCCGCAGTCCACTCCGCCACCTTGACGGAGTTCATCGAGAAATCGGTTCCGACGACAAGTCGATTGAGCTGCATGGGATGATTCGGTGTGAGTCCGTGGCGAGGAGCGCCGCTGTATACGGCGCCGGCACCACATCGCGTCCCGCGACTGCTGGAACAGAGTGAACGTTCGCTGGGAGTGGTCTTTGCGCTGTCGGGGCGGACCGATCCCGCTGTCAGGCATTTCACTGATCCTCTCGGTCGACGGGCGTGTCGAGCGTCAGGTGCTGGCGTCCGCCGTTCCGCTCCTAGGGGCGGACTTCGAAAGCGAGGAAAGCGACGTCACCCTGCTGTTCGGTGCGGCGGGGTGCGAAACCAGGTGGACCATCGCAACGTCGCGCCGGGCACCGTGCTCTCCCGCGACGCCTAATGCGCCCGTGCCTATGCTCAGCGCGCGGAACTACGCGCCACCCCTTCGAGGACCCTCGTAAGTCGCAACTTCACGTCTTCGGCGATCGGCCGGATGTCCTCGTTGCCTGTCAGCGCGAGCGCTTCGACCGGATCCATCGCGGCCACGACACTCTGCCCGGGCGTGTCGGTGGCGTACACGATAACGTTGCACGGGAGCAGGAGTCCGATATCTCGCTCCGCCGTGAGAGCCTGGTACGCGAGCGGTGGATTGCACGCGCCGAGGATGACGTACGGACGGAAGTCGACATCAAGTTTCTTTTTGAGTGTCGCTGCAATGTCGATTTCCGACAGCACTCCGAAACCTTCGCGGCCGAGTTCTTCCTTTGTGCGCGCGATGGCGTGGGCCACGTCCCCCTGGACGGTGACGGCGATTCCGTATCGCGTTGTCTGTTCCACCATAATGTGCTCCGAGTTACATGTGAGCCGACGCTCTCAAGATCACCTCGAGGCGGCGCTCGGAATGTAGGGGATTATACTCGGCTGGTATCTGTCGGGGCCGACCAATGAGCGCCTGCTAGCGTCCGGAGGCGAGGTGGAACGACGAATCGGCTGCCGTCCGTGGCAGCCGATTGATCACTTCGCTCTACTCATTACGCGATTCAGAGCGGGCGATGGGGTTCGAACCCACGACATCCAGCTTGGGAAGCTGGCGCTCTACCAACTGAGCTACGCCCGCGTGCGCACAAACTTAGCCCCACATGATCACACAGAGCCAGCGGTCGGGATTGAACCGACGACCGCCCGATTACGAATCGGGTGCTCTACCACTGAGCTACGCTGGCGAGGTAACGCGAAATGCCCAAGAGCGGACTCGAACCGCTACGCCTTTCGGCACCACCCCCTCAAGATGGCGTGTCTACCAATTTCACCACTTGGGCCACTTCAGTTTTCTTCCTACTTCCTGCTCTCGAGCGGGGCTGACGGGGCTCGAACCCGCGACCTCCGGTGTGACAGACCGGCACTCTAACCAGCTGAGCTACAGCCCCAATGTCCTCATGACGCGACAACCTCTCCCAGCAACCAACCAGCGAATTCTCCCAGCAACCTAAGGCAACCTAACCCAGCAACCTAACCCAGCAACCAACCCAGCAACGAACCCAGCAACCAACCCATCAACCAACCCATCGCCCCAACGGGAGTCGAACCCGTCTCTGCACCTTGAAAGGGTGCCGTCCTAACCGATAGACGATGGGGCGCTTACTCCAAGTAGATAGTCGACGAAGGCAACTCCTTCCCATCTACCGGCTACGTCTACCGTGTGCATAGCGGTAACGGGATTCGAACCCGTGTTCCAGCCTTGAGAGGGCTGTGTCCTAGTCCCCTAGACGATACCGCCAGAAGAACAGCTGCCAATCCAACCAAGCCCAACAATATACACCGGCACAGGCCCGGAGGGAATCGAACCCCCAACCGCCGGTTTTGGAGACCGGTGCTCTACCAATTGAGCTACGGACCTAAACACGGCACAGGCCGCGCACCACAGGGTGACCGACGGGGATTGAACCCGCAACCCCCGGAACCACAATCCGGTGCTCTAACCAATTGAGCTACGGCCACCATGCTCGCTTGCGCGAGGTCCGGCCTCACCACCGGCACAACGAAACGACGCCGAGGGCGAACCAGAGCCCGAAAGTGTAATCTCTCCGGTCGTTCGTTTCAAGTCGTGGCGCACAGAACACGAGAAGAAGCTACGGGTTCCGCAGCGCTCAATCCTTGGCGCGATCAAGATACTCACCCGTAGCCGGATTTACCCGAACGCGCGTGCCCTGCTCCACAAACTCCGGCACGTTCACCGTCACGCCGTTTTCCAGCTTGGCCGGCTTCGACGACGCGGTCTTGGTCGCACCACGCACCACCGGCGCCGTTTCCACGATCTCGTACGTTATCGAGTTCGGCAGCTGAATACCAATCGGCTTGCCGTCGTAATATTCGGCCAGAATCTTCATGCCCGGCTGCATCCACGGCGCGGAATCACCCAGCGACTCGGCGTCGAGTTCGAACTGGTCGTAGTCGGCCGAGTTCATGAAGTGATACGACTCGCCGCCCTGATACAGAAACTCGAGTTCTCGCGTTTCCATGGACGCCTTTTCGATCGTGTCGGCGGCGCGGAAACGATGATCGAACGAGCTGCCCGTCCGCAGGTTCTTGAGCTTGGCCTGCACCATCGCGCGCAGGTTGCCGGGCGTGTGGTGGCGGAACTCGATGATGCGACACGGGTCGCCCTCGAATACCAGCACCATGCCGCGGCGGATCTGAGTGGCCGTAAGCGCCATATTAACCGTCAGTTACGAGTAAGGTCATGATGAAATACACTAACCCCAAAGCTTATCGGAACAGCCCCCTCAGGGCAACCGCCGGCGACGCGCGACGCTGCTCATCCAGGACCGGACGCTTGAGACCAACGTCGGCCCGGGCATCAGGGACGAACGCCAGGTCCAGGTAGCGCCGCCCGTCCCGCACGGCCGCTTGGGAGATTTGCGATGGCGGCACGTCCAAAAACCGCGCCTCCTGGCCGTAGCATCGCGCCACACCACTCAAGAGTCCTTTCGCCAGCGCCAACGCGTTCCCGTCGCCCACAAAACTCAGGCGCAGCGCCGTGAAGTCGAGCATCTCCACGTCCACGAAGGGAAGCGGCACGGTGGGAACCATCGCCTGCAGCTCCGACTGGACGATCGCGTTCAGGTGCAGGCAAAACGTGTGTGCCGTGGAGTGCCGGCGCAGCTGCGCGGCCATCTCAACGGCCAACAGCGGCACCACACGCTCGCCTACCAGTTGATATGCGTCGGCGAGCGAGATCCCCAGGCGTTCACTGGTCGCCTGCACGAGCGAATCGGCGCGTGCAATCGAACCAGCGGCGGGACCAGTGTCACGACGCAGCTCCGCGGACCGCGCGTGAATCGCGGACGTGCTCTCGTCGTTGCCAACAAGATCTGAAACGACGGCGTCGAGCAGGGCGAGCAGCGCAGTCACGTGAGCACCAGGAGAATTGCGATCGACAAGGACGTTCTGTCCGTCATCGGCGCGTCACGCGGCACCAAGACCGATCTCGACGAGTGTCGGCGGCGCCACGCAGAACTTGACGGGCCCTTTTACGCTTAAGGTTCAGCGCTCGTCAGCAGCGGCTGCATGGCCCGCCACATGCCGGCCGCCACGACGTGCGAACCGCGCTCATTCGGGTGAATGCCGTCGGTCTGATTGAGCGTGGCCTCCCCCGCCACCCCCTCGAGCAGGAACGGGAGCAGCGTCACGCCGGTCTGTGCAGCCGCCTCGCTGTACGCCGCCCGAAAGCGCTGCGTGTAGTCGGCGCCAAGGTTGGGCGGCGCCTCCATCTGCACGAGCGCCACCGTGGCCCCGGGCAGCCTGGCACGCACCCGTTCGATCAGCGCAATCAGCGTGGCCCTTGTCGTATCGGGGTTCACGCCCCGCAACCCGTCGTTGGCCCCAACCTCGAGCACCACGACATCCGCGGGTTCCGACAGCACCCAGTCAGCGCGTCGCAGCGCGCCCGCCGATGTTTCGCCACTCAATCCAGCGGCCACGATCTGGACTTTGACACCGGCGCTGTCCGCGGCGCGTTGTACCAGTGCCGGCCAGGCGCTATCGGGATCGAGTCCAAGACCGGCAGTCAGACTGGTGCCCAGAATCACCACACGCGGTCCACGTGCGGGGTCGATTCCGGTGCGTGCGCCGACAGATTCAGCCGTGGCGCCTGTTGCCCCACGCGGGGACGCCCCGGTTGATTCCGGTATTGCCGATTCATCAGCTTGTCCACCACACGCTGCCAGGAAGGCCAGTACCAACACGGCGGCTCCACGCCCGCCGAGGTGCCGTGCACGTCGCAGCTCGCTCTTCACGCCGGCGGTCCACCGCCCCGTTCGCTTCTCCGACTCCAGTCGCATGCTCGTTGCTCGCGGATTGTCCAAGGATTATTCCAGCGGTGATCGACCGCTCACAGTGCTGCACAGCGTCTCCTTCGAGATTCCGCGCGGCGCGTACGTGTCCATCGTCGGACCCTCAGGCAGCGGGAAGACAACCCTGCTTGGCCTGCTGGCCGGTCTTGATACCCCCACACGGGGGACAATTGAACTCGATGGCTCCGATATCGGGGCGCTGGACGAAGATGCGCGCGCCGCGATGCGGGGTGAAAAGGTTGGGTTCGTCTTCCAGAGCTTTCAACTGATTCCCACGTTGACCGCCCTTGAAAATGTGCAGGTGCCGCTCGAGCTGCGCGGCGAAGTTTCGTCGGCCGAAGCCGCTGCGCGCGCCAAAGCGCTGCTCGAACGCGTGGGACTGCATGGTCGCGGACATCACTTCCCGACGCAACTCTCCGGCGGTGAACAGCAGCGCGTCGCGCTCGCCCGCGCCTTCGTCAATGCGCCGGCGATTCTCTTTGCCGATGAACCCACGGGCAACCTCGACGGTGCCACCGGCGGTCGCATCGTCGAACTGATCGAAGAGCTCAACCGCGAGCGCGGCACCACGGTGGTCCTCGTCACCCACGATGCCGCGCTGGCCGCACGCACGCAGCGCACGATCCGATTGGCCGATGGTCACGTGGTTGAGGATATCGCGCATACACCGGTCGCGGCATGAGCGATCGTCCGGCGTCAGCGTCACACCCGCAAGGACTTCGCCCCGCCACCCTGGCCCGACTCGCCTGGCGTGAAAGCCGCACCGCCCGCCGACGGCTGGCGCTCTACATGTCGTCAATCGCGCTGGGCGTCGCGGCACTGGTGGCCATCGATTCGTTTGCAGGCAACGTCACGCGCTCCATTCGTGAACAATCGCGCGGCTTGCTCGGCGGTGACCTGCAAATGTCGTCGCGCGCGGCTTTCCCGCCCGTGGTCGATTCGTTGCTCGACTCGCTCTCAACCACCGGAACGCCCAACGCACGCATCACCACGTTTGCGTCCATGGCGTTGGCCAATGAAAGTGGCAACACGCGACTCGTGCAGGTGCGCGCGGTCACGGAGGGCTATCCGTTTTACGGCACGATCGGCACACTGCCAACCGGCACGTGGAGTATAGCGCACGGCGACCGTCCGGTTGCCTACGTCGATCCGTCGCTGCTGGTGTCGCTCGATGCAGAGGTCGGCGACTCCATGCGACTCGGGCAGCAGATGTTCACGATCATCGGCGCGCTCGACAATGTGCCGGGCGATGCCGGCATTACGGCGGTGATCGGACCGCGCGTGTTTGTATCGGCAAGATGGCTCGACGCAATGGGACTGCTGCAGTTTGGCAGTCGAGCCGAATACGACGTGGTGATGCGACTGCCCGAGGGCGCGAACGGAACGCGCGCCGGCACCGCGCTCGCGCGCTCATTGCGTCGACGCGTGGATCCGCGCAACGCGGATCGGGACAACACAGAATCATCAAGTGAACGCGGCGCCGGTGCGTTGGGTGGCGGCGAACGGCTCGATGATTCAGTGGCGGTGGACTCTGCCACCGGGTTGCCCGCCGCGATGCCGGCGCGCGTGCGTGTGCGCACGGTGGCCGACACCGAACGTGATTTCACCGAGGCCGTCGCACGATTGGCCGATTTTCTCTCGGTGATCGGACTGATTGCGCTGCTGCTGGGTGGTATCGGCGTGGCTAGTGGCATTCACGCGTTCGTGGTGTCCAAGATTGACACCGTCGCGGTGCTGCGCTGTCTTGGCGCGAGCAGCACACAGGTGCTCACACTCCTGTCTCTTATACACA
>ENA-ORBV01011912-ORBV01011912.1-microbial-mat-metagenome-genome-assembly--contig:-NODE-11912-length-13535-cov-5.474885_pt1 | contig 13535 bp, 7 predicted proteins | sample MGYA00237777_ERZ505514 | MGnify/ENA primary metagenome ERZ505514 (study PRJEB26160, sample SAMN06269048) | microbial mat metagenome | isolation source: Oligotrophic lake microbial mat | place...
CAACAGTGAGGCGAGCTCGAGAATTCAATCTCATGAATTGCCGATGACTGGGTTCAAAGATTCGACATCATCGGCAACTTTAAACTCTCCCGTCGTCGTTGCGACAAAAAACTCAAGATTACTCACACTACCTTGCAAGCAAAATAGTATCACACCAAGCAAATCGCTGGCAAGATGTGCTTGGATTACTACGTTATGGCGCACTTTTCTAGCTAGCTAGCTAGCTTTTAGTAGCGCGATTGCAGCGCTTCGACAAGCTTACTTCTTTCTACTTTGCAGTTTTCGCCATGATTTTCCAGTCTTTGTCGGGTGAACTCATTGACGAAACAACCTCAATCGACGGTGTTTTGTTCTGATGCATGGAATACAGTAACTTGATTTTCGTGAACACCAAGCTTTCGGGGTATGCTATAAGTTGTGCTCGAACGGCTGACAGCTCCGTCTATTCGGTAGCTACCAGAATCAAGCCTGCCCACTACGATTTTTGTTTCGATTGGAAGGATGATTCTGGAACTCAAAACTCACCGAGCTAGGCAATGACTTCTCATGGAGCAGCAAGCTTTTGCATGGTCAGGGTGGGAAGATTGGCGCCTGCTATGGACGCTGCAAACAGAGGGTTATTCCACCACGACAAAACGCCTTCCGGTTGCATGAAATGATTGAAGAGAAAATGAAGCGTTTTATGCCACGGAAAGGGAGATAAGATCATTTTGAATTTTCTTCAAAAAACATACCTACAAGTTCATGCCTGCTCCAGCGTAACATAACAAGCCAATTTGACAGCGACAAAAAACTTAGGATTATGACGTCCTAACCAAAATTTTATTAATAATAACCCTCCCTCAGGGCGGTCAAAATCTTATGAATTGCCAACAATTTTTTTTCGCCGTCTTCTCCATCGGCAAGCGTCACAGCTGACATTTTCGCGCTCAACGCCAGGCGATAGAGATCCCTGAACATGGTCCGTTGTTTCTTGTCACTTTCCTGCTGATGGGTGCTAGCAGCGCTTTCTTCCATCTTGACCAAGCACCTGAGCGTCTTGAAAACGCGATCTTCCACCGACGACGCCAAAGTTGTCATTGTCCTTCGCCATTCATCAGGATTGGCTTGGTTCGAACAGCCAAATTCAATTGACTCCTTGGAAAAAGCTGCCACCGTATCAAGACAACGCAAGAAAGATTGACGAAGACACTCCTCACCAGAGACAGTCGAATAGAGATTGCAAATGTCGAGGCATAGCAACACAAATGTTTGCTCGTTACCACGGATTGCTCCAACGAAATAGGCATGGGCTTTGCCGTAATGCTCAAATGCAGCAGAAAGCTTGTCGCGTGTCATCGCTTCATCTCTCTGGCAAGTCCATAGTCTGGAAAGGAGGAGCGCATATTGATAATGGGTATTCGCCGCTTGATGATGGTTTCCAATTTGTTCGTAAATGTTCAATGCCCTTTCCATCGGTTCTATCATTGACCTCGTTTCACCGGGTGACAGCCTCATGTTTTGCAGAAAAAGTGGTGCACTTCCTCCTCCTAATAGTGCTTGTCGCCGACGTACACCCGAGACAAGCAAAGTTGCGGCGAGCTCACCAGACACCATGTCCCAGGTTGTTGGGTCTAAATCACGCTCTCCGATGGACTCATGAGCTGCTTGTAAGTGGTGGATAGCCTGCTTCAGGCACGCATCCGCGTGTGTTGCCCTGTCGGGTGTCGTTGACGAAAAAGTTGCGTTCGCCTAAGATAAGATATCAAGTGATGGACAAGTCGTTACAAGTGAGAGGTACTCTTACGGGCGGTTTCGAATGAATTAGCTTGTTTAAGCCAATTCCAATACATTAAATCATTTTACATTGCTCACCTGAAGTTTGAAAGCCTGGCAAAGGTTGCAACGCAGCAGTACCGAGTTCTGGAGATCGTGACACAGTTCAAACGCCTTCAAACCCTCTGTAAACCAAAATTTGGCGGACGACAGCACCGCAAAATGAGGGGCATCTAACTGGCAGCTTCCGTCACCGGAGTTCTGCGAAAGAAGAGTACGCAGGTCGTTCAAAAGCAACTTAGCAAGCTCATTGCTAGCATCACCTTGCCGTTGACGAAGAAGGTTAAGCATTTTAGTGCCATCAAATCCATGTCCCTCGTCATCGTTCCGCGCGTTGAATTGAAATGAACATTCATAGGAAGACGATGCTCGGCCGTAAGCTAAACCGGCTGCCACAAGAACACGCCTTCTGTCCCTTTGTAGCTGCCGTTGGTTATCCAATAGCTTCTTTGCTGCTTCAATGCTTTCCTTCGTTGCTTCGCTGTTGCAATCGACGATTCCACTCAGGTCATAGAGCGTCACCTGCTCCGGCTCATTGCTCGCGGGAGCGAAAAAATCTTGCATGGTGCCTTGACTGGATTCACCCGAGAGTGCAGCCTCTACATCTCTCAGCACTGCAACAACGTCGTCGCCTGCTGCATGCCCTCTATCCCGCCAGAGATCATCCGCCGCAAAGGATCGAGCAAAATGTCCACAAAGTTCCCACAAGCTAGTGAATTGCAGTCGTAAGCCATGTTTCCAGCGGCAGATCATGTTCCGGTTGTTTGCCTTTTTCGTTATGGACTCCAGCTGTTGACACACACGTGCAGCCTCGGCCATGGTACGCGCCGCCGTTCGCAAAGCTTGCATGGCCGAGGAAGACCAATATGCGTTCAAGTGGTGTGTGGCCAGCACCATTTGAATGTCGATACTCGTCCCGTAAAGTGAAAAAAGCCGCATAGCAATTGTTTCAGCTTGAACTCGCAGGGCTTCGATCTCTGTCGGATCGACACCGGTATGATCGTCATCTTCCCCGTCAGAGCTACTAGAATCGCTGCTCACAGAAACGGCCTTGCCGCTGTCATCTAGTAGATTCGACTTTCGCTGCTTTCGAACTTCCAACTTATCCACAAGTTGCTTCCAAACTTTCTTGAGAACCCCAATTCCTTTAGTCAAATGGTCCTGCGCTTTTGTGAGTGCATCAGGTTTGGCATTGCTGTATCTCTGGTGCAGCGTTGTAGTGCTAGTTACCGGGCACGGGGCATGATTAGGCGTAGGCGCAGGCGCAGCCTCTGTGCCCAGATCTTCGTGCCGAAGAAAAGTATGGGCAAGCTTTTCGCAAACCTCTGGATCATAAGGTAAGATAGAATGTCAAAGCATGCGAAAGAGTGTCAGCCACAGAACAGGAAATCTAACAGGAACTCAAATTTTCAAAAAAGAGAATCGCTCATGGTCACTTCACCAAGGGGTTGATCATTGTTTAGATGGACCTACCTGCTAGCAAAAGTTCATGCGTAGCCCCACCTAAATCAGCGAAATCCTCAAGAAGGGATAGAGTGTTTTGCAACAGACTCCGCTCCCTGGCCCGAAAAGATCTTTGTGTAGCTTTGTCGAGCGGTGAACTTGAGCCCCCTTGCAACGATAGATGACGCAGCCGATGGCTAAATCTGTATGACATCATGGCAAGCCACCAGATCCATTTCCTCTGACGGTTACCGGAAATAGCGGATACATCAAAGAGTTGTATATTAGTTTGACCTGCCTCTCGATGTAACAAATACGTAGCGTTGTCTTTGTTGCAGTTGGTTCGCAAAAAATTCAACAAAGATGCCCCGTTCATCTGCATTATGTTGGGATCGAAAATTTCTTCTTCCTCCTTATCCCCATTACGATCAGTGCCATTGCTGTATATTTCAAATGGATGCGAGGTATCATAGGTTGCTTCTTGTAGAAACGCTTTTGGGATGTGTTCAGTCTGAAGAAGCTTTACGCTACGAACAAACCCCTTTTCTCTGAGAACTAATGCAAGCTGAGGTACTTGCGTAATCAGCTGGTCCAAGTAGGCATCGATAACCGTATACAAGGGAGACGTTGGTTTGTCGATGGATGGGTATGCTGGTGGCTGCAAGCTAACGGCGAATTGTCCTCCACCCAAAGGAAGACTAACCGGTAAGTTTGCTGCATGAGTCACCTCATCAGTTGAAGAAGAGTAGATGCTGTCGTAGCTCGGGTCATTCCTTGCAGTAACATCTAAATCACTTTTATCTGGTAGTCCATTCTTCTGTTCATTGTCACTGGTCACTACCATCTCTCGCGATTTCAGAGCTTCTGCATACGATCTTTTCCCTGTTTCTGTTGATTGAGGGGTTGATTGCTTTGATTTTCCGTCCGTTTGATTATCCATATCATTACCATCTCGATTCATTTGCCATTTCTTTAACTGGGTGCGCATTTCCGTTGCATCTTCAATGCGTACTGTTAGAGCTTTATCTGGACCGGAGCGATAAACGACAGCATCCGAGCCCAGCAACAATTTAAACCCCTCAAATTTCCACGGAAGATACTCACGAGGTTCCGACGAGTTTTTTTCACAGATCAATTTGATAGCTTGACTATTCTGGTTCAATAAGAGCATTTGAGAATCTTCAACCGCTGTTGTTTCACTCCTCTCCCCTTCAGCATTGTTTATTTTTCGTCTTCCGTCTTCAATCAACGTATTAATTGCCGACAGTGCTGCCGATTGTTGCAGTTGGGGATTGTCGTGTGGCTTCGACTGGGAAATTTGATCCTGAAAAAGCCCACCTTCTTCGCTTATTGTGGAGAGGGCGGGATCTGCGTCGATGATCAAACATCCGTCTACATTGTGAATGCCCACACTTATCGACTTGTCGGAATAAGGAAGGGAAAATAAATTCAACACACTCTTCTTTGTACTAACAAAGTCCAATGAGTCCCAAGAATTCACATTCTTGGACGTGGACGTTGCCGTCGTTGTGGTGGTACTGGTGGTGGCGTGGGCATGTAGAGACAGCAACTCAGTAGTCGCAACAAGCTTGTCCGAAGTGACCTGATCACCGTCATTTGCGGATTCCGTCATCATTTCGTTTGGGAATTGGTTGCTTCCAATCAAGGGCAACGATAAGACTGTTTACGCGATCACTTATTGCGCCTGGTACCAGTGTGTATGCCGGTATTTAGTCCAACCAAGTGCAGCTTCGTCGATCCCTCGCGCTTTCGCAATTTTCAACACATTGATCGACTGCCTTCGATTTCATTCACAGAAATTTCTAGAATTCAGCGCGCTTGACTGACTATATCTATTATGGTATTGCTGAAAACATTCTATCGTGCAAGTGTGGGTGTCTCGACTCCTCGGTAAAGTACGAGGTACCAATAGTACGACGTATCTTGCGTGCAAAGAGATAGTGTCATAGACCCACACTTGATCACTGCCTGTCCTATGTAGTAAAAATGCGCCTACTAGCTAGCTAGACCTAGCTAGTACCCAGAGGACCAGCAGTGACATGGGTGACATCAAAGTTATGGCTTTCTTCTCCCAAATGTCACTGCTACATTTCCCACTTGCATAAGTTTACAATTTTGACATGAACCCCACAGAAAAATGGAAGCATGCATGGACATAGACAAAATGTGAACCTGTCCTTCAATGCTCACGGCATCACATGCAGCGTCCATTACCAGCATGTGCCAGCACCACTATGGACATGCCAACACTGTTGCAAATTCAATTTTAATTTTTTTGTGGTTCACTCACATGGGCGAAAAAACTTGGGAGAACCCTAGTTGCTTTGTCATTGTTCATGATAAATAAATGTGGTTCCTTTTCAGAGAGATCATGCAAAGGATCTAGACGCATTGACATGTGCGAGAAAAACTGCAAGACTTTAAAACTTGTTTGATTGACATCACTACCCATGAGTTGAACGACAACCTTTGTTCATTAATGTGGTTCAACCTATCAAACAATTTTTACATGATCCAAAATTTGTCTACTAGTATGCATCCAAGACAGTCATCTACCTAAGACAATTTTCTTTGTCAGATCCCAGATTTGCCAATGCAATTAATGCAATTAATGCAATCTATCACATTGGTGATAAATCAAGGATATTATCAGCTCATCCATCTCTAAGACTTTTGTACTGTAAGTGACACTGATTGTTTACAAAAAAAACCTAACAATGCACCCATGGTACAGAAAGAGCTCTTGTTCACAACCACCAATAACGCTTGCCGTTATGTTGTTTTCCAAATCTTCCTCTACTACCTAGCTAGCAAGTACAGTAAAGAATTAATATTTGGAACGCTGGTTCTTGTTACACATTCTAGGTCTCTTTCTCAGAGAGTTCTCCCAGTACCATGGTGCTGGACAAGGTAACATGATTTGTATGAAATAAAGTAAACATTATGCAGCAATACATCAAGTCTTAACACAAAACAGTCAGATCATAAAATAGTTTTTCGTTCGCGTGAAGCTTCCGCTCACGCGTCTTCACACAACTTCTTGGCCTTCGGTTTCTTGGCCTTCGGTTTCAGGCTTAATCATTGATTGATCTTCTTCATCCACGAAACTCTCCCCTGGTTCATCGACGCCCTGCGGGCAGACCTCATCGACGCTGTCCCCGGATTTTGCGAGCAAGTCATCTGTATGACTCATTTCTCCCCCAGGCGTCACAAAGACCGGTTTATCGTCGCCGCTGGAGCCATTTTCTTTTCGCTTTGTGCGAAGCAGCCAAAAGATCCCACCGGCCGCACCGATAGCAATAGTGACTCCAACGACGATTCCAGTGATGGATCCGGTGCTCAGGGGTTCTTTTACGGTTCCGTTACAGGCGTCTACGCCATCTGACCTTCCAACCTGGGTGCACTTCAATCCAAGGCCATCGTAAACAAGGAAGAAGGCTTCCACCACTGCGCCTAGTCCATCCTGAAGTGGGGTGCTCGTCAAATCGAGATTCCTCTGAATGACTTGAGCGGATGTTCGATCGACATCTTCAATGAGCGGAAGCACCATGTCGCCGTAGATGTATGCCTCGATATGATTGGCGCTCAAGGCCTTCTGCCTGATGCCGCTGTCCAAAATTCGTTCGGATGAACCCAAAGTTGCCTGGATAATGGATACCAGCAATAAAGGCTCTAGTTCTGCCGTTGCCTTGCGAAGTTCAGGACAACTGCGGTTTAAAACAGCACCTCGGCCGGCGTAAAGCAATGCAACAATCTTGCCGTTAACTTCGGCCGTGACACTTTGGGCTGAAGAAGGAGACGAGCAGGTTCCGAACTCATCACAATACTGCTTAGCAAGCCCGAAGAAGAGCATACCGTCCCCAGATCCGCCATTTTCGGTGCCCTCGAGGTGGCCAATTATGGACGCCGCAGCCTTGTCCCAAAATTCTGCAGATGAAGCGTCGCGGATGGCGTCATTGGCTTCGCACTCGCCGATTGCTTCGTGCATACCCTGCAAAGCGGTCATGAACATGATCATGTATTGGCAAGTACGGACAACTAGCAGCCGTTTCGTCTCGGGGCTGTAGTCTTCGTTAGCAAGGGCATCTCGGACGATATCATCAGCATACTTTTCGTTTCCTTCGTAAAATCGGACGAACGAATCAAACTGGGGGACAACTGATCGACCTGCCGAAGTTGCCAAGAAACTCAGGCTCGTTGCCATGCCTTCGCTTACTGTTGTTGCATCATCGGAGAGGATGTGCTTTCCATTGTTATACAAGTCCTCGGCGGCACCATAAGCTCCCATTTGCATCATAATGTCAATCTCTCGGATGTCCAAGTCAAATTGGGCAAACTGCAACAACAAGAAGACAGAGACAAGCAATTTAGAAGGTGCACTGAAAAGAAAAGAAAGAAATTTGCAGGCAATGACTTACCTGTCGCACATCGCTAGCAGGCTTGTAACCAGCCAACGATTGGAGTACAGGAGGGTCGACACACGATGGTTCAATTTCAGATTTGTGGACACCAATATCGTCGCAACGTAGCCCCAGGCAAGGGAGAGTGGTCAAAATACGGTCAATGATTGGTTCAACTTCTACCACATTGAAGGTTGAGTAGATCAGTTTGTCCTTCAGAAAAGAGAATGTTGATGGGCTGCACTGAGCCAAAAGAGGGACGACAGCAAATGCGTACAATCTCGATCGAGCGACATCGTTTCGTCGAAGGTTGTGGATCAATCCTTGGATGAGCGGAATAGCCATTTGCGATGTTATCTTATTGACGACGTGGTAAATGCGCTTGTACGTTCCTGGGTCAGCGGCGCAGGCGTCCGGGAACGACAATTCGATTTTCGCTTGATGGAACAATCTCAAAATGTTTGTGTTCGTTCTAACCTGCCCAGCCTCAGCCATCTGAAATTCTTCTCCCATCTCCTCGGCGAGAGCATACAACAGGTGCCCTCGTTCGGAATCACCAGCGATCTGCCCATCACCAATCCAGTACGCAACAGCTTCATCGATGGCGTGGGCGCCACCATTATCCGACATCTGGCCGTTCTTGCAATCCTGGAGCGTCTTGAACAAGGTGTGACTCAAGTGCATCCAAACATTCAGCGCAACCGCTGCCTCTGATGCGAGGGTTTTGGCTTCAACGTTCTTGACGGTAAACGAATCTTGAACAATGGCGTCTGCATACTGTTTTGCGTCTCTCTCCATGAAAAGCCCGGACTCGTCCTGCAAAGCATACACATAGAGATTGAAAATCGGTTCGCCAACCATCTCTTGAGTTTCTTCCAACGAAAACGCAGCAACGCTTCGTTGTCCAGTAGTTTTTCCATCACCATCGTAGATATCAGAGTTCTTTCCTTCGGAATAGATCAATTTGGCAAAATCCTTGCGACCATCCTTCAGAGCTTCCTCCATCTCCTTTATGTCGATGGCGATATTAGCCATGTCTTGGACGTACGTCGTGGTGACGTACAGATCATCGCCTAGATTCGTGGGAGTATCTGGACTTGGCCTAGACGAGTCGTTCGAAACTTCGCAGATTCCTCTCGACTCAGGTCTTAAAACGCCGACGTCATTACAATCGATGCCCATTTGCTTGATAGCTTGCGCAAAAGCATTGAACACAGCATGTTTCCCGTCGGCGACAGGCGCTTGGTTTAGCTGGAAGTCCATGTTGGTTTTGATGGTTGAGGCGCTCGTGGGGTTGGCTGCATTCACGAGGGGCAGTACTGAATCAGCCATGATGTACCCTGCGGCAATATTTTTGTCGGTGGATCTCGCCTCGATGTTTTCGTTAGCTGCTGCGTAATACAGTGTGCCCTCGATCATTGCCACCGGCAAAGTTTCCAGCACGCCGTTGAATAGGGATGCCGTGCCAGTACAATCGTTAGAGGACAACTTCGACTGCATGCTCGATAGAGAGGTCATGATTTTTTCGTTGATGATTGCATGCCCAGTTGATTCGCAGGCATCGAAATGAGGACATTGTTCCTTTCCCAATCCGTATAAGAGCTCGCCGAAACTTCCAAACACTCCACCTTGGGCACTTCCCTCCAAAGAACCAACAAAATAAGCAACAGCAGTGTCCAAGTATTCTTGACTCGCTTGGCCGTTTTGGCAAGCACTGACGGCGGAGCTCAGCATCCAGAGAACGGCCATGTACGAAACCATGGTCTGGAGCGACCTGACGACTATTTCGCTCAGCTGCAACCGCGAAGCATTGGCGTAATCGCCTTCTTGTCTCAACGCTGACGTAATGATAAGATCAGCATAATTATCTTTGTTTCCAAAATATGACGTAAACTTTGAAAAATCTGAACCGGCGCTTGATCTCTCTGGCGCTGTCGCGAGATACTGCAATGAAAGGAAGGAACTAGGAGTTTTCAAGCTGTTTGCGCCGTAGCGATAGTAATCTGTGGCTGCTTCGTAAGCACGAGTTTTCATGAAAACACCAATCTGGCGAATGTCGAGGTCAATACGTGATTCTTCGGAAACGTCGAACGAGGCAACGTATCCCGCCAGCGCTGTCTTGGCCGTTGTGCTTTGTCCGAGCTTACCGCAGACATTTGACACAATCCCTTGCAGTTCAGGACTAGCCTGGCTAGCATCTCCCAGATCTTCGCACGTGATACGCATACATTGCAGCAGGGATCCCATCTGGTCATAGAACTTATCGTCGATAGTTTTGTCGCGCGAGAAGGAGTCAATCAGTGCGCCTTTAAGTTCTTGATAGACTTTTGAATCACATGATACCGCTTGAGGGATGATAGAAAGGCCATAGAGCTCCGTGTAGTCCAGGTTGTCCTCGCCCATGAAAAACATAAGACGCTGCACGAGAGCCACCGAGAACTTTTTGATGATCTTAGATACCTGAACACGCAGTTCCAAAAAACTGTTGGGTTGGCTCGGACAAAAGTCAGCTAACACCTGCGCTTCATTGAACATGTCCATCAATTCTGTGTTCACTGGCGATTCAGCCTCAGCCCGACCAAAGTTTTGGGCTGCCTGCTGTGCAATCGAGTACATCATCCACCCACTATTGAACTTTCCTTCCTGCTGTTCCTGGCCAATCCAGAGTGCCACGGCCGAATCGATTAAGTGAGATGGATTGAGCCCTTGCCTGCACTCAGTCGCTGCACGATATAGCCTATGCTGAATGAGGAAGAAGGCGTTCATAATAACAGACGCTTCAGCGGCTAGTGCAGCATCGTTTCCATGATCGGGACTCAACGCCAGTCTGACGACCATGTCAGCAAACGGCCAACTTGAATTATCTGATGTCGATTCAAATGTCGACTCATCATACAGAGCATAGCGGAAGTAATTGAAAATTGGGTTCTGGCTCATGTAGAGATGCGCCTGAGAACTAATTTCTGACAAGCTCCCAAGACTGACTTGCCCATACAATCCTTGTTTGATATTGCGCCCCTTCACGTACGTGTGTTCGGCGTCTTTGATGTCATCGGCTCCGCGGATATCTCGCACATCCAACGAAACTAGCGAGTCCAACATTGGTGCATCCTGCGAGCTAAATGAGAAACGACCAAAGCCAATATCTCCCACGTTAACTGGTGCCGACGAGCCTGGTGGCGAACTTGGGGAAGGAACTGGAACCGGTACTGATGTGTCTGGGGCGGCGCCTGGATTTGAAGGCGAGCCCGCGCACAGGCTGCCATTAGGCGCAATGGTACCAACAGCTTTGCAATCAGTAGCCATACCAGGGAGAGCATCACGGAAGGCATTGAAAACGGCATCAAATCCTTGGGGCATCGGGGCCGACGTCAACTGAAAGGCAGAATTTTGGAAGAGGACGGTTGCGCTGCCAGTGTTCACTTCGTTTAAGTGGGGGAGGGCACCTCTCGAGAAGCCAAACAATGACGAGAAGTCGCTGCTATCGATTCCGGTCACTAGGTCTGCCGACTTGGAGGCGTAGTACAATGTGCCTTGGATAATTGGAACGTAAAGGGATGGTTCAATTGTGTCGTGAAGCACAGCTTTAGCCTCCTCACATCGGCCGTTGGAAAGCGCAGTTTGACCAAATGCTAGAGCTTGTGTCAAAACTTTATTCGCGGCAGCGTCATCGGGTTCGCATGTCCCAAAAGTTTTGCACAGAGCCTTCGAAACACCATACAAGAGTGGCCCGCCTGCATTATTACCACCTGCTGACGTTCCTTCGATAGAACCAATAAAGTACGCCGCACCGCCGTCCCAAAACTCCATCACAGAATCTTGCGTTGCCGCCGCGGCGTTGCCAAGTCGAGTTTCACACTGAGTAATGGCAGACTCGAGTTGATCCATAGTCGCGACGTACATCACGACGCTCTGAAGTAGAGCGGAGACTATTTCGACCTTTTGATCGTCGCTCGCCTTGTCGAAGGGTGCGATTCCGTCCAAGACATTCAAGACCATGTCGTGTGCTGATGATTCACCAACAGCTTGGTAGTAACCCTGAAAAGACGTGAACTTATTGCTAGAGACCAGCCCAGCCTTGTTTGTCGCCAAGTCCGACATGCTGTACTGGCCATTGAAACCGTGCATGTAGTAGTCCTTGGCAGATTCATACGCTTCCCATTCCATGAGAAGTCGAATTTGCATCATATCTCGATCCATATAAGACTTCCTCCTCACGTCTGTAGTTGGCTGGTACCCTGCAATAGCGACAGCAGGACTGGGTGTATCGCTACATTGAGGAATCTTTCCATTCAGATAACTTCCGACATCAGCGCAAGTAATATCCAGACAGCTATACACACTTTGAAGCGTTTCAATCGCATCCAACTGGTTGTCAATAGTGAGGCTATTGAATACCATCCACTGCAACATCCGTTTGTATTTGTCTGGGTCGCACGCGGCGACGCGTGGTAATAATGTCAGAGCATAAAGCTCAACCATGTCTGATGCACCTTCGTTCTGGATCTGGACAATGTGGTGGATCAATGTTTGGACTAGAGGGATGGTCATATAAGAGGTGACTTTCCGTACTTTGTCTCTCATTTCCACGTATCCGCCTTCTTGCGCACACGTCCCAGAGGCAATGTTGAACTGGATGGAGTTTATCTCTTCCATCAATCCAGTATTGACCTTGGATTCCCCTTCATCTTGACCAAATAGTTCCCCAGCAAGCTCTGCCAAATTGTAGAGAAGATGACCTTCCAAGTTATCGCCTCGAATCTGATCAGCTCCAATCCAAAGAGCGGTTGCTCGATCCAGCGCTCCATTCATTTCCTCCTGGTTGTTCGATCTACAGCCCCGCATCACGGAATGAAGTTCGTGCGCCACGGCCATCCAAACATTCATAATGATTGCACCCTCGGTTTCCGTTCTAGTGCTATTCAGTTCGAATAAATCAACTACCAAAGTATTCGCATATTCCTCAACTGGGTGCCCGTCAAAGTTTCCAGCCGAGTCATTTTCATTATCCACGCCCAAGTCGTAAAAGGCATTGCGATAAATGTTGTAGAGAGGGTCACCACTCATGACACCACTGGCGGCCAAACTCAAGCCAGCAAGAGAAATCACTGTGCGTTGCCCCTTGTCATCTTCGTAGAAGGCGTTCTTCCCCTTGTAGTAAATATCGCTCTTGATGTCAATATTCGTGTCTGCCTTTCTCATTTCTGCCGCGTCCAGCGCCAAGTTGAGTCTGAAAAAATAAAATATCACAGTCGGGTTGGTGTCAGCGCAGCAATCGAGCTTCGCAGTGAAACCGAGCCAAGATCACACGTCATCACCATTCTACAATCACTTACAGAAAAGACACATCCGTTGATGCAACATATTCAAAGTTGGCGTCACCGTTCACTAGAATTCTACTACGGTGAGCAAGCTTGTTACCAGACGTTTGTCTACATAGCAGCGCCAAAAGAGCGGCAATTGATGCTATCTGTGACAAGCCTCTCATCATTGTTTGTGTTTTTGTTCTGGTTGTTGTAAGGCCGCCAGTCGTGGGCCGTTCCGAATTGGTACTAGTATAATGAATGACCACTACTACAGCTCAGGATCAAGAGTATTGGTCAATCTCCAAATAGATCGATAGACCAAACCTTTGTAGAAGATGATTGTTGCTAATTAGCTCACTACTAGCTAGAGGAGACGATTAAAGTTGCAAGAAAGATGGACGCCAATGTCATACAATCTCTTTTCGCAATTTTGTTGCCCCTTGTAGGTTGTGAGCATGGTGCGCCGTTGGATGCCCCGTTGACGGTAGAAATTTTCAGACGGCTATCGCTGCGCTCCAACTGCGGCTGATAGTTTTTTCAGGTCATAAAA
>ENA-ORBV01011913-ORBV01011913.1-microbial-mat-metagenome-genome-assembly--contig:-NODE-11913-length-13535-cov-5.369074_pt1 | contig 13535 bp, 10 predicted proteins | sample MGYA00237777_ERZ505514 | MGnify/ENA primary metagenome ERZ505514 (study PRJEB26160, sample SAMN06269048) | microbial mat metagenome | isolation source: Oligotrophic lake microbial mat | place...
TTGGAAATCCATATCCATGACTTCTTCCAATGGTATAGGCTCAAAATCGTCAGGGTTTGAACTTGTATACGGTGATATAAAGGCGGCCAGCGCGTTCTTGTCTTGTCTACGTTTCAAGGCATTCAACAATTCGCAGTTTGCTTGGTTAAATGCTGCCTGGAGCTCTTCTACAAGATATTCATCGCGTGTTTTTTGATTATGAGCCTGCACCTTGCTTTATATGGTTTCGCAAGAGGTAGCGAATGTCACTATCACTCCGCTCTTACCTTCAGTTGCCGCCGACACTGACAAATTCCTTATTCGCTCGGTGACATCAAGATTATTCTCTTTCAAAAAGGCCTCAACTTCATCATGTTGATTAGCTGAAACCTCTTTCCGGCGCATTTTCTTGTACTGTTTGCTAGACGTGTATTTTGCATGAAGCTTGTTTCTCATGCTCTGTCCTATCTTGGGGGTTGGAGGCGGGGACAATGGGAGGATGATGGGCTAGGGTAAGCTATTTCATAACTACTCAGTATCTGACAACATACGAATGGCAAACCATGCATCATACCTTCTCTCGAGCTGCAGTGCCTCCTGCGCAATCCGTCATATTTGAGATCATTCATGAACAGCATAACTGAGTAAGCCTCGAACGTGAAAGTGCGAATAGATCTCACATCAAACTAACACGTTGAAAATATTCCCATGCCAAGGTTGCTACACAGCTGCCTCCTCACCTAACTCGACCCATTGTCCTCCTTGTTTTGCGACAAATTCACCACTGGGGGTGGCATTACGAATCTGTCCGAGAATGGTAGAGACAATCAAAGTTTTCGCCGTCTTGGTGGTCGCTTTCGAATAGGCCTCTAAATGAATAGAAATAAGGCGGTTGAAGGTCTTGGTTCCCTCCTGGTCAACTCACGGGGAGAGGAAAGCCTTAAGTGATGGGCAGGTTCTCCGCGAAAACAAATAGGGTTTGTCATACGGCAAACTTACATGGACTAAAGCCTCTTTACCACGCGAACAGATTACGTCTGTGGGGCCTGGTTCAAAATTAGGCGACAAACATCTGCCGGCACAATTGGATCCCGCAACAACAGTGGTTCGGGTACGCCGTGCAATTTTCCCAATATCATGCTCAGCATTGTTTTTCATACTATCGGTTTGCCTCAAACGATTCATCGAGCCGATGATCCTGGGGCTTGGTTGGGCGGCACATTTGCGATTCTTTGGATTTTGTGAGTAAATGAAGGGAAGGTATCCATCTTCTCCCGCAGATCTCGAGCAAATGACGGCTTTGCCATGACCAGTGAGACCGACCGGTATTCCCATACCCATTTCACCAGCTACTTTGCGTCTCAAACTTGCTGGTACCAGGCAGCTAGCCTCAGCCGACCCTTTATGCTTAAATAAGACAAACAATCTCCTCCTAGCTCCTGAACTGCTTTCGAAAGAACTTCTATCCTAATCAATTTCAGTGGTATCTAATTATGTAGGATTACAGTTCCATCCGTATCCTTTCCCGCTTCCAGATGCGACACTATTTGAGTGACGTGTCAATTAATATTATTGGCTAAAACAGCACAGCCACTTGCGCAGCAGTCCATTTTGCTGCGAATACTGTACAATTGTACCGGTAGTCTGCGGATGTAGTTGTTGAGGTACCGGTACATGTAACACTGTAGTTAGGCCGATCCTTACGAAACCCAATTCACGGATTACAGCATGTGATCAGCCAATCAGATCGCTCCATTCCAACAAACGGAATCCCGTCAAATCTACTCCACTTGGAATGAGCGACCGGATTTCGGACGGCTTTGCTGTGCACGAAATTCCATTAGCTAGACTAACAACACGGTGTTTTCTACCAATAGCTATGCTGGTCGGCCCAAGCGGTGCGCTTATCCATCCATCCAACGCTCGCATCCATCCCTCCAGCTATCTCACGATGACTATCTATCTTTATTAAGGCTAATAACATGGATAGCTTACCTACTGAGAGTGATAACAGCAATAACGGTGCTGTTTGTTTTGACAGTCTGCTAGAGCATGAACGAATTCTAGGGGATGATAGGCCGTCTTCGTTTGCCGAATGTGTCGCGGAGGATGGCACGATCGATTCAGACCTGTGCAGATCGTTTCTTTCAAAAGAGGATGACCTTGAATTGGCAGAAAAGAACACATGCAGGGCGGTGCTACAAATGTTGGAAGAGGAAGAGAAGGAACCGAGCGGCAAGACCAACAAAAAGAAAAGGAAGAAACGATCAGTGAAAACGCTCAGGCCTTACCATTTTGATGAACATGGAAACATTCAGTTTCTTCAACCAAGGGAAACAATATGGTTCAAGGCATACTGTCAGGATAGTGACATGGGTCTTCCCATTTATTCCAAGCTATTCAGTAAATTCAGGCGTCGTTTCAGGATGCCGTTTGATGAACATCGCCGTCTGCTTGGCCGGATTTGTGATCACGAGTTATTTCTCAGATGGATGGGATGTGATGGCCCAGGCACTCCAGCATCTCCTCTTGGACTGTTGCTTCTTGGAGCACTGAGGTATCTTGGGCGCGGACTGACCTTCGACGATTTGGAAGAATACACGGCAATTAGTGAAGAGACGCATCGTCAGTTTTTTCACAAGTTTATTCAGTTCGGCGCTGAGTCCTTGTACCCTGAGTGCGTTCGCTATCCAACAACCGCGGAAGAATATGCCACGCATTCGTCCGAGTTCCAACGTGGGGGATTGAATGGTGCAGGATTCTCCAGTGACGCCACAAACGTTATCATGTGAAGGTGTCAACACAATCTAAAACAGGCCAATACAGGCTGGAAGGATTCCCATCCTTCTCGTTCTTATAACGCAACCGTGAATCATTGGAGACAGATCTTGCACACTGCGACCGGTCATCCCTCGCGTTGGAACGACAAGACATTAGCCTATCAAGACAAATTTCTCCGTGACATTCACAAGGGAACCATCTTACAGGATTGCAAGTTCTCTTTGTATTACTGGGAGGGGGCGGTTGGGTCGTCACCAATCTTGTCTCAACGTTGCAGGGGGGCATGGGGTCTTGTCGACAATGGATATCATCGTTGGAGCTGCACACAGGCGCCGGCTAAAGTAAATGCATTACTTATTGAACAAAGACTTTCTGATTGGATTGAATCGTTCCGCAAAGACATCGAATGTACGTTTGGCATCCTGAAGGGTAGGTTTCGTATTCTCAAGACCGGTGTCAGATTAGAAGGTGCCGTGGCCTGTGATCGCATCTGGTTAACGTGTTGCGCACTACATAACATGTTGCTTGAAGTTGACGGCCTTGATTTGCAGTGGCAAGAAGGAGTTCGCAGTGATTGGGAAGGAGACATGGGCGAGAATGATCCAAGCGAATGTCAGAGAATGGCTCCATTTGCCATGAGACGCCTTCAGCAGCCACAGCTGTCACAATTTGGTAGCCGCGAACACGAACGAGAAGCAGGCCGTAGGGGCACTGTAAGGATGATGAATGGTGACCAAGACATTGATCCCGAGGATGACGACGATGACGATGAAGATCTGGTTACAGAAGAGCGCCGAGATGAAGAATGCGCTATCTTTTTAAATAGCCTAGCCTACAATGACTTTCAAGAACGCTTGGTTGTTCACTTCGACATCAAGCATAGGCGAAACGAAATAGAATGGCCGACACGAAACCCTAGCGAGTAATTGTATGATGTCTTTAAGTGCAACTAGAATTTAACGTTATTTTCTTTGTCTTCTTTTCTTTATAATCTTCTTTGCTTTATAATCATTTTGATCGTCCTTCATTGCTTCTTTCCAAGGGCTATTGTTACTCCAACATGTCGTTCTCTTGTTCTTCGCTTTCGTCCGGTTCGTCGGCTTCGTTCATGGTGACACGGCTCACACCGTCCTGGCGGGCAACGTTGATGGTAGAACCATTGAGAGTGCTGTTGCTTCTCGTAGTAGCAGTTCCGGTTGTGCTTGAACTTTCATCGACATTTCCAACCTGTTCGTACAAGGCCTCCATCGCACGCGGCTTCTTCAACATGTGATCACACAATTCGGTTTCATACAATCGCTTACGGTCGCGAACTTCGGCCACATGCTTAACCAATCCATGACGAATGTCCCTCAAAGCTTGAAGTTCCTCGACGTCTTCTAATTCTTTTGCCTCCTTGATTTGATCTGAAATGACCTTGTACTCATCCAGCGTGTTCCTTGCATCCTGGAGAAGACTGTGAATGATCTCTCGGAGATTGCGAGCCGTAGCTGTGTGTTCGGAAAAGGCCAGCTGCGCGACAGATGTCTTCGCGGCCAAAGACACTCCACGTCTGTACTGTTCAGGGACATGACCACCAGTACCAGCATTTCTCTCGGAAGCAGCATCTGCCGCTTCAGCGATACGGGTTGCTTAGAAAGGCAACTGAACAAGTAGGAGCTCAAGGGACGCGGTCCAAAGAGTACAAAAGCAAAGTAACCATTGAAGACATACTTGGCGGGCATGTTTTCTTCATCTACGGCAGGACGATTCATTCCGGCATGCCCTGTCGGTTTGTTCTTACCTCCTTTGAACTCAACATGCATCTTCTGACGCACGTACATCAACATGTCTTCAAGTGTTGTTCCAGAAGGGTTATTCTGGTTCGCATCCGTAAACTCAAGGTAGTGCTTAACAGCATGTTTGTAATTAGTGACGACTTGAAGTCCTTTGTCGTACAAAATGCGACCACTCAAAGTGGTGCCATCACGCTGAGTGCAAATGTCTTCACGGGTGAAACCAGGGTCAAAGACGGCGTATCGACTATTGGGGTCACAGTGAAGCAGCTCCTTCAACTCTAGCACATAACCGGCCTCAGCTCGAGCCTCATTCCCTGCTCGATTGTTCTCCAGCTTCTCCTTCTCAAATGCAGCGAAGTAAGGGCCTGACCCCTTTAAGAAAAGATCCAAGACACTCTGGTGGGCTTCTGTGCCAAGGAAGGCTTTAGCATGCATCTCCATCTGTTTTTCCGTATCCGCACCTTTCGCCTTCTTAGTCATGCAGATCTCGCGGCAGTGCAAAGCAGTAACGTCACGGATCTCTTGAAGAATGTAATCCGGCAACGACGTGGTGTACTCTTGTTGAAATAACAAGTTCAATGACTGACAAACTGATTTCTAAGATAGCATGCTAGCTCTGTCGAAAGGATGGATGGAAGGTCTGGATCGATCTTCCGCATGTCATTGGAACGTAATTCAAACGAAATATCCAATGACAGCATAACCCTAACCTAGAATCGATGAATATGATTGGCTAAGGAGTAACGTTCTGTAGCACGTCATCTGTATCTTCGATTGGTGCGTAGCGTACGAAATGCAGCATTAACCCTAATCCTGTGTTATGTGATTGGTGTAAGGTTAGGATCGGCCTTACCGGTACTCCACTCTGAGCAGCAATTCCATTGCTCATAATGCCAAAATTGCCCTTCAACAGATTAGTGTGAAAAACTCTTCCCTAAGTTTAGGGGAGAGTTTCAAAATCTACTCTAAACTCTACTCCAACTTAGGGGAGAGTTTCAAAACTCTCCCCTGATTTAGGGGAGAGTTTTGAACTTAAGTAAAATTGTGTCACAGTGGTGCCATGTTAAATGAACTCTCCCCTGAAACTCTCCCCTAATTTAGGGGAGAATTTCAAACTCTACTCAATGTTAGGGGAGAGTCACAAACTCTCCCCTGATGTGTAACGCTCCCCTAAGTAATTTAGGGGATCCTCCCTTAAATGCAGCCATCATTTGAATGAGCAAGGCTCCAGCACAAACTGTGCTGTAGAAACTCAACTGCAAGGGCGAACCTGTGGTTCAACACAAACCCTAACCCGTTTCTAACATTGTGCTCTCAATTAAATGCACATGGTAAAGTCATGAGTGACTAACATCAACTAGATGACTGCATTGCAAACATTTCCAGTCTGACTTAAATTTGAGTTTTGCAGACAATTCTGTTGAGCAAGCGCAAAGAGTTTAGCTTGTTTTTTGCCTACCACTAGAATCTAAGAAATTGCAAGCAAGTTGACCGTGACATACCAAAAAATCTCTTTGAAGATTAACATGAATCTTGCTTCTGACTCAGATGAAACTTAACTCACTTCTCTAAGTGATTTTCGCAGAACTGACTTTGGGACTCACTTGTGAGACTCTTGCAATTCAGATTGTGCTTGTTTTGAACGAAGTTTAGAGCTCACTTTGAGACTCACTTTGGATGCACATAAGACTAATTTGAATCTCTCTTAAAACTCATGTTAAAAAGAAACTGCGCAACCATTTTTAAACAAACTTGCAACCTTTGGGTAGCTGACAGTGCTGCAAGATCACTTTCGCAAAATTGACTGACCAATGCTGAGTTGAGCAAATTGGTCTATGACAGCCTGCTAACAAGCACAATGCCACCCCCACCATCGACCAGTGCATTGCAGTTATTGTGGTAGAGTGTGGTACCGCCACTGCCATGAATGTCACAGATGATGTCCATTTGCTTTGCATGAGACGTGTCAGTGTCATGCATGCTCTGGGTCACACTGCAGATCACATGATCTAACTCCATCAACACCTCCTAGTGTCTTGGATCAGACAGCCACCACAACATCACCAATGGTCACTTCCAGAGATCAGTGGCACAAAACCATTTGCTTCGCAAATGTTGCACACATTTGGTTGATGCGACAAATCATGGGCAAGAGCAAGAAATTCCGCCTGGGCACCCACACTCCAAATCTCACCCAACAAGGGCATTTTCAGGTTCTTCAATTGCATCTCCCAGTGGGCTTTGGTGACTCCATCAGCTGCAGCTAGCTGGCACCCTCGGCTGTTCTGTCCTGTTTCTGTCAAACTTGCATGACTTCTCTCGTTCGATGACTGCAAGGGTCATGGTGATGGGGGACCCAATGGAGCTTCCACTGCCCTGCCTAGCTAGCTATTGCTAGCCAGTATCACCCCAACAAATGGGTTTTTTTCTACAGCACAGGATTGTGCAGAGGTGTGCAGTCCCATGCTACCACATCGCACATGCAGGTAGTTGCAGACTTTGTGGCTGTTTCACCGGACAGGCCCACTTTAGGGTTCGGGTTGTGTTTCCGGCATTGTTTTGAATTTCGCCCACCGAGCTCGTCGACCTCCATGAAGCAACTTCGCGCGCCATCTTGATCGGTGGCGTATCAAAAGTACTTTGTAACACTTGACTAGATAGCCGCTGGAATGAATCAATGCACATTCTAGGAAGCAACCATGGTAGATAGCGACTCCTCTGTTACAACCCTTGGACTCGGGAAGGAGCCCGTTGCGAGCAAGCAACGACAAGAAAGCGACAACGACTGGCAATCTATTGATCTCTTATTAACGCAAGACGAAGATTCGAGCGAAGATGAGGCGGGCGGCGCATCTGAAGATGATGACACTTCTTTGGGACAGCCCGAGAGAAAAAAATATAAAAAATGCGCCATGGGACCTGCGAATACTAAAGAGTCCACGGCTGCCTCGAACACAGCTTGCGCGCAAAGAAACCCGTCCACACCACCAGGAGGAGTGCCCTCCGACCAGTCACAATCGCCTAATTGTCACGTAAAAAGCAAAAGGTCACCACAGGAGAAGAAATCTTCGCATTTCTTTGCATCTCCAGCCACTAGAACTCTAAATATATTATCGCAGCAGTCTTCGCAAGAGGATCTTCGATACGACATGTCTATGCTCGAAAAGGATGCCACGGACGTCATGTTGTCTATGAGGGATGGTCCGTCCAACAAGCCAAAACCACGGAGCCAGAAAAAGGAAACAGCAATATCGCAGTCTTCATCTTCAGAAAACGATGGCAAGTACGATAGACAAGAAAAGGCGGCACCCTCCAAGAAGAAGGAGAAAGCCGTGACGGTTCGGGCTAGCAACAAGAATCCGGGAGCAAAGAACCACGACTGTAACAAAACCAGCAACAGTACCGCCGACCGAACTGAGAATAGCGATCGGCCAGCGACAAATCGCTTCTTAACTGAGTCCAGTGAGGAGCCAGCAGATGACCAACAAGCAAGAGATCTCGAAGACGAGAACAACAATCACCGGCAAGATCAACGAAAAACAACTCTACGTGCACTAGCGGTCAAAGCCGAACACGCTCAAAACACGAGCAACGCAACAAAGTCGACTGCCATAAGCAAACCGGAGGTGTTTATAAACAAGCAGGAGAAAAGTAGTGGCCAGATCTCGAAGGAATTGCTGATTTCAGGCGAACGGTCGCATCCTCAGAATACGAAGCAAGACTTAACTGGGCCACACGAGAGTCGACCGCAGTATAGGCCCCAGCAGCAGGGCGAACTCCCCACACCACCACCACGACATCACGATAAACACGAATCTGATATTCCGCCCGACACCATCGATCATACATCCTACTACATTCAACACATTATTGTCGACAAAGCAGGAGGCTTAGGATGTATTGTTGCTAAGGCAACACCACCCAAATCGTTGATGCCCCTTTACACCCAAGAGTACTGCAAAATCAAGGAAATCTCAGAAACTTCAGTGGCGTATTCCTATGGGTTTCGAGTAGATGACTGGTTCGCAGATCCTTCGGGCCAAAAGCTTGTTGATTACCATGACCTTGTGGCTCGTTGCAAGTCCAACAAGAGACCTATGCAACTCTACGTGGCGCGAAAGAAGGGATCGTACTCAACGAAGCCCCCGGTAAGAGTGAACGGTAAATGGAAGAGCGACAACAATAGACACAAATTTAGTACTGACAATGATAATGTATCAACGGACATTGACTTGAACAACGAAATTGAGAAGGTCGTCCAAAAAGTGCTCGAGGACAGTCAACAACTACAATCTGCGCCGCCCCAGATCTCCGTCACATCCAAGCCTCCACCAAAACAGGCTCAAAAACTCAGTTCGAAAGCAAGTAAACAACCCAACGCATCTTTGTTGTCAACCTCTACAAGTGCCACGTCGTCTGAGAGCAAATGCAAAAGGAGTCGAAGTGGTCCAGCCTCATCCGTGAAGAAGAATCACCCCAGGGAAGCAACAGACGCGGGAAACGACGACGAGAGCGAAAACGGAAAAGTACAAGACGATGAAGATATCGATGTTGAATTGCCCAACGAAGATCGAGTTGTTCCTTTTTGTAAACTGTGCAACTTGCAAAATGACGGCTCAAAGAAGTCGAAGCCAAAGAAGCGTTCCGTCCATCATGGACTCTGTCCCAAAAACCCGGGCTTCCGCGATTCCAACGCTGACAATATTCTGTGCAAAATAATCGCAGGCGTCAATCTTGGTTGTCACGCTTGTGCCAAAGCCTACGAAGTGGGAAAGAGTACAATCGCGACTGGAGGAACTCATAGCATTACATGTCCATGGCGCGAAGAAAAAGTTGCAAATAATTCCAAGGTGACGAAGAAAAAGAAACAACCCCAAGGAAAAAAGTCAAGGGCTTCGGCATCATCTACGACTTCCGAGAAGGGCAAAACAGCGGTGGTGTCAACTTCGGGAAAGGGTAGCCCGAAAAAGAAGAAGTCCCACAATAGCTCTCCTGAAGATCATGAAGAGCAACCAAATCCTTCGACACTTAAGGCAAAATCATTAAACCTTTCGAGTGTGCGCGACGGGAAGACTGGTCGATTTGTGAAAAACAAGGGTAACGTGCCTCAGGACGAAGAAGGTCCGAATGAGTCTCCAACTGACAATAGCAACGCCAAGCAGCCACCACAAAATCGGCCACAACAGAAAGAGACAGAAGCGACTCGCCACCCCTCGCAGGAGCAAGATCGATCGAACATCGGCACGTCAAACAAACGAAGCGCGGTAGAAGCAGAACTGGATTCGCTTGATGCAGAAATCCCGCAAAAGAGACAACAAACCAATAAGGTAGGCTCTGCGCAGAATGGTAGTACGAAAGTCGTCACGAGGCCAGCAAATGCTGTTGAAACGAGGAAAGACTCGTCGAATGGAGCAAGAATACCAATTCCGCAGATGACGCCACCGCCGGTATACAATACCTCCACTACGCGTAGCACAGTGAGCCACCAGGTGACTCCGGCTGGTTGCTCAACAACGCCGACCTTGGCAGATGACGGCGGGCCATGCAAATCGAAATGGATCCGCTGTGATACGAATCCTTGGGGCCCGGATGGTTATATGGATGGAGATGTTGTACTGCTAACACCGGCTTCTGGTATTGGACACTACGAGACTTTGCTTTCATCGCGACGATACGAAATGGACCCATTCTCCGAAGCAGCAGGATACACGAAGACACACACCTTCCCGGAATACAACTTCCTTAGTTTGAAAAGGGATCCTATGGCTCAACGTTCCTGGGGATTCAGTATCACACGTCATGATTTTGGCGGCGCATGTCTTGTAAGCTCGGTCGACCCATTATCTCCAGCCGAAGCTGCGGTAAGTCTATGATTTTATGACCCTCGGAAGGAGTCGTACTAGAAGTTCATCAGGCCGCCACTCACACGGCTATTTCTTCTATTGACACAAAAATTCCTAAGACTACTATTGGGGCAGGTCCTGACTGCTTCACTGGCTTACGCGTCAACGATATGATCATCGCCATCAACAGTATGGCCGTTGGTGGGATGACAGAAGAAGGCGTTCTGATCGAGATCGAAACAGCTGGCCCCGTGATGTCTTTGGTTGTGTCTAGGTACAAGTTCGCTGACTACATTGCAGATCGCATCGCTAAGGCCGAAGAACACGTGGTTGCTGCTGTCGATGACGCTTTCGGCGACGACCGTCACCTCGGATGGGTAGATGTCGGTGCAACGAACCGCCCCGTATCGTCAGTGGCAGCCGTCGCCACAAAGGTCCTTGATGCTCAACTTCAAAACCCTCCCCAAAATCCCCCCAATAGCCATCCAGCAGATATGGCTGGTAGAAGCATATCAGAGACGCGAGAAAAAGAAGACAATGAATTGGATCCCGTCCAAGACAATAACGCAAGGGAATTGACCTCGATCAATGACAATCTCGTCGCAGAGTCACAAGGAAAGGATGAGGCACTTCAGTTATCGGCGACGAGCGGTGGGGTTAGTCACAAAAAACGAGTTCGATTCCACCCTGATTCAAACAAAATAGAAGAAGAAGAGCGCTATGAATCTACAACACAGGAGCGGGGTAGAGCCGCTGCCTGCACAGTCACAAACGCAGAGGAAGAACAAGACCCAGACGAGCCAGGCATTTACATGCCAGTGGATGAAGAAGCTGACGTCGACGCCGAATTCAATACTAATACTGGTGATTCCATGGTTCTTTCCGAGCAGGAAGAGGAAGAAAATGACCAGGAAACCAAGGAGGAGGAAGGTGGGCACCAAGACGAGGCGAGCAGAACCAGCGATTGCGACGACAGTGAGGGAGATGACGAAGAAGATGATGACAACAAACGTGACGACGACGACGGAAATCCAGCTGCAGGTTGCGTCTGCGGAACCATTCATGATGATAGGTATAAGGTGTTTTGGATCCAGTGTGACGACTGTGATGTATGGTACAATGCAGCCATAAGATGCTTGGGCTTCTCGGAAGAAGAAGCTGAAGGAAAAGGGAAATGGTCTTGCTGGGCTTGCAATCCTCCCGATGACAGCGACGACGACGAAACAAAATCGCAAGATAACGACAATGGCAACAACAACGCCGAGGGCGATGGATACGGCAGTGAAAGTTCAGAAGAACCGACATATGTTCGCCGGAAAAAACGAATCCGCAAAGCCGAAAGCCCTCCCAAACGAGACCCCAACAAAGTCCTGGAGGCAGGAACAATTGTAGAGGTCGACAGGGAAGGGTCTCATTTGTACGGCGGCACTGGAAAGATAGTCAAATCGTACGTGGACGAGGACGGCGACCAGCTGTACAGCGTCTCTTATATCGTCGAGAAATGGGTGGAACACGATATCTTGGCCGAGTCGATCGTAGAGAAGGGTTGGTCGTTGTAGATACGTTTTTAAAACGCCACCGTGACAGAAAATGGGGCAAGCTCCGGCATCGTAGACGATATAAAATAGGGCAACATTTTCCAAGAGGGAGCATTTGACGATTGCCGCATTCTTGCCTTTAAATCTCAAATTGTAGTTTTCGCACACTGTGTCCACACAAGATGAACCAACACAATCTTCCTTGAAATAAAATTCAATTGTACAAAGGTTGTTAAGTAGGGGTTAAAATGAACTGCATACTGACAACATAGGCAAAGACAAAGCCTTGATCCCATTTTGACTTCTTGATTTCATTCATTTTCAGAAAGGACTTTAAACGAGGAAGGTCTGAGGAGAATTAATAATTCGACAACAAAAGAATGATGATGCTTTGTCGCCCCCCAAATCAAAATTAGATGGAAAATTCAATCTGGTATTCTTTGCCCCATTGAATTTGTGCCCAGATTCGTTCGTAAAAGAACATGAGAGCGGTCTTGAAAATAGCATCGGAACCAGCAATTTTGGAGGCAATGCTGAGGTCCTTGGCCACGAAAAAGGCCATCGTTAAAGTGTTGCAAATTGCAAATAGCCTCCAAATCAAAGCCTTGGCAAGGGATCGTCCCATGCCGTCACTTCCTGATTTTCGCCCTGCTTTGCTTTTGTTCATGAGTCGTTCTCCAATAAACATGGTAAATGCCTTGGAAAAGAAATCCGATCCCACAATGGAAAGAGCCGTTGTAAGGGACCCCGAAAATCGATATGAAGTAATAAAGGTGACCGCTCCAGCCACAATACGCCATATAAATGCCTTGACTGCTGATCGAACAGCGGTCTCTGAGAAATTACCACCAGGCGGAGACTTTTCCAATTTCAAACCATTCAAATATTCTTGCTTTTTGGACTGCAATAACTGAATCGCTTGTTCTGCTTGACTTAATTTGCTGGCTGCTTCTTCTTTTTGTTTCAACATTTGCTTTTCTTTCTTTTCAAATTCACGCAGCACGGCGTCAGAAGCTCCATTAGCAGCATTGGCAGCGCTGAAAAAGGCAAAGGAAGGAGGGCTGATGGCGAGGTCCGACTGGATGATCCGTGGAGAACTTGCTGCTGGTGCAGCCGATCGGACATGAAGCTGAGCAGGGCTTCTTAGGCTGAAGCAAACGGCGCCAATTGGGAGTATTGAGAGAAGGATCACACGAAGCATGGTTTGGATTGTTATTTCTTCTTGTAGCAGCAGTGTTGTTGTTCTTGTCTGATCACTCTCGCTCTGCATTCATTGGCAAATTATTGTGTATCGTAACCAGTACTACTAGCTAGCCAGTACAGTTGTAGAACTTCAAAAATAATGGGCTTGGGTTTGTGGTGGCAAGCAATTTGCTCAAGCAAAGCGAACAAAAGAGAAGCTCCCTCTACTAGCATTAGAGCTCGCGCTAAAATTCGGCTGCTAGGGTGTACTGAACTGTTAGTGAGCTTATGGACGTACAAGGAGAACATCTTGTTAAGTAATAATATTTCCTCAGCGGGGATGTCTTTGACCAATGACAAAGACCCTGTCTCTTATACACATCTCCGAGCCCACGAGACTAAGGCGAATCTCGTATGCCGTCTTCTGCTTGAAA
>ENA-ORBV01011914-ORBV01011914.1-microbial-mat-metagenome-genome-assembly--contig:-NODE-11914-length-13535-cov-4.465522_pt1 | contig 13535 bp, 9 predicted proteins | sample MGYA00237777_ERZ505514 | MGnify/ENA primary metagenome ERZ505514 (study PRJEB26160, sample SAMN06269048) | microbial mat metagenome | isolation source: Oligotrophic lake microbial mat | place...
GAGACAGGCATTCCCCTGTTTTGTTATTCGTCGCGTCCGTTGTGTCGTCGTTCGGCGAGGCTCTCGAACCGTCGTGGTTCAATTCTTCCCTGCTTTTCCTTGGCGCTCTTGGCGTCCTTGGCGGTTCAAAACTAAACGACAAGAAATAGAGAAGGAACAGAACACATAGAAACGCCAATCATGCGGATGCTCGCGGCTCAAACCATCAACCTCATTCATCCGCGAAAATCCGCGAAATCCGCGTCCATCCGCGTCCCATTCTTCTCTTCTTCGCACTTCGCCAACAACCAGCCTACCAATACGAGGCAACAACGCTCGTTTGCGTTCCCTCCTTGCCACTTTGCGTCGACGCTGCTCGCGCTTTTGGGAATCGCACTACCGGTCGCTATACTGCGCAATTATCGAGCTTCAAAGTTGCCGCTTCAATTAGGGCGCCACTGGCATCCTGCCAGTGCTGAAGTGCCAAACGACTACCCACTTCAATCCACTGGCAAGATGCCAGTGGCACCCCAATTCCTCATCAGCGTGGGCCGCATGCGATTCCCCATCGGACTCTTCTGCTCGCTCTCCCTCCTCGCGAGCATCGCCACCGCCGACGACGTGCCGGCCATCAATCCGAAGCTAACGGCAACGCCAGCTGAAACTCCCCAAGTCCACGCCGCTGAAGGGTTCGTCCAGCATGAGCAAGGACGGATTTGTGACCAGGGAGCGGGCAATCGTGAGGCGGCGCTTTTCACCGCCGGGTTGTCGGACTCCATGTTGGCCGGATCGGTAATGGCCAGCACTTCCGGCTTGGCTTCGAGGCCAGGGAATCGTGCACCGAGGCGGTTGCGAATTCGATCTAAAAGTCCGCCGACCACTTCGAACGCCCGCTTCACGCCGAGGAATTCCCAGAGCGTCATCTTGCAGCAAGGCGCCGCGGGCCCGGCGACGGCGACGACGGTGGTCGCGCCGGCTTGGGCGGTCGCAGGCGGCGCCGGGGCGGCGGGCGGCGCCGGTCGAGGCGCGGCGCAGCCATAGCAGCTCGCGATGAGCAGCAAGGCGACGGCGGCCAACCGGCGACGTCGGTTCATGTACGGTTGCCTAGGGGAGCTGTGAAAGTGCGCGAAACCAGCCGTGGCGTCGCGCTTCATCGGACCGCACAAGCTATCGACCTGCCGAAAAGTCCGGCTTGAACAATTAGGCAAACATTGCCGATCACGGGGAGCTTAACGGAGGCCAGTGAGTGAATTCAGGCGGTTCAGGGAAGGCAGTAAGGAACTAGCGATGTGGCACGGTCTCCCGACCGTGCTACGCACTTGACCGAAGGTCTCCTCGCACAGAGACGGAGACCTACGGTCGGGCCGATGTCACGGTCGGGAGACCGTGCCACAACTTGAGTGGGAGACCGTGCCACAACAAGGAACTGCACGGCGAATCACGCCAAGCGAAAATTCTTCATCGCCAGGTCCGCGATGTGCTTGCCAATGCTGAGCGATGCCGTGGCGGCGGGGCTGGGGGCGTTGAGGACGTGGATTTGGTGTTCCGCTTCGATGATGCGGAAATCGTCGACCAGGGCGCCGCTCGGCTCGACGGCTTGCGCTCGCACGCCTGCACCGGCCGGGACGATGTCCGCGGCCTGAATTTCCGGTATCAAACGCTGCAATCCGCGCAGAAACGCGGACTTCGATAGCGAGCGGTGCATTTCGCCGCAGCCCATGCGCCAGTATTTGGCGGCCATGCGCCAGAAGCCGGAGTACGTGCCGAGTTGCAGCAGATCGCGCGGCGCGATGCGCCGCCAAGAGTAGCCGGCGCGCGCCAGCGCGAGGACCGCGTTCGGCCCGCACTCCACGCCGCCGCCGACCATCCGTGTGAAATGCACGCCGAGGAACGGGAACCGGGGGTCCGGCACCGGATAGATCAGATTCTTCACGAGCGCATGCCGCTCCGGTCGCAGTTCGTAGTATTCGCCGCGAAATGGAATGATCTGTAATCCGGGATCGACGCCGCACAACCGCGCCACGCGATCGGACCACAATCCGCCACAATTGACGACGTTCCGGCATTGCACGGGATTCGTCGTCGTTTCGAGCGTGATGCCGTCGGCCAGGCGACGAAAGCCGATTACGCGCCGCGAAGTCTGGACGCTCGCGCCGCCCTGTTCGACGAGTTCGGCGTACTTGCGCGACACGGCGCGATAGTTTGCGATGCCAGTCTCCGGGACATGCAAGGCGGCGATGCACGCGACATGCGGCTCCAATTCGCGCGCTGCGTCCGGCGTGATGCGTCGCATGCCGCTGAGGCCATTCGCGCGCCCGCGTCGTTCCAATTCATCGAGCGCCGGCAACTCCGTGGGATCGCAGGCGATGACGATCTTGCCGCAGCGCTCGTGCGGCAGGCCATGCTCGGCGCAGAACTGATACATCCACTCCCGACCGGCGGCGCAGTTGCGGGCTTTGAGCGATCCCGGCTTGTAGTACAGCCCGGAATGGATCACGCCGCTGTTGTTGCCGGTTTGGTGCGCGGCGAGCTCGCCTTCCGCTTCGAGCACGATTAACCGCCGGCAGCCGGCCTCGACCAGCGCCTTGGCAGTCGCGAGCCCCACGATACCGCCGCCGATCACCGCCACGTCGCACTCGGAGGTTGCCATCTCAGCCTTCATTCGCCAAGATGGCGCCTCGGGCGAGCGGATCCAAGCCCTGCGGCCAACGTGTCCGCGCATCGTATACAGCGCCGCCCAGTTCCGCGTCGGTTAAGTCCGCCTGATCGAAGTCCGCGCCATGTAGCTGGGCGCCTTCCAGGTTCGCTCCGCTTAAATCCGCCTGAAACAGGCTCGCGTTGCGAAGATTCGCGCTGCCGAGATCGGCCTTCACGAGTTTGGCGCGCATTAACGACGCACCGAGGAATACCGTGCGAAGCAGGTTCGCATCGGAAAAATCGGCGCTCGCCAACGACGATCTGGCAAAATCCGCGCCTTCCAAATCGGCGCCGATAAATTGCGCGCGATTCAGCACCGACTTATTGAACGCCGCGCCGCGTAGCAACATGCCATTCATCCGCGCGCCTTCCAAGTTGCGCGCGGCAACTTCGTGCAGGACCTCGCCCGTCGTTTTGTGCTTAATCTGAATCACGCGGTTCCCTGGTCGCTCGCCACGGACGAATTTCCGAGCACCCTAATATAGCCCGCCAATGGCAACCCTATCGCAGTCTACGCCCCGAAATGTAGGCCGAATCGAAACGTTGTAGGAGGCGTCTCCCGACGTCGATGGACCGGACATGGATCGCAGGTTCTGACGGTGATTCACAAAATGAATCAGCTCCTTCGGCGTCGGGAGACGCCTCCTACAAATACTCTTCCGCCCAACCGTGGTACGGCTCAATGCGTTGAATACGCGATTGCCACCGGCGGGGTTTGCGAAAAACGCCCGTCGAATTGGCGGCTCAAGTGCCGGCGACGCCGACGCTGAGCGGCTGACGGCCGCGGAATCCGGCGTCGAGCTCATGCCAATGGGAAACTTCCGGCTCGCCGAGCTTCCAACACAGGTACACGAGACGGCCGTCCATCTGGCAAGGGAAATCAACCAGCCCTTCGGGCCCGCTCTTGGGCTCCACGCCGAGCTCCAGCAGTTCGTTGACATATTCCTGGAGCTGCTCGGCGTCGCGCTGCAATTCCTCTTCCACCTGCGCCAACTCTTGGTCGTAGACGTCGTGCCCGCGCGACGCGCGACGTTGTTTGAGCTGCTCGAAGCGTTCACGCCGTTCGATCACGTCGCGGGAAAGTTGCGCCAGATCGGAGACGATGGCACGCACCAACGGCAGCGCGGCATTCGCTTCCGCCGTGGTGAAGACGCGTCGAACCGAGGGCGTTTCGCTGGTCATGATGTCCCAATCAGGGGTTATTGATTCGGTCCGCCGTGTACCGGCTCGGCGATGACTTTCGACGCCGAGACCGCCGTGGGATTGAGCGTCGCGCGCCCCCAACCTACTTCCACCGGCAACCGCGCGAAATCGACGATGCAGCCATCGCGGCTGTAGCAACTCAAGTCGTGCGTCGCGCCCATGAAGATGCAATCCACCGGGCAAGGCTCGACGCACAGCGCACAAAACATGCACTTCGTGTAGTCGATCGTGAATCCGGTGACCTTGAAACCCTTGCCGCCAACGACCTTTTCTTTGCCGATGTAGATGCAATCCACCGGGCAGGCCTTCGCGCACTGATCGCAGGCGATGCAGGTCGTGAGGTCGTAGCGATGAAATCCGCGATAGCGGGGCGCGACCGGCACCGGCAGTTCGGGATATTCGAAGTGTTCGGTAAACGTGCGGCGTTTGGGATCGTAGGTCAGCACCCAATTGCGCAGCGTGATGGCCATGCCTTGGCTAACCGTGGCGACGGCGTCGACGATATCGCCAAACCAGGGAATGCGACGCAATTGCTGCAACAAGCTCATGTACGCAACCAATTTCCAGCGCCGCGGCCATCGAGTTATCGCGTCGATCGTGCAATTGCGCGAACGAAATCAATGGCCGGACAAGAGAGATACCGCGCTCATTACAAGTCTACACTCGCAATGACCATGATCGACGCGGTGAATTATAGAAGTTCGCAGAAGAACCTCAAGCGTGCGCGGCGCGGAGTCGACAGCGTGCTGTTTATGCCAGTTAGTCCGCATCCGTTTGATTGCTCGGGTACGGCTGCGACGTGAGACCCCATCGCCAGATCGACGAACGATCGCGCCGGCAAAAGCGCCACGCCAGGGCGAGCGGCGGACGTTCAACTTGAGCCATTGCTCACGCGGAGTGACCGTCCCGTCGATTCATCCGCCCAGTTGACTGAGTTTCACGACATTTAGACGGCGAACCTAAGACGCGGATCTGCCGTCCCTAGTGCAGTCCTTTTGACTTTGCCGCGATCCCAAGGACGCAACACGTTACTAGATAGGCACTTGCGCGTTCCAAGGCGGCGAATATTGAATTGGCTGCGCCTTCGGTGGCCGATCGCCAACGGCTTAATCAAACGAATTCCGTGCCAATTCGAGAAAAAATTCGTGGAAAAAGCAGTCGCCAGACGTGTCGTTCGCTTGACTACACGTCGCAACCACGTAGAGTGAAATGAGGAAAAACTTGCGCGCATCGGCAAACAGGCGCGCCAGAGACGCCTTGATGCGTGTCCTAGGCTGCTTGGGCGGAGCTTTCCTTCGGGAGATGCCCGGCGGTGAGACACCGCGTCACATGGAAGCCCCTCGGCAGAAAGCAAAGGGATCGGCGATGTTGGTTCTGTCTCGCAAGAAAAACGAGAGCATTGTCATCAACAACGACATCACGATTGTCGTTGTTGAAATTCGCGGCGACAAAGTGCGACTGGGAGTCGAAGCGCCCAAGGAAGTGCCCGTACATCGCCGTGAGGTGTACGACGCGATCCGGCGCAACGAAAACCTCGCCAACGAACACGGCGCCGAAGGCGCTGTGAACCCCGATGCGTCCGAAAGCGGCGCTTCGAGCTGACCGTTCGATTTCCCGTCACTGGCCGGCATGAGACTGATTCAGTTCGGTACTCGGTGCAGCTTGATTGGCAATCGCATTCCCGGTTCAGCGGTCGCATTGTTACGTCTCGATGCGACCTTCGTCAACTAGTGGTAAGAGACTTCTTCCACAATTGCCGCGGAGCCGCGCCGAGCGTCATTCCGCGTGGCACTTGACGCCGTTCGCGACGCCCCCTATACACCAATTTGTTCGATCGCGCGAGTGTCCTCCACGAGGTCAGCCGCCGTTCGATTGGCCCTATCGTCTAGCGGTTAGGACACCGGCCTTTCACGCCGGCAACACGGGTTCGATTCCCGTTGGGGTCACTTTCCTTATTTGCCGGATAGCGATTCTCGCTATCTTGATCCGGCAAGGGGCTGTCTTGCGACAGCGATCGCAGAGCCCGTCGAGCCGCCTTGACTTGCCAGTCGCTGCGCGTCGGTCCGCACGCCCCAAAAGAAAGCGGCCGCTGCCGGACAATCTGCCCAGCAACGGCCGCTTGTACTCCTCGCTCGTCGTCGTAGGATCGACGATTTGCGCCAGTTTTCAATTAAGCACGGCGACGGCGCGCAATGCCGAACAAGCCAATCAAAGCGACGCCGCCCAAGACGAACGTCGACGGTTCCGGCACGACTCGGCCTTCGACCTTGACATTATCGACGGCCCACCACCAATCGTTGGCAGCTTCCGTCAAACCGAACTTGAGGCTCATGGTCTGAGTTCCTGCCGGCGGATTGAGCGCCAGGCTCACTGCTTCGTTCGGATTGTCATTGTGGAACAGGGCGCCGTCGTTCGCGTCCGAGCTCCAGTGCAGCACTTCCACGTCCGCGCCACCGTCATAGGACGCGTAGACCAGCGCCGTCTGGTTGTTCGTCAAGTCGCCGTCGTCACAGCATTCGTCGCGCCAGCTTGAGGCGAACGAAAGGTTCAACGTTCCGGCCGCCGTGTTCGCGATGCTGAACGTGGGGCTGGTCATGAAAGCGTTGAAAAGTCCCGCGTCGTGGGCCTGATCGTCCCATTCGTCGGGATCAGCGATCGCGACGACGCCTTCACCCAGGGCGAACGTCTCGCGCTGCTGCGTGTCCGCGGTCGTCCAGAAGGTCTTGCTCGCGAAGGACCAGCCGGCCCACTCGGTGCGGCCGTCGCGTGCGTCGTCGCCGGAGAGCGCCCCCGGAACCCCGCTGTCATCGACGGTCCAGCCTACGGGCGGAGTGTCGGTCCAGCCGAGCGTGGTGGCCGGAATCGCCTCATTGACGGCCGGTTCGAGCGTGACGCTTTCAAAGTCCTCGGAAAACAAGATGTCGGCTCGGGCCGTGCTCATCAGGCCGAACGTGATCGCCAAGGCCAAAGCCAAGGCACGAACTGTGAACTTCATGGTGACTCCCAACGAGGTCAAACAAGGTGGCAACAATGGTTTCGTGTGGGTCGCCGATCACTTCGTGCCACGGCCCCAATTGCTCGCTGCTGGCCACGAAGGTCCATCCAGAGGCGGGGCAGCCGGCATGGCACCCCAGAACGAGCTATTTCTGTTCTTCCGAATATAGTCGAATCGACTAACAATCCAAGGAAATTTGCTGGACATCGGTCAAGATTTACCCAATCCTCGCATTTCAACAGTCTCGCTGCGCATTTCCAGTGTCCTTGACCGGATTTATGGGCCGAAACAAGGCAGCAAAAGGCTCGTGTCGCGATGCGTACGCGGTAGAATCGAAGTTTTCCCCATGCAGCTTCGTGCGAATTCCCACGCTATGACCCGATTTTCGTCGATTTCCACAGCGATCGCCTGGTGGGTGTCGCTGCTCCTGGCAGGCCAGGCCACGGCGCAACATCAATGGACGGAATTTCGTGGTCCGACAGGCCAAGGGCACGCAGCGGCCTCGGCTGATCCGCCTGTCACCTGGAGCGAGCAGCAAAACATCGTCTGGAAGACCCCCATTCACGGCAGCGGCTGGTCGTCGCCGGTCGTTTGGAATGACCAGGTTTGGGTTACGACCGCGACGGAGGACGGCAAGGACAATTTTGCCGTCTGTGTGGACCGTAAAGATGGTCGAATCGTGCATGACCTCCGCCTGTTTCACAACGAAAAGCCAGAGGATACCCGGTCGTATAACAGTTTTGCGTCGCCGACGCCCGCGATCGAGGAGGGCCGAATCTACGTCCATTACGGCAGCTATGGCACGGCTTGCCTCGATACGGCGGACGGCCATGTGATTTGGGAGCGGCGCGACTTGCCCTGCAATCACTGGCGCGGACCAGGCTCTTCGCCGATCCTGTTCGAAGACCTGGTGTTCATCCACTTCGACGGCCACGACTACCAGTACATCGTGGCGTTGGACAAGGCTACCGGCGCCAGCGTCTGGAAGAAGGACCGCGAGATCGAGTACCTCTCCACCGACGGGGATTACCGTAAGGCCTACGCCACGCCGCAGGTGATTGAGGCCAACGGGCGACTGCAATTGATCAGTCCGTGCGCGAACGGGGCGCTGGCTTACGACCCGCGTACCGGAGAGGTGCTTTGGAAAGTCCAATGGGAGAATCACTCCGTTGCGGCACGGCCGCTCTTTGACGGGAATTTGCTGTACCTCAGCACCGGCTTTTCCAAGGGCGATCTGTGGGCAGTGCGTCCTGACGGCGCCGGCGACGTCACCGCAAGCCACGTGGTCTGGAAGCGGTCCAAGAACGTGGGTTCGCAACCTTCGCCGTTGCTGGTCGACGGGCTGATCTACCTGGTACACGACGCCGGCGTGGCGAGTTGCGTCGACGCCGCGACAGGCGACGAGGTGTGGATCAAACGCTGGGAAGGCACCTTTTCCAGCTCGCCTATCTTTGCGGGCGGACGGATCTACTTCTCGAACAAGGAAGGGGAGACCACGGTGCTGGCGCCCGGCAAGAAGTACACGGAGCTCGCCAAGAACAAGCTCGACGCCGGCAGCATGGCTTCGCCGGCCGCGCTCGAAAAGTCGCTGTTTCTCCGGACCAATACGCACCTCTATCGGATTGACGCGCCGCAATAGCGCATTGGCCCGACTAAGGATGGCAATTCCGCGAGACTGGGACGAGCGAACGCGCGAATCGGCGTTGTCGCTGAGGAACCATTCGGGCTAGGATGCTGGCCGCCGCGCCGCGCCCTAAGTCCATGGCACGGGGCGGTTTCTCCCCGCGGCGACGAGTGTTCCCATGTCCGAAGAAACAACCGCCGAGCAGCCCGTCGCGGAGACGCCCGCCGAAACGGCGCGCATCGTGCGGCACGGTTGGAATCCGCCAGCGTCCGGCGCCTGGGCGCTGCTTACTGGGCGCAATGTGCGGCGCGTATTGATTCCCTGTTGCGGCCTGGCGCTCTTGGCCTGGTTCGCCTGGCTGGTGTGGGCGCCGTTGCGGCACCCTCGGGTGCAATTCGTTTGTTTGTCCGGGGGCGACTATCGCGTCTTGCGCGCCGAGCCAATTGCTTTTGTGGCCGAAGACATCGCCGGCCTGGCGGAACACGGCAGTCTCTTCACGGAAGGAAGCGAGCAAACCGAGCCGTACATCTGGGACAGCCTCGCGGAGCCCGCGAAGTTTCAGACGCTCGGCGCGCGGCTCAACGGCATCATCGACGACGCCCGCGATCAGGTGGTACTTGTTGTTAGCGCGCATGGCCTGATCGACGGCAGCGATGCGTACCTCGCTTGCCGCAATTTCGACCCGGCCAATCCCAAGGCAGGCCGGGTTTCCGCCGCGGACTTGGTGAAGCAACTCCGCGCCTGCCGCGCGGGCAAGAAGATCCTGATCCTGGACATCGGTCGCATCCCGGACGACCCGCGGATGGGCTACGTCTGGAATGACTTCGCCGCGCGGTTCGCCGCGGAAATCCAGGCAAGCGGCGATGAATCGTTGTGGCTGCTGGTGGCGAATGGCGTGGGCGAGCAATCGCACGTTTCGTCGGCGATCGAGCGATCGGTCTTCGGCTCGGCGCTGCAATGGGGACTGACCGGCGCGGCGGACGCCGACGACGATCAACGAGTAACCCTCCTCGAGTTGCATCGCTACGTGTCGGCGAGCGTTTCCGATTGGGTGCAATACGTCAGCTCCGGAACTGAGCAACAGCATCCGCTGTTGGCGTGGGGCGGCGAAGGCGTGGAAGATGGGGAGACTAAGCTCGATAAAGTCGCGGACGCCGCGAAAGCAGCTGCGTTGAAGCTCGAAAATGCCGCCGCCTTCGAAAAAGCTGCTGCTGACGTAGTTCTCGCGCCGGTGTCGCCGGACTACGCGTCCGAAGCCATGCCGACGCTGGCGGAACAGGTGCAGCGCGCGCGCGCCACGTCGCGGGGCGAAGCCTGGTATCTCGCCTTGAACTCGGACAACGAAGCAAAGCGCGCCAACGGCACGGCGACTCCGACGAGCGGTACCGCAGCCGCTGCCGCCAAGGACGCGGCCGCCAGTTCGTTGAAGCGTCTTGATTTCCGCAATGTGCGCAGCGCCGGCCAACTCCGTTCACAGGCTGAATCCGGCGCTCGGGAAGCGAGTCGCGAAGCCAGTCGCGTGGCCGCCGATCAAGCCGTCGAAGCGCAAACGCAGAAAGCGGCGGCCAAGGCGACTGCGCCGGAAGCAACAGCGCCGGCCGTCGCCAACGAAAGCGCCGCTTCCCCTGCCGCACCGGCAACACCAGCGCCTACCGCGACAACCGAAGCACCGGCGGGAACCCCGACCGCTTCCGGCAATGCGGCCGCAGCTCGAACTGCCTTGCCCAAGCTCTTCGCCGAAGCCTGGCGATTGCGCGATGCACTAGCAGCACTGCCGCCGGAACTCCGGCCTGCCGACTACGCGCCGCACGCCTGGCGTGAAATGGAGCGGGCGCTGCTCGACTACGAATTGCAATATCGCGCCGGACGAGTCGGTGATAGCCGACGAATCACCGGCGGGCTGAACCGGATGATCGCGGGCCAGCGGCGCTTGCTGGCAGCGATTACAGACGCGACGATCGGCCCGGCGGCGACCGGCCCGACACAGATGTTGCGATTTCGTCCCTCGACCGCAGCACGTATGCAAGGCGCGCACTCGGCGGCGATGGCCAAGCTCATGGAGACCCGATCAGGTCGCGCGGCTGACCCGGCGCTCGCGAGTGTGATGCAGTCGATGGATCAAGCGGCGACGGATCAGGCAGGCTTTCGTTCTGCCTGGACGACCGTTCCTTCGGCCGCGCAGCAATACAGCGAAGTGCGCGGCGCGAGCACGTTCGGCAATGTGCAATCGATCAACTGGACGGCGGGCCGGCTCGCGTGGCAAACCGAGCGGATCGCGGAAACACTCGCCGCTGCCGCTCCTTGGCTAACGCCCTGGGTCGCGGCGGAATTCGACGCCGCGGATTCACTGCGCTGGGAAGGCGAGCGCGAGTTGCTCGACGCGATCGGCGCGGATCACGCGACACGCGCGCAACGACTGCTGGAACAATCGTTGGCGCGCTATCAGATCATTGCTACGCACATCGAACTCGTCGGCCACGCGCGTCAGCTAGAACGCGAATTACTCGCGAGAGCGCCGGAATACCTGCGGCTGCAAGCATCGATTCCGAACCGAGGCAGAGTCGCTCCGCCATCGCATGAATTGTTTATCTCGCTTTGCGAACAGCTTGAGCAACTCTCGGAATTGCTCATCACGCCCGACCCCGCGCGGATCGAAGATCTACGCGACGTGACTTTAAAGCTCGGCGAGTTGCGAGCGAAGTTAGAGGAACCCATCTCCGCGGATCCGTTGGCGGAATTGACGTCGCCGCCGCCGCAATTGGGCGAGCCGGCGCGCATCGCCGCGATCCTGTTCACGCCGTTGCCCTCGGCCGAGTCACGGATGCGTTTGCTGTCGATCGCTTCGAGATTGGAAGGACGGTTGATTTCCGATTTAAAGCCGGTCCGCGCGACGGACTACAATCCACCACTCTACGACCCGGTCGCCGACGCTTACCGCGCGGTCAACGCCGCGCAGCTACATTGGGCGCTGACGCGGCTCTCAACGCTGGATCAAGTCGACGGACGCCAGGACAAAGCGAACGTCAACACCGCGTTCATGGAATTGCAGAGCGCCGCGGCGATCGTCTCTCCGCTCGAACGCGAAACCGTGACGGCGTTCGAGCGGCAACTCGACGCGTATCAAACGGCCTTGTCGGTTTTTCACGGCGCTCTCCCACGCCGGATCGCCGACGCGGCGCAGGCCAATCAGCAGCTCGCGGAACCCTCCACGCGGGCGGAACGCCTGATCGCGCTGCGGCGCGTCGAGCGGGCGTTGCGCATCCTCGACCCGCGTGATGCGCGGCAGAGCGGTGACGTCGCCGTGTGCGCCCTGATCGACGCCGCGGAGTGGCAATCACTCATTGCCTGGCATGCTGATCGAGCCACGCGGGCCGCTGGCCAGGCCTTCAGCGGCGACGCGGAACGCTGGAACAGCATTGCGGCCGATTACCAGCTGCAGGCGGCGGCCATTTTCGGCGACAGCGATTCCGAGTCTGCAAAACCGTCCACGCTCGTGCTTGACGGGGACGACACGATCGACCTGAGCATCGAGCCGAATCAATCGCTCGCGTTGACGCTCCGCAACCTGGGTGCGTCGCCGGCCGATGTTTGGCTGTCGTTGAAGTTCGATCCCGAGACCGTCGCGATTGAACCAAGCGGCCAATATATATGGAACACGGAACACGACGTGATCGGCGCGACTGCAGAGCGCGACGCGCAGTTGATGGCAGGCACGCCGTCCTTGCGGATTAACCCGGGCCAGGAGATTGCCTTGCGATTGCAAGCGCGGTCGCTGTCGCGCGCTGCGCAGCCGGCCCGCGTGATTGCCCGCGCGCTCACGCGCGATTCGGTCGCCCGTCATGCGATGAGTTTGAATCTGCCTTCCAGTGATACGGTCGAGTTGGCCATCGACGGCGTGCCGGGCACGGCGACGCGCCAACCCGACGGCTGGCTGCTGACGTCGTTCCCCAATCGCGACAACGCCTATCAATGGTCGCTCGCCAATAGCGGTGAATCGACCAAAGAGGTCAAAGCGGAACTGTTCGCGCTGACGCGCCCTTGGTCGGGCAGTGCGCCGCAAGGAAGTCTGAGCGCCGCGGAAGCCACTGAACTACGCGACCGACTGGGCCCGCTCGAGCTTCTCAAGTCCGTCGACAAGATCGCCCTGCCGAGCGGCGGCGTCTCGACGCCGTTGCCGTTTCCTGCGCCGGATCCGGCAGCTCCTGCGCCGCCGGCGGACCAGCCACCGCCCCCGCCGCCGCGATTTGACAATGGGCTGCTGCTTTCGATCACTGACGCGTCCGATGGCCGCGTGTCGCTGCATTGGATTCAATCATCGCCGCAGCGGCCGCGGCGCTTCGTGCGCCCGCGCGTGCGCTACAACGGCATCGACGAACGCATCGAAATCACCGTGACCGCCCAGGAAGCCGCCGGCATGCCGGAACAGCCGGTCCGCGTGGCCTGCGAAACGCTGGAACCACTGCCGACGGGCACGCAAGCGCGACTGTCGGACGAGTTGCGCGCACCGGACTATCGCGCCCAACTTTGGATCGAAGCTCCGCTCGATCCGGCGCGCGTGGTCACACTGGCGATTAGCGTCGACGGCTACCCGCGGGCGTTCTTGTTCCGCGTGCCGTGTCAGGAATCGGGGAGCGATCTCGCGCCCGTGGATGACGTGCTCGCCATCCGTGTGAAAGCGCCGGCCACCGACGCCGCGTTCCATGCGCCGGCGAGCGCGATCAACGTCCTGGCGGAAATCGATGTGCCACGCGGCGCGGAGGACGACGATGCGACGCAGATTGAACTCGGGTTCGACACCGACCGGGATCGCGAGTTCCGTGGTGAATCCACGACGCGCATCAGCGGTGATCGCCAGGTGCGGAATCAATTGCTGCAATTGGCGCCCACCGGACAAGTCGTCGTGCATCCTCGGGTCACTGATTTCGAATTGGCCCTGACGCCGCCCGGCTTGATCAACAATCGCGTCGGCGTGATGGGGCGCATTCTCTGGGGCGATCGCGCCGCGTGGAGCGAGCCGCGGACGAAGGGATGAGCGGA
>ENA-ORBV01011916-ORBV01011916.1-microbial-mat-metagenome-genome-assembly--contig:-NODE-11916-length-13533-cov-3.804102_pt1 | contig 13533 bp, 7 predicted proteins | sample MGYA00237777_ERZ505514 | MGnify/ENA primary metagenome ERZ505514 (study PRJEB26160, sample SAMN06269048) | microbial mat metagenome | isolation source: Oligotrophic lake microbial mat | place...
AGGTGGCCGAGGTGCTCCTTGGCCGCCTTTGGAGCGGCTGGCGAACCGCGCCGCTGCGTTGGGTGCGCGATCTCGCTTTGCGGGCCGCTGCTCGGGTAGTGGTGATCTCGCCCGGAATGGCCGATCGAATCGTGGCGATGGGCGTCGCGTGCGAGCGCATCGACGTCATCGAGAACTGGACCGACGACGAGCTAATCCAGCCGATCCCCGCCGATGCCAACCCGCTTCACCGCGCCTGGGGACTCGAAGGGAAGTTCGTGGTCGGCTACTCCGGCAATCTGGGCCGGGCCCATGACTGGAAGACCATGCTTGAGGTTGCTGACGCTCTCCGGGCGCGTGAGGACATACGGTTCGTCCTGATCGGTGGCGGAAACGGCCAGCGCGCATTCGCCGCCGCTGCCGCCGGGCGTGCACTCACCAATGTCTCGCTGCATCCCTACCAGCCGCGCGAGCTGCTGGCGCAGAGTCTCTGCCTGCCAGACTTGCATTGGCTGTCGCTGTTGCCCGGGCTGAATGGGCTGATTTTGCCGAGCAAGCTCTATGGGATTTTCGCCGCAGGACGCCCGTCACTGCTGATCGGAGATCCGGCCGGCGAAGTGGCGGCAGTACTTCGGCAGTCGGGAGGAGGGCAGACGATTGCACCCGCGGATGTTGCTGCGGCCGTGGATGCAGTGAGGCAGTTGGCCGATGACCCGTCGCTGGCTCGATCAATGGGCGCGGCGGCGCGGATTTGCCTTGAGGGTTCACGCACGCAGGATCATGCGTTCTTGCGATGGCAGCGAGTGCTTGCAATGCTTCCCGCGCATGGGGGTTGCTGAGGCTGCAGTGGTGCGGCGCAGGGGAGGCCTTGCATTCCTCGAAAGGTGCTCATTGCTGCCCCGCGTGGCCGGGGGAATGGCTGTTGGATGGGCGCGCTTCTCCGTTGACGGGACTTACACTTGGCTCGCGCCGGATGGCCCGCGCGAGCCATAACGCCAGTGCCATGCCGAGGAGCATCGATTCCGCGATGCTGATGGCCAAGCTGCTCACGATCAGGGCGACACCCACGGGGCGGGAGTGCTGATCGCGTGCCAGCGCCATCAGCAGCAGGGCGTAGATCGCTACCATCCCAAGTGCGCCTGTTTGCCAGAAAACGACGGCCGGTGTTGAGTCCGTAGGCGGACGAAGGTGGGGTGCTTCCAACCGGTCCGATGCCAGCACGAGCAGCGACTCGTAGCCTTGAGTGCCGACGCCGAAGCGATAGCCGAGCAAGGCCTGGCTACTGCTGAGATGGCTGCGGCTGAATTCGACCGCCGGGTTGATTCGTCCCCACAGCGAGTCGTGCACGTCGATTCGTCCGGTGAGCGCCGGTAGCGAAACCCAGATGACGAGCGCGATGGGCAAGGCCAGTGCCAGCGCCGACACTCGCAGTGCTTGCGGCAGCCGCGGGAGCAAGACTGCCGCGGCGGTCGCCGCCATGGCAACCCATGCAGTCGCGGAGCTCACCGTCAGAAGCACACACAGTACCAGCATGGTCAGAGGCAGAATCGTGCGTCGCCCGAGTCCACCCCAGCTCAGAGCCATCGCCCATGCCGTTATAGCGAACGCCCCAAGTTCCGACGGCACGTCGAAGGTTCCAGCCAAGCGGTGCAAGGTCAGCCCAAGCAGCTTTGTGCCGTAGGGACTGTTCGGCGACGTCAGCTCGAGAGGCGCCAGCAATCCCTGCAGCGAGAGAATCACGATGCATAGCAAGCTGAACAGTCGAAGGAGACCCGACGTGGCCAGCGCGCCGCCGACCAAGGCGAACACCCACGGCAGGAGAGCGCGGCTGCCCGCCGCTATTTCGAGCCAGTTTCCAGAGGCTGCAGCGACCCAAGCGGTGCCTGTGGCCAGGCCGAGGAAGACCGCAATGCAGGCAGCAAGTGACGGGATCCGGGTTCGCCTCGCCCAGTTCATCGCGGCAAGGGTCAATAAGCCCAGCCATACGAGATCGATGATGATGCGGCTGGCAAGTGGCCAGGGACCGAAATGGGACATCGCCAGGTGAGCCGTCCGTGTCTCTGCCCGGGGTAGGCGCCAAGGCGCCGGGCAGCGCTGACCGTCTGAGGTGGCGATGTCTTTCGACTCGGCGGTCGGCGCTTCGATTGATGCGGCCGATTCAGGCAATTCAGCGGGCAGAACCAAGTCGGCGCGAACAGCATAAGGCCCCAGCCCGCCGACTATTCCCGCACACCCTGCAAGCAGCAGCAAGCCGAACGTCAGGCGACGGACTCGTCGGCGATCTGCACGCAGAGAGGTCTGCTGGGCGGGATCTCGCGTGGCAGGCTTGGCTGTCGATGCACGCTGCCCGGATTCGGCAAAGGCCCGATGGACATGGGCCTGTGGATCCAGCGCCACCCTGTCGAGCTCCACCCACGCGTGGGCAGGGGTCTGGGCCAAGGATCCAGCTACGCCCAGTCGAATGCGCGCGTCCAGGCCGGCCCGACGCAGCACCAGCATTACCACCAAGGCTTGCCGAAGGCAGGAAGCAGGCCACGGATGGCGATGGCCGACCAGGCGGGCTAGATCCGCGAGTCGCTGCGCCATCACCAGATCTTCGGCGTTAGCCGTGCGTCTGGGCTGGGTTCGCGATCCGAACCAGAGCACCAGCTTTTGCGCCCGTACGAACCCCGCTGCTCTCACAAGCAGACTGGCCAGTGGCAGCATGATGGCCAATCTGACCAGCATGCGCTGTTCGTCGCCAGGGTAGCTGCGCAGTCGCGCGATTGAGCGAATCATTCTCTGGATGACACGATGGTTGACGAGTCCCGTGTTCGGGCCTTGGCAGGCATTCGACTAACGATACACGGCTGCTGCAGCGCTCCAAGGGGCGGATTCGGACCACCTGGCAATTGGGCGTTCGGGAGACGTCAGCTTTTCGGGGACAGCTGGCGAGCAATGCGTGAACGTCGCACCACAGACAGGACTTGACCCAACACTGTTCACTTTAGCCCTCGTCATCCCGGCGCAGGCCGGGATCCAGTGCGTCCTAGCCCCAGGGTCAACTGGATCCCGGCCTGCGCCGGGATGACGAGCGGGAGGGCATTTCGCTAAGTGAACAGTATTGGGACTTGACCCGCATGTTTCATGAATCTCAGACCCTCGGTTGTGTTCTGTCCGTGCAAGGAACAGCCTCAGTCGGTGGTGTGGCCCGATATGACTCCCCTTCGGAAAGCCCCTTGTGCGAACAATATCCTGCGCGATCATGGCGGGAATTCAACAAACATGCGTTTGAAGGAGTCAAAGCTTGAGTAAGACGAGGTATTGCTTTGCCAGCGTGTGCGTCGACAGTGAGATCCCACTGCCGCTGCTGCCCTCCCATCCGGACGGAGGTTCGGCCGAGCTTACCCTGATAGATGCCGGGTCGACGAATGCGCTGCCAAGCTGTTGGTCATTGGCCGATCTCGTCGTCAACCCGAGTTCGGACGACGGCGGGCTGGAACTGTGGCGGTCAGAGGAGCAGTACCTGCTGCGGTACATCCGCAGTTTCGATCTGGTGTTTTCGCCTTCGAACCGTATTGCTCACATCTTTCTCGATCCCGAGAGCGATCGCGCGACGGTTGAGCACCTGCTTCTCGATCAGGCCGTACCGCGCATCCTCGGTCACTTCGGGCACCTCATGCTGCATGCAAGCGCTGTAGAGGTTGATGGACGGGCGCTGTGCTTTGTCGCGCCGTCGGGGGCAGGCAAGTCCACGCTGGCGGCGATGCTTGCCGCGACCGGACGCCGCGTGCTTGCTGACGATGTGGTTAGGGTCGATCTGGCGGACTCCGGCGTGGTCATCCACCCCGGCTATCCGAGCCTCAGGCTGTGGGCCGACTCGGCGCTGTTTCTGCGGCCTGGTCAGGTGGTGAACCACGCTCGGATGGCTGAGTACTCGAGCAAGCGTGTGTATCGGCTGGGTGAGGAATCCAGTGGCTTCGGCACCTGTGCCCTGGCTGCCCTGATTCTGCTGTCGGATCGGGATGGGGATCACGGCGCTACGCCGCATTTGCGTTCGCTGCCCCCCGCGGCTGCATTGATGCGACTGATGGCGCAGTCGTTTGCCCTGCACGTCGGTGAAAGCCGGATGCTCAGGGACCGGCTTCGGCGGATGGCCGCGGTATGCACCGTTTCGCAACCCCGCGAGCTGGTTTTCGCGCGCGACTACGCCGCCCGACAGGACTTGCTTCAGGCCCTCAGGCCGGTGCTTGGCAGCTCTTGAAAGCGGCGTCATCGTTGGCCGCGGGCTTGACGACCGCCCAGCGAAAAAACGCCTCCAGCGATACGACGCTTCGGGTGTCTTCGAACAGGGCGCCCCGACCGTCTCGGATACGTTGCGACAGAGTGTGGCGGCGATTGGGCTCGTTGCCGAGACCAACCGCAATTGCTACATAGTCGTCCACATCCTCGGCGATGGTCTCGGTGATTCCTAGCTGTCGAAGCATTGCGGCACTCTGGCGGCTGCGCATCGTTGCCTCAGGCAGGGTCACGATGGGCAGACCGACGGCCAATGCGTCGAGGCTCGTCATGCCGCCCGACCAGCCTAGGCAGTCGAGGAACACGTCGCCGGCCTGCAACAGGCTCAGGAAATCGTCGAAGCGCTGGCGCGGTACAAAGCGGACCTTGCCTTCGTAGGGCACACGGGCGTCGTGGAAGGCCGCGCGCAGGCGCGCCACGAAAGCTTGGGTCCACGCGGGATACTCTCCCTCGACGAACACCAGCACGGCGCGATCAACCGCGGCAGCGATGCGCGGGAAGACCCCATCGTCTGCCGGGCGGTACTTGAACAACGACTGCGGCGACAGCAAGAGAACGTCGCCGGGGCCGAAGCCGAACTCGCCACGAAGCTTGCGCCGCCCCACGATCTTAGCCAACGGCACGCAGGCGCCGATGCCGGGCAGGCGCACCAGCCGCTCGCTGTAGCGGCCCGCCGCATCCTCGGGCTCCATGAGGTCCGAAGACAGGAAATAGTCGATGCTGGCAAAGCCGGTGGAGATCGGGTGGCCCCAGGCGACGCACTGGACCGGCGCCAATCGAAGCGCGGCGAGGCGAAAGACAAGTGGGTCCATCCCAACTTCCGGATAGACAAGCACGTCGAGACCACTGTCGCGGATCTGCCGCACCGCGGTAGCGGTTTCCATGGCCGCCGGGTGTACAACGTCCACTTGGCGGGCGAGGAAATCGGTCATCCAGTCGCGCTCGCTGGCCAGCGGGAACAGGTGAATCTCGAAACGCGTGCGGTCGGCATGCTCCATCCAGCCAGAGAAGTGGCGCATGACCGTGTGGAAGTTGGTGTGGCTAGTCGCGTAGCCGATCCGGATGCGCTGACAGACGGTGGCATCGCGCTGGGGTGGGCAGGGTGCTTCGCAGGGGTACGCGCGGGACACCCAGCGCTCGACCAGCCGGCCGTAGCGACACTGCAGGATTTCGGCGGAGTTGTCCTGATAAGCCAGGTAAATAGCTGGCTGGATCGCTTCGACCAGCGCCCGGCATTGGCTGGCATCCACGGGATCGGGGAGATGTTCAAGCGCCGCGAGCCCGCGGGTGAAGCGGATTCGGGCCCGCGTCAAAGCCGTGGAGTCGGTGGGCACCGCAGGCAGCATCAACGGGGCTTCCACGGACAGCCGAAAATCCATCGGCTGGTCGAGCGCAGCGTCGAGCAGCGTTTTGGCGCCAGTCTCGTTACCCGCGTCGAGCAGGGCCTGCGCAAGTTCGATTCTGGCGCCCGTTGGGAGCGTGCCGCTGGATTCAACAGCGACTTTTTCCAGCGCCTCATGTTTGCCCGACTGGTGCAGGGCGCGGACGTAGCCCCCGATGAAAGTCCGATCCAGGCAGTCGCTGGGGTGGGCCCTGGAAAACGCGGCGAGTGCCTCGGCTCCACGGCCCGAGGCCGCCAAGTGGCGGCCGAGATAGCATTGGGCGCGGGACGAGTTCCCGTTCGCTTCGAGGAGGTTGGCGAGCTGCTTGGCGTGCGCACCAGCTGGTCCCTGTTGATCGACCAAGGACTCCAGGTGAGCGATGACCGGTTCCAAGTCGCCGCGGAGCGCGTCGGTCCAGCGCGACTCCGATTCGGTCAGTATTTCCGCGCGGGTAGATGCAGCTTGGCCAGGGTTCCCAAATCGGCTCCACACCGATGTGGCAAGTTCGACCGGGTCCTGACCGGCTGCCGCGCACGCCTGTCCAACCCGGTACAAGAGCGCGAAGTCTTCCGCGGCATGACGGAGGGCGTGCGCCCAGGCTTCCTGCGCCCTCGGCAGCCGTCCGCTCAGCGCATGGGCACTACCCAGTTCCAGCCACCAGGCCGCTGCGCCAGGCCGCAGCCGGAGCAGGGCCTCGATCGCCCAGCAAACGAGATCCAAGTCGCCGGCCTTGATCAGCTCCACGGCAGAGGCCTCTGCCGCTTTGAACTGGGATTCCCGGTGATGGAGGCCAAGTCTCAGCGCCCTCGATGCTTGGCGAAACGTCTGGTGGTTCAAGCGCGGATGCTGTGTCGAGAAGGTCGATGGCTGATTGTGCACAGGTGAGTTGGAAGGTCGAGCGCCATATCGGCAGGTGGCGTGCCAGGTTGCTTCCATGGGCCGGCTTGCGAGGTTGAGTCGTCGTCCGGACCAGTGCCCGCAGTGATGCTGAAGCGACCATGCTCGGCACGGCTTGCAGTGAGTGGGCGCGCGCACTCTTGAAGAGAATACAGTTGGGCTTCAGCGCGACCGGGTCAAGCGGGGCTCAGCCACTGCTTCCGCTACCTACGGCGGGCCCACTCGGCGCTGACCCGGAGCGCACCAGGTGCAATAGCTAGCAGACTGTCGGACTTAGCCCGCATGTTTCACGAATCTCGCGCGCCCTCGCTTGTCTCTTGTCCGCACAGGAGACTACCTCAGTCGGTCGTATGGCCCGCTACGCCGCTCCTTCGCAGAATCCCTTGTGCGAACAACAACCTGCGCGATCATCGCGTGAATTCATGAAACATGCGGGGTAGGTTGGCCGGGCTGCAACTCCGTCTGCGCGGCCCGAGTGTTCAAAAAAGTGCACGCCGCCGATTCTTGGCCCATAGCGCTGCTATGGGCCAAGAATCGTCGTTGTCTGTCCTCGCGCAGCCAGCAATCGCCTCGACCACCTAAGTCCGACAGGCTGCTAGGGTGAGCATCGAGTGCTGCCAGCTTGCCGATGTGCTGGCGTTTGGCACATTTGCCGAAGCCCTTAGCGCTGGCGGCAACCACCGGTCAATTGCCGCTTGCGCCGTCGGGGCGATCTCGAATACGATCCACGTGACACCACCGGGGACTCACGATGAACGATCTAATGAATGTTGCACCACTTCTCGCCGCGCGCAGCGGTGGCAAGCGCGCCTACCAAACCCCGAGCCTCATCTCGTACGGTTCGATTGCTGATTTTACAGCGGGCGGGTCTGGCAAAATACAGGAGAACAGTGCATGCAACGGGTCTAACAAGACTTTGCAGAATATGTGCTGAGAAGCGGGTTTCGTTCCTGCTCCGTTCAATAGATATTGCTATTTAGGTTCGTTGTCTGCCAGCCCGGAAGCCTTACTCACTCGCTACGAGCGAGGCGGGGTCTCCTCGTAGCCTCCCTTGGCGGAAGAAGCCAAATCCGACCCCAATCTTTTCTGTTTTAGGGCTAATCGGGCATGACCTTTCGGTGATCAGATACCTCTATCGCGGTTGCCTCCGTCGGTGGCCGTCGCGGCTTCGGGCGGTTTTTCGGACTTACTCGCTGCGAACTCGCTTCGATGAACCCTCGGCCGGTCGTCCTGCTCGGCCTCTCCCACCTCCGTTGGACGCCTGCCAGTGACGCCCAGCGTGCCCTTGTGGCGCGACGTCATCGGGAGGAAATTCGCTCTGCCCTGCCCGACTCGACGGCCCTGCTCGACTGGCTGGCGCACGCGCGCCCGCCCACCCTGCCACCGATAGGGGAGCGTCTCGCCGCCGGTTCGCACGGCGGAAGCGAGCAGCCCCTTTTATACGAGCCGACGGGGTCCGCCAGCTGCCGCTGGTCGGTTGCCTGCATCGAGCGCTTCGGAACGCTCCAGGCGTTCGTTATCGTCGACCACGTTGCCTCTGCACTCCTGCTGGTCCGCGCCGCGCTCAGCGAAGTGCCGCTCTGCTACCTCCGCGTGGGGCAACAGGTCGCGGTCGCGTTCACGGCCGAAGCGTTGGCCCGCGAGTTCCCCAGCCAGGTTCATGTCGACTTGGGTAGGGTCGCGGATGCACTTGTCGACTTCCTGCAGTGGATCGACCTGCAATCGACTTTCTACCGGGAGATTCGCAAGCTGCCTTCCGGGGAGTGGATCGTGTTTGAGGGTGCCAAAGTGCGCGGGGGCTGCTCTTGGAAGCCTGCCCCTGCGCCCCCGCGCGCAAGCCTGCAGGCGGATGCCGACTTCGAGAGTGCGTTGCTCGAGGTCCTCAGCCGAGCCGTCACTGCCCGCTGCAGCCGCGCTGACGGCCCGGTCGGATCGATGCTCAGCGGTGGCCTCGATTCGAGCAGCGTGGTGGCCATCGCGGGTCGCTTGCGAGCCGACGCTGGCGGGAGCCTGCCGGTACTGTCGCTAATGCGTAGCGGTGATCCCGGATGCGTGGAATCGCAGGCGATCCATGACGCCATGCATATCCGCGGCGTAGAAGCGCACTTGCTCGACCTGACCCGGCTGGGTGAGGACGCCCAAACGCTGGAACAGTCCCTCTGGGAGGTCGACGAGCCCTGGGACGTCAACAGCAGTCTGTTCCGCTGGGTCTACATGCGCGCTGAGCGCCTGCGGTTGTCGGTAGTGCTCGACGGTGTCGACGGCGATTCGCTGTTTCTCGAAGGCGACCTCATTCCCAGGCAGCTGCGCCGGCTTCAATTTTTGCGCGCCTGGCGCAACCTCGCCGGCGGCGAGCGTTTCTGGGGCACCGGCGAACCGGCTTGGAGCCACTTGATTGCGGCCTGCCGGATGGCGTTCGGAGTAGGACTTGGCGGGTTCGTTCGGCGGCTGGTGTCGCAACGGCAGTCGACATCCGGCGCACCGAATCGGTTCGACGCCCTGTTGCGCGAGTATCCAATCGACCCGGCATTCGCCAAGCGTGTCGACCTCGCCGCGCGCGCGGCGCGCTACGACGCGGAAAGTGCACGGCACGAGGCCTTCGATGTCCGCGGCCCTGAACTCGGCATGGAGCGCTATTTTCGCGCCGCCGCGCCCCACGGCGTTGTTCCCGCGCACCCGTTCATGGACCCCGACCTCGTCGGCTTCTGCTTGGCGCTGCCGCGCGAGCAGTGTCTGGTCGATGGCTGGCCCAAGAGCGTTCTGCGGCGGGCGATGCGCGGTCTGCTGCCGGACGCGGTGCGCTGGCGGGTGGGCAAGCAGCATCTCGGATTCGAACTGACACGTGCGGTGGTCGCCAGCAATCCGATTCCGCTTGAGAAGCGACTTCGCCGCCTGCGCGGGACGCTGGACGGAATCGTGCAACAGTCGGTTCTCGACCATCATTGCGCCGCGTTTGTGCGCAGCGATCAGGACCTCCTCCAGCGCATCGAGCTGCTAGGGCTGGCCGAGTGGCTGCACAGACGCGGCCATTTGCTCTAGGCTGGCAGCTCTGCCACGCCCTTGCGTCCCGCGGCGGGCTCTCGAATTTCCCCGAAACTCCTGGAGACACCTGCCACATGGTAACCGGCTACAGTTTGAGCGCCTACGGCGAGATGGTGGAGGACACGGTCAGGATGACCGCCTATTACGAAGCGATGAAGCGGCACATCCGTCCGGGTTCGGTGGTGGTCGAGATCGGGTCGGGGCCGGGTGTGATGGCCTTTCTCGCCTGCCAGCTGGGTGCAGCCAGGGTCTACGCCATCGAGCCGGACCCCTCGATCGAGGTCGCCAAGCGGTTGGCAGTGACCAACGGGTTCGCTGATCGTATCGTTTTCCTGCGCAAGCTCTCTACCGAGGTCGAGCTTCCCGAGCAAGGCGACGTGCTGCTCTCCGATCTGCGCGGCCAATTGCCGCTGCATCAGACGCACATCCCGTCCATCCGCGACGCCCGCACCCGGCTGCTCAAACCCTGTGGCCAGCAGTTGCCTCAGCGCGATCGACTGATGGTCGGGCTGTCGCGCGACGAGGAGAGTTACCGCGCCGTGGTGCGCCCTTGGGAGGCGAACGAGTATGGGCTCGACCTTCACGAGGGTCGCCGCTACGCCATCAACAGCCGCAGCGGCGTCAATTGGCGCCAGCTGGTCAGCCTCGGCGAGGCGCAGTCATGGGCGACCATCGACTACCGCACCGTCGAATCGCCAAACGTCTCGGGCAAGGTCGAGTTCGAGCTGCCCGCCGGGGAAATGGTTAACGGTCTGCAGCTATGGTTCGAGGCCGAAGTGTGTGATGGCGTCGGCTATTCCACCGGCCCGGATCGGCCGGTCCAGGTCTATAGCCGCACTTGGTTGCCGCTTGAGCAGCCGGTGGTTGGCGCGCCGGGGGAGCGACTCGCGTTGCAACTTGCCATGAACTTCGTCGATGGCGATTATGTGATGCGCTGGGCGGTGGACGTGCTGCCCGTCGACGGCGCTGCGCCCCGCGCCAGCTTTCGCCAGTCGACCTTCGCCGGTCTGATTTTCTCGCCGGCCGACATGCGACGCCACGAGCCGGGCTTCGTGCCCATGCCAGGTGGTAAGACCGGGCTGACGCGCTTCGTACTGGAGCAGTTTGACGGCAAGGCAAGCGTCGCCGTGATCGCCACTGCCGCGCGGGCGAAACACCCAGCGGAACTGAAGACCGATGGCGAGGCAGTCGCGTTGGTCAGGGATCTGGCGCGCCGGTTCTGCCCCGATCTGTGATTGCATCGCTGAAGCTGCGGCAGCGCGCGGGCAACGCGAGGCGGATCCTCGCCGCGTTGCCGCGAGCCTACGCCATCGTCGTCACGGCGGCGCCGCGCGAAACCCTGGTGCTGGTCATTGTTACTCTGATGGCCGGCCTGATCCCCGTCGCCCTGCTGGCGTTGACCAAGCCGACCGTCGATGCGGTCTCCGGCCTACTCATCGGGCCCGGCGGCGGCGACTGGCAACGACCGATGCTGTTGGTCGCCGCGATGGCCGCGCTGCTGCTCGTCGGCGAAACGATCGCCGCGCTGTCAAAATGGTTTCGGCTCGGGCAGGGCGAGCGGGTCGGCCTGCATGTGCGCGGCTTGGCGCAAGACCAGTCGTCCCGAGTGGCGATGACCTTCTACGAGCAGTCCGACTTCTTTGATCGGCTGCATCGGGCCCGCGACGACGCGGCCGAGCGGCCGACGCAGATCATCGAGGGAGTGACCGAACTCGGGCGGGCCGGTATCGCGCTGCTCGGCGTCGCTGTCATCCTGGTTGGCTACGTCTGGTGGTTGCCGGCGCTGTTGGCGCTGGCGATGCTGCCGGCCCTGTTCAGCGCCGTCGTCCACGCGTTTCGGCAGTACCACTTTGACATGGAAATGACGGTGGAGGAGCGCCACGCCTGGTACTACGACTGGCTGCTCACTGATCGCAGATGCGCGGCCGAAATGCGTGCGTTCGGTCTTGCGAGACATTTTCGCGGACGCTTCGCGGAGGCCAAAGAGCGCATCCGGATCGGTCGACTGCGGCTGCTCGGACGCGAGTCGATCATGCAGGTCGTGCTAGCCGGCGTCGGCTTGCTCGCGGCGGGTGGCGCCGTGCTTTGGATGCTCTACCGCGCGTCCCTCGGATCGGCAACGCTTGGCGATGTCGCCCTGTGCTATCAGGCCTTCGTTCAGGGCAGTACGTTGACCCGCGGCGCGGTATCGAGCCTGGGCTCTGTTTATCGAAATTCGCTGTTTCTGGGCGACTTCTTCAGTTTCCTTGCGCTGCCGGCGGATCCGGTCGACAGCAAGTCCGTCGACCCGGGTCGGCTGGTGACGGCGGGTCCGACCGGGCGCCCTGCAGTACCGTGGATCCACTTTGAGGACCTGCACTTCAGCTATCCGGGATGCCGCCAACCTGCCCTCGATGGATTTTCCTTGCGGATCGAGCCGGGGACGCTGGTGGCGGTCCTCGGACCCAATGGCGCCGGCAAGAGTACGCTCGTCAAGCTCCTGTGCCGGTTCTACGACCCGGAATCCGGAACGCTGTGGATTGACGGCCAGGATGCGCGCAAACTCCGGGCAGCCGAGCTACGAGGGCGCTTTAGCGTGCTGTTCCAGGATTCCCTGCAATTCGCAGGCACGCTGGCCGAAAACGTGCTCCCGCTCGAACCGGGAGACCGGCTGCGGATCGAGCGGTCGCTGCGCGCTGCGGGTGCCGAAAGTCTGGTGGCCGGCTTGCCTGATGGCCTGCAAACCAAGCTGGCCGCCTGGTTTCCGGGCGGGACCGACCTTTCGGGTGGCGAGTGGCAGCGTATCGCCATGGCGCGGACGTTTGCGCGAGACGCGTCGGTGCTGGTGCTGGATGAGCCGACGAGTGCCATGGATCCCTGGGCCGAACGCGCCTGGTTGGCAGGTCTGCGCGCGCACGCCGGCGGGCGTACGGTCATCCTGATCACCCATCGCCTCACAACGGCCGCGGTCGCCGACGTTATCCACGTGATGGAGCGCGGCCGGGTGGTCGAGTCGGGAGATCACGATACGCTGCGCGCCGCCGGCGGTGCTTACGCACGGCTATGGACCGGCGGCGACCAGTCGGTTGGGCCGTGATGACCCCGCGACAGACTCTCGACGGACGATTCCTGACTCCGCACAATTCCACCCGCCGGCATCCATGCCGCACTTACTCACCAGGACACCCATGATAAATCTGCAAAGCCGAATCACGCTATCCGACGAGGTGCTTGTCCAGGAAATCGAAGGCGAGGCGGTGCTGCTCGACCTCAAGAGCGAGCAGTACTTCGGCCTCGATGCCGTTGGTGTGCAGCTGTGGCGCGCGATCGAGGCGAACCCCTCCCTCGAGGTGGCGCATCGTGCGCTCTTGGAGACCTATGACGTCGAATCGGAGCAGTTGGCCGGCGATCTCATACTGCTGGTAGAGAGCCTTGCGCGAGCCGGCCTGGTGCGCGCCGCCTCTCCCGCCTGAGGCGAGTTGATCCGGCCCAGCCATGGCACTATTTGCCATCACGGGCTCGAGCCCGCTGTTGCGTCGGCATCGACCTTCCTCGGCCAGGGCGCGCTGTTACTGCGCGGAGTGATTCCCACCGCACGCGTCGCTGCGATGCATTCGGCCTTCCTTGAACGCCATCGATCTTATCTGGTGGACCTTGCCCACGAGGACGCGCTCAAGGTGGGCGACCGCCGCTTCATGGTCACGGTGGACCTCGAGCCGCCATTCGCAGATGCGGAAGTGTTTGCGCCCGCGGCAGTGCATCCTCTGATGCTGGCGCTGCTGGCGCTGCTGTCGCCCTCCTGCGTCATGGGCAGCTTCGGCGGCGTTGTATCCTTGCCTAGTGCCGCCGACCAGCATCTGCACCGCGATTTCTCGGAAGAGCTATTCCCGTGGACGCCGCTCGAGCCGATGCTGCCGCCGTATGCCGTCACGACTGTCTCTTATACACATCTCCGAGCCCACGAGACTAAGGCGAA
>ENA-ORBV01011917-ORBV01011917.1-microbial-mat-metagenome-genome-assembly--contig:-NODE-11917-length-13532-cov-4.193757_pt1 | contig 13532 bp, 14 predicted proteins | sample MGYA00237777_ERZ505514 | MGnify/ENA primary metagenome ERZ505514 (study PRJEB26160, sample SAMN06269048) | microbial mat metagenome | isolation source: Oligotrophic lake microbial mat | place...
GGATTGAGCGGCTGGGCCCAGCGCGCGTCCTTCGCCGCGAGATAGTCGTAACAATTGCCGGAGGCGACCGCCGCGAGCAGGTCGCTCTCCGAGACGGCGAGCTGGCCGCAGACGACCTGACCGGCGTCGTCCGTCGCGCCTCTGACGCGCAACACGAAATCACCTCCGCCCGAAGCTTCGAGGAGGTGGGCCATCGCGCAGCGCGTCCCGTCGGCATCGATGAAGTACGGGACCTGCGCCCCGCAAAAATCGCGGTTCTTGGGAAACTCCCCCCGCTCCCGGTAGATGCGCAGCCGCTCCCGCGCGATCTCGCGCGCCGCTTCCGGCATCTTCTTCACGTGCTCTATTTCCAGCACGTCTCGAATCTGCTGCAAGCGGTCTTTGTCGTCGGGTGTGTCGAGGCCGTTCGAGATGTAGCGCTGAATCAGGTTGTCGAACGCGTTCTGCAGCGTGTTGGTCTTGCGGCGGACTTCTTCCTGCAGCGCGCCGGCTTCGCTGACTTTGGCGCGGTCTGCATTGGCGAATGGATTTCCGACAGCCAGGTGGTCTTTGATGGCGTCCACCTGCTTGCGGTCGTTTTCCTGGTCGCGAATGATGACTTTTAAATCTTCGATCAGGCGCAGGCGGTCGATGTCGAGGGGACAGTGCTTTATCAAATAGAGAACGCCGAGCTGCGATAATGCGAAAACACCAAATCCACTCGACCTGCGTAATCACAATTGATATCCGAGACGTTCCACAGGTTCAGGCGTGGGACGTTGCTCAATTGGAAAACCTGGTGTTCGAGATTGCGGACCTGTCATTCAGAACGACGGTTTCGGGGATCAGGCTCCAGGTATCGGTGACAGCGCCTACGCCGTTGGAACTGGGGCGTGCAGTCCAGTAGATGCGTTGTGTTCTGTTGTGACTCTGCCCACTGCGGACCTCACATAGTGCGTCTAATGCCTAACTATCGCATGCACCGGAGCGGCGGTTTACGCGTGTCCGGACCACCTTGCCCCTCGCCGCCGCCCGGTGATGCTGGACGTTAGATCTCTTTGCTCCATCTCGGGGCCGGTCGGGGTCACGCTGTGCATCGCGTGGCGCTCCGTATGGGCAACGGTCTAGTCCAAGCTAGGTCTCGGCACATCGAGTCAGGTGTTAAACCACCAACCCCAGCCTTGCGGCTGGGGTTGGTGATGTGCGCGTGAGCCGCCGGTAAGCCGGGTTCTGTCGAAGACGACCATTTCTCTCAGGTCCGACGTTGCCATCGGTCCTCAGGCGCCCACTTGTAGCTCGAACGGTGCGGGCAGCACCTTGCCACGATCTGGGCTTGCTCCGGATGGGGTTTGCAATGCCTCCTTCCTTGCGGTCGGAGCGGTGGGCTCTTACCCCGCCTTTTCACCCTTACCGACGCCGGTTGCCCGACGCAGGCGGTTCGCTTTCTGTTGTACTGTCCCTATCCCCCCGCGACTGGAGACGGCTGGATTTACCAGTCACCCTGCCCTGTGGAGCCCGGACTTTCCTCGGCCATCTTGCGATGGACGCGGTCGTCTGGCGGCGAGGGGGGACCATAACCAGTGCGCATCGATGCGCCACTCGTGCCTTGGAGCGCCTGGGACAGGCGCGATAAGACGCGTCATGCCGCGCGCACCGCAACGTCTGATGGGAATCGACTACGGGCGGGTGCGCATCGGTATCGCTACCTGCGATGAACTTGGCATCAGCACGCGCCCACTCGGTTTCATTCCGCGTGAGGACGATGCCAAAGCAGCTGCGATCATCGCCGAACTGGCGAAACGTGAACGCGTCGAGGCGCTGGTCATCGGCCTGCCGCTGCACGCCAATGGCGACGCCGGTGGCAACGTGCGTTGGGTACGCGAGTTCATCAAAGCGTTGGCAACGGTTTGTCCGCTCACCGTGCATACCGTCGATGAACGCTATTCTTCAAGTGAAGCGGAAGCGGCGCTGAAAGAGGAAGGCAAGTGGCCGGCGACCAAAGGCCAGGTCGATGCCAAGTCGGCGGCGATTTTGTTACGGCGCTGGCTGGACGGGGAGACGTGACGCTGGCGGTTTGGGTAGGCGATTGCGTGGGTGGACCAACGGGTCGAGTTTTAAGATCCGCTCCTGCTCCATTTCAGCTTCACGTTTCAAGTTATTCGCACGTGTAGGCAAGGCATCAGCGGCCCTCGTTATCAAGGCGACGAAACGTTGTCGCCTGGGCAGGTACGCGGGATTGGCAGCGATGGCAGTCCGCATCTGGGCGATGGCGTCTTCCCAGCGTCCGCTTTGTGCCAAGTCCGCGGCATGTAGTTCCAACACCTCGGCATTCCACGGCATCTGATCGACTAGATAGCGGCTGAACGGCAAGCGATCAAACGTTGGTGCAGTGCGCATCAGGGCGAGCTGTAAGGAGCGGTCAGCGGGCCACTGGTCAGCGATATTCCGTGCGACATGCACCACCATCATACCGATGTCGTCGACCGGATGTTCGAGCAACTTGGCAATGTTTGCTCGTGGGATCATTCGCTGAAGGCCGACGTACATCCCGGCTACCAGACCGACGACCAGCAACGTTACTACGCTGCGACTGATATTACACGTGCCGACCGCATAGACCCGTCCGCCCGCCAACACCGCGATGATGATCAGCGTGCCCCAGATCGCCGGGCTCTGCAGATTGAAATCGACCAAGCAATGCAGTGCGAACGTCGTGAGCGCGAGCTGCCATGCCCAGGCCGGTGGCAACGGCAGGCGTGTGCTGAGCATCGCGACACCAATCGCCACCGCGGACAAGACCAACGGCCACCACCACCACGTCATGTCTCCCGCACCGAGTGGCCACCATTCCAGGTTGCTGGCTAGCATGCCGAGCGCGGAAAACGTCGGGAAGATCAGCAGCAGCGGCCACATTGCTTGCCACGTGCGGTTGTTATCAACGTGATCGTCAGTCGTCGACAGCAGGATCAGCGGACGGCGTCGCGCGCACCAACAAAGCAGCGCCACGAGCACAAGTCCGGCGAGCACACCGCCATCAACGGTCGCTTCCAATACGTCGTTGTGCACGTGTTGCGTCGGTTCCGCATCAAGCGGCATGGCGCGCGATCCATGGGCCGCGAAGCCGTTGAGACCGTGCCCCAGGAGCGGTGCTTCGGCGATCAGCGTGGTGGCGCCCTGCCAGTATCCGAGGCGGACCTGCGCGCTGGCCGCGCCGATTTCGCGGAGCTGCGGCACCACGGCGATGATGGCACTGCCGAGCACTAGGCCGAGCACCGCCAACCAACGCAAGCGACCAGTGACGTGCATGGTCCACACCACGACCCCTGCCAGCATCAGCGCTACGGCAGCACCCTTGCTGGCGGTGCCAAGCGCTACGATCGCAGTGACGGCGATCACGGCGCCAACAAGCAGACGCGATAAACCGCGTGCCGAACTCAGGACACCGATCAGCGGCACTGCCGCCAACAGTAGGAACGCCGCGAGGGTGTTGGCGAGGGTGAAGGTGCCGAACAACCCGCCGTACGCGACGCGATTGGCGAGGTCACCATTGGCGTTCTCCAACGCCGCGATCGCCGGATCACCGCCGGCCAACGCCGCGGCCATCTTTGGCAACACCCACGCCCATTGCCCGAGCGCGACCAAGCACTCCACCACCAACGCGCCCATCAGTGCAGCGAACGCCAAGCGTTCACGCCCAGGGATGACCTGCATCAGATACGCGGCGAATCCCAGATGGATCACCGCCATGCCCCACAGGCCCATGCCGGTGGATGGATACGGCGAACGCAGTGCCGCTGGCAGCAGGATGAGCAGCAGCGCCGCCGCGAGCACGCCACCGACGCCGAAACGCCACGCGGGTACTCGCCCACGCCACGTATCAATGACCAGCCACACCAAGGCGACGAGCGCCAACAACAGCCACGCGAGATTGTCCCAGGCGCCTGCCTGACCGCTCCATACCAACGGGCGTAGGGCGATGAGCGCAACCAGCAGGATGTCATGTGCGCGACCGGCGACCTGCTTGTCGCTCAGCGTTCGCCGCACAGCGTCAGTCATTTTGATCCCGCGTGGTCTCCAGCAACACCACGACAATGAAAATCGCCGCCGATTGGGCGATGACCACCATGGCAGTGAGAGAGTCCTGGGTGCGCAACTGCAGTGCGCCGGCAGCGAGTGCGACCTGCACCGCGATCGCCGTCAGCAGGCGCCGCCGTGGCGTCATGCCTAGGCGGTGCAGGCGATGGCTGATGTGGTTGCGGTCACCTTGCATGATCGGCGTGCCGCGGCGCAGGCGTTTGACCACCACGGTGGCGGTGTCGAACAACGGCAGCGCGGTGATCAGCAATGGTGCCAAAACGGCGAGCTGACTGCCGCTTTCACTGCTTGGCCAGAACGTCACCGACAAGGTGCCGGCACCGATCAGGAAACCGAGCGGCAGCGAACCAGCATCACCCATATAGATGCGCGCCGGCGGGTGGTTCCAGATCAGGAAGCCGAGCAGCGCGCCGACCAGCACCAGCCACAGCCGCGCTAGTTCTGCGTCACCGCTCAACTGCGCGCCGCTGAACAACACCAGCGCACTGACCACCGCGATGCTGCCACACAAACCGTCGTCATGATCAAGCAGGTTGTAAGCGTTGCTCACCAGCACGAGCCACGCCCAGGCCAAGCCATAGGACAGCCACGGCCACGCACCCAATGAATCGATCCCAAGATCGCCGAACCACACCGTGCCGCCGGCGATCACCATTTGCGCCAACAGTTTGGTCTTGGCACCAAGTGGTCGCAGATCGTCGAACAGCCCGACCAGGAACAACGCTGCGGTGCCGGCGAACAACGGCCACAGCGGACCGTGATCAGGAGCGCCGTCGGTCTCCAGCGCCGGCAAGCCGAAGGAAATGAGGAGCGCGGCGGCCAAGGCGATGGCCATCGCGGCTCCGCCACCATACGGCACCGCGCGCACTTGTTGTTTGTGGGCTTCCGCACCTGGCCGATCAAGGAACGCCACGCGCGTGGCGATCACCATCGCCACGCGCGTGGCAAGCACGCTGATCACGAACGCCGCCAGCATTGGCAGCAGGAGGGAAACGAGCATGGGGCTCATGATTGCTCCGGTCCGGAAGTCCGGAAGTCCGGAAGTCCGGAAGTCGGGAACCACCGTGCTGCGCACGTCGGTCTGTCCGATGTCCGATGTCCGATGTCCGATGTCCGATGTCCGATGTCCGATGTCCGATGTCCGATGTCCGATGTCATCCTCACGCGGGTGTTATGGTGTTGAACCTCTCGACATCGGACATCGGACATCGGACTTTCAGACTTCCGAACTTGGGCAATCATCCCGTCATGCTCGCGCGCATCCTGGCCGTCGGTGACGAACTCTTGCTTGGCCGCACCGTCGATACCAACAGTTCCCACATCGCCCGTTGGCTCACTGATCGCGGCTTCCATGTCGATCGCACGGTGGTGGTCGGTGATCCCCAACGTGACATTGAGGCCGCGCTGCATGCGGTCAGTGACGGTGCGGCGCTGGTGATCATCACCGGCGGACTGGGCCCGACCGATGACGATCGCACGCGTCAGGCGTTGGCGGCAGTGATGGAGGTGGCGCTGACGGAGCGGTCAGCGGCGTGGGCGCGGATCCGTCGGTGGTACCGCACCAATCTGCCGACACGACCGATCCCGGAGATCAACCGCCGCCAGGCGCTGGCTCCGGTCGGTGCGGATCTGCTGGCGAATGATCGTGGTACGGCTCCTGGACTGACGACGCGCATCGCGCGCTGCCGCGTCGCCTGCATGCCCGGCGTGCCGCATGAAATGATGGCGATGCTCAATCGCCTTGATCGTCCATTGATACGCTGGTTCCCACGCCTGCGTCGGCCAGTCATCGGCGAGGTATGGATCTCCGGCATCGGCGAATCCGCAGCGCAGGAGTTGATCGGTGGTCTGCTCACCGAGCAGCATCCGCAGGTCGGCATCACCGTGAGCGAGAAAGGCCACATCACCCTGCGCGTGGTCGGCACCGCTAAAGAGGTGCGTGCGCGTACGCGTGCGCTGCGCCATGCGCTCACGCCGTATTTACTGCCGGCGGCTGGTCCCGCTGCGAGTCTGGTGACATTGCTGAGCAAGGACGGTCGCACCATCGCCGCGGCGGAGAGTTGCACGTGTGGTCAAGTGGTGGCGCAACTTGGCGCGGTCGCCGGAGCATCAGCCGTGCTCCGCGAGTCGTTGGTCGCCTACCACGAAGGCGTGAAGCGCTCACGTCTTGGCGTCCCGCCGTCGCTGCTGCGTCGTCATGGCGTGGTCAGCGAAGCCGTTGCTGCGGCGATGGCCATGGGCATGCGTCGGCATGCGGGTGCCGATCTCGCCATTGCGACCACCGGCATCGCCGGTCCTGGCGGCGGTACAGCGGCCACTCCGGTCGGAACGGTGTGCGTCGCGGTAGCCGACCGCAGCGGGGTGGCGACCAAGACCATCCGCGTGCGCGGCAGCCGGGAACGGGTCCAGGTCCGGGCTGCAGCGCAGGCACTGGTGATGGCCTTCGAAGTGGCTAGTGGGCGCCTCACAACCAAGCCGATTGAGCTGATCTGAGGAGAGAGACCCGCGCACGTAATGGCCACCTAAGTGCTGTTCAGGCAACGTGATTGATACAAAAGACGATACAAAAGATGATGCCAGAGATGATGCAGCAGATGACCACATGGCTAAATCGCATGAAAGGTTGCACGTCAGACGCGCATACCTGGATGCAAACCTACAGGCGGGAGGTACGTTTACCCACGCCCGCGGACGCGTCCTCCCATGGTGCACCTCATGTCTGATGCCAGTCTCTCGAATGCCTCGTTTGGTCCCTATACCCTGCGGGAGCAGATCAGCGCAGGTGGTATCGCCGAGGTCTACCGCGGCGAACACAACGACGACCACAAATCGGTCGCGATCAAAATCATGCGTCCGGAGAAGCAGACCGACAAGTACCATCGTCAGGGTTTCGACGACGAATTCGCCTTCCTTAAGGATCTGAAACACGCAGGCCTGCCCGCCGCGCGTCGTCAGGGTGAGATCAAGGGCCGCGCCTGCTTTGCGATGGACTACTTCAGTGGCTTGCCCATCCACCAAGTGGTGCGCATGGACCAGCCGTGGGACCGGGTGAAGGCGTTCTACGATTTGGTCGGCATCGCCTCGTACCTGCACGGTGAAAACATCATCCACGCCGATCTCAAGCTGGAGAACGTCATCCTACGTCCGACCGGCAATGTCGCGTTGGTGGATTTCGGCAACGCGCGCAAGCTTGAGACCAAGAGCTTCTTCGCCCGGTTGTTCGGGCCGAAAAAGGATCGGGTCTTCGGCACGCCGACCTACCTCGCACCGGAACTCATGAAGGGCAAGCAACCATCGTACGCCAGCGATGTCTACGCGCTCGGCGTCTGCGCCTTCATCATGCTCTCCGGCGAGCCACCCTTCGACGCCAGCAGCCGCACCGGTCGCTTGAAAGCCAACCTCAACAACGACGCGCCAACGATCCGCTCGCGTTGCACCGAACTGCCGCTGCGCGCCGCCCAGGCCATCGACCGTTGTTTGGACAAGGAACCGGCGGAGCGCCCAGGGAACGCCACCACTCTGTTTGGGCTGATCAAGGAACTGCAGCAGGTCAGCAGCGACACCGCTCGGATCACGCGCAACCCCGTCAAAGTGTGAACGTGGATGCCGGTCAGACCCGGCACAATTCCTGCAGTTTCGCGCCATACCGCGCGCTGCGTTTGGCGCCGAGTTGCGGCACCACGTTCAGTTCCATGCCGCCGTGCTGTTTCAGATATTCCAGCGCCTTGGCCGGCAGCACGACTTGTAGCGGCACCGGTCGTCCTTCCGCCTTGGTGCGGTTCTCGGCCTCGCTGCGCCGCCAATCCTTCAGCCGGGTTTCGCGCAGTTCCTCTTCCGGCAATACTTCGCGTTGGCGTGGGCGGTCGGGCATCGTCGGTGGGTTGGACAACGCCGCCTTGATGGCGTCGAGCAACGCTTCGCCGTGAGCGGAAAGGAACCAGCCGCGCAGACCGAGCTTCTTCAGTAATTGGAAATTGGTCGGGGCGTTGCGCACCAGGGCGAGCAGCACCTCGGTGTTGAGCAGTCGTCCCGGTGGCTGGTTGGCTTCACGCGCCAGCGCGTCGCGCCAGAGGTAAAGCGCGAACAACAATGGCAGCGCTGGGCGCGGGACCTCGCGGATGCCTTTGATCTTCCATACTCCGGCGGGATCGAAGCCGCCGCTCCAACCGGTGGATTCCACCGCCAGATTGGCGATGGCGACCTCGTCCTCCAGATCGGCGGCCTTGACCTCGGCGCGCAGGGCTTCGCACACCCGCGGCAGGTAGACCACATCGTCGATGGCGTAGTGCAGCGCGCCGGTCTCGATCGGACGCGTGCCCCAATCGTAGTGCGTGTAAGCCTTGTCGAGCGCGACACCGCAGAGTTTCTCGACCACCGAGCCGTAGCCGGTGCGTTCCCAGCCGAGCAGGCTGGCAGCCTGCTGGCTGTCCCAGACGCCGGTCAGTGCGATGCCGTAGTCGCGTTTGAGCGTGCCGACATCGTATTCGCCACCGTGCAGCCAGATTGTCCGCGCGGGATCTTCCAGCGCGTTCTTCAGCGCAGCGATCGAGCCGCCGGCCTTAGCGATGGCGAGGGTGTCGACCACGTACAACGCACCGGCGATGTTTAGTTGCAGCAGGCAGACCTGCTCGCGGTAGACGAACATCGAGTTGGCCTCGGTGTCGAGCGCAGTCCATGGCGCAGCCGCGATGGCCTCGCCCAGAGCGGGCAAGCGGTCAGCGGTCTCAATCCAGGTGTGCTCAGGCAGGGTCATGGGCGGCGGATTGAAGGGCGGGCACCGACCCTGTCCACCAGAGATGCCAAAACGCGCAGGACTTGCGGACTTGCGGACTTGCGGACTTGCGGACTTGCGGACTTGCTGACTTCCGGACCTCCGGACCGTGGCAATCATCCCCCCATGCCCCGCCTTGCCCTCACCATCCTCAACCGCTCCGGTAAACGCCCGCGTTATGGCCGTGCGCGTCTGCAACGGGTGCTCGACGCCGCGATGAAAGCGGCAGGAATCCGCCGTGCGAGCCTGACCATCCTGCTGGTGGGCGATAAGGAATCCGCGGCGCTGCACGGCCAGCATTTCAATGATCCCAGCACCACCGACGTGATGACCTTCCCTGATGGATCAGAGAACCCGGCGACCGGTATCCAGCATCTTGGTGATCTGGCGGTGTGCGTCGATGTCGCCGCGCGTGAGGGGGCCGCACGTGAGCGCAGTACGGGTGACGAACTGACGCTCTACTGCCTGCACGGTCTGCTGCACCTGATCGGCTACGACGATGTCACGTCAAAGAAACAGGCGCGCATGTGGCAGGCGCAGCGGCGTTTGTTGGCGAAAGTCGGGATCACGATCGAGCAGCACGCCGACTGATTTTTTCTGTGTTTTGCGGTTGAGCAGCCCGCAGGGCTGCTCCCCAACACGGACCGCGGCCCTCCGGGCCGCCTGGCGCACGTGCGCGTGAATGTCCACATCATCACAACGCCGCTGTATTCCCGACTCGTCACGTCACTGCGGACAGTTGATCCCTTGCCGTTCGTTCCTGCGACATGAATGACGGGCGGCAAACGACACTGCGGTTTTTCAATATCGCGCAGAGGCGGTCCATGCGATCAAGCGAAAGGTCGATCTTTAGCTGATGCAACGCGCGCAGTCGCTCAAGTGCCGCGTCCTGAGGCCGGAGATGGTCCGTCATGTGAGAGGGGTCCGGCAGGGCTTTAGTTAGCACCCCATGGGAGGCATTAATGGTTGGCGTTTCGGTGTGCGCGACAAGCCGCGGCGACGACCGCTTCACGAGTTGTGTCGAACTTGCCATCCACCGATCAAGAAGCATGGGAAGCGGCACAGCGTGTCATGGATTGCACTCCGGACAGTACAGTGCTGGCGCACGCTGTAATCCGTCGAACCGCGGTCGTTCCTCCGCATAGTCGCAGGCGGGACAACCAAACACCTCTGTGGCGATCATCTCGGTCGCGGTGCCACAGGTTTCGCAGAGTAGCCCGCCGCCCGTACCGGTTCGGCCAAAGCCAGGCGCGCCACAGCCCGGGCAAAGCGTAGCCAGACGCCGCGCGAGACGGTCGGCTAGCGTCGCCAGACTCTTCATCCGCGTCGGATTCAGATGCGCGCGCATATCCGTTTCCAAGCGCGCTCGGCCATCGGGTGACGCCGCAGCAGCCTCTGCAATCGCCCGAGTCAGATGGTCCAGCTCGACAACGCCTTTGGCGAGCGCGACCGTCGGCTCGCCCTCATTCGGCCGCACGATCAAGCCATGGGCGGGAAAACCGATCCGACCAAGGAAGGCCTCAAGTGCGTCACCGGGCACGACCGCGAGATGTTCGAGATTTGTAGACTCTGCAATAAGGATTTCGTGGACAACAATTCCACGCTCATCGTCGACGAAGACCAAGAGCTCAATGCCTGCGTGCAAGAACGGAATGGCGGGATGCGGACCAAACGAGCCTTCGCTCGCCAGCCCGAGGGGAACGCCCGCAGCGCTCATGCCGAGTCGGGCCTTGCGCACAGCGACTTCAAGCATTGTTCCATCACGCGTGATTTCACCTGAGAAAGTTCCGAGCTGGTCGGTATCGATCCCGGCGGTCGGCGCGATAATGAGGCCCAGCGAGGAAAGCATCGCGGGAGCGATCGCCTCTTCCTTGCGATGCATGGTGGCGAGGACGGCGTGCCGTCCGGCATAAAGGCGGCGCGCATCACTCATGCTCTACTCGCTCTACCTCATCCTCATCCTCATTCTCATCCTCATCGATCGATCCTTTGTATCTCCACGTGAGTTCGGCGCCGGCCTGGAATGGCACGATGCGGGCATTGGCGGCGACGATGCCTTGTGGTGCGCGCCACGCCGTCCGTTCGATCACGATGCGGCTCTCGTTGAGCGGCAGGCCGTAGAAGTGCGGACCGTGTTCGGCAGCGAAAGCTTCGAGTTTGTCGAGCGCCCCTTCCTCCTCGAACACTGCGGCATAAGTTTCGAGCGCCACAGGCGCGTTGAAAATTCCGGCGCAGCCGCAAGTGGATTCCTTGTCGCCCACCGCATGCGGAGCCGAGTCCGTGCCAAGGAAGAACTTCGAGTTTCCCGAAGTCGCGGCTTGGCGCAGTGCCAAGCGATGCCGTTCGCGCTTGGCAACTGGCAGGCAGTACATATGCGGACGGATGCCGCCCTCGAACATCGCGTTGCGATTGATCACCAAGTGATGGGGCGTGATGGTGGCGCCAAGGTTGGGCCCGGCGGCTTCCACGAAGCGCACTGCCTCTTCAGTGGTGATATGTTCCAGGACAACCTTAAGCACCGGGAAAGCCGCAATGATTTTCGTGAGGATACGGTCGATGAACGCCGCCTCGCGATCAAAAATATCGACGTGCCGATCCGTCACCTCGCCATGCAGCAGCAGCGGCATCCCGAGGCGCTGCATCAGTTCAAGGATAGGGTAGATCCGCGTGACGTCCGTCACTCCGTGGGCGGAATTGGTGGTCGCATGCGCTGGATAGAGCTTGGCCGCGGTGAAAACGCCTCGTGTGAAACCGCGTTCGATCTCCGTCGGATCGATCGCGTCGGTCAGATAGGCCGTCATGAGCGGTGTGAAGGCGAGACCTGGCGCGACAGCCGACCGGATGCGCTCACGATAGGCTTCCGCCGCGGCCATGGTCGTCACCGGCGGATCAAGGTTCGGCATCACGATCGCGCGCGCGAACTGACGCGCGGTGTGATTGACAACTGCGGTGAGCAGAGCTCCATCACGAAGATGAACGTGCCAGTCATCAGGCTTGCGTATGACCAATCGGGCCACTTGACCGATGCCGCAAACCCTGGTCGCCGGCTGACCAGAGGCTGGCATCGGCCGCAGGCCCGTTTGTTCGAGATGTCTTTCGCGACCTGTCATAGTCTCTGTCCTACATGGGCAAATGCCGGGTGGTCTTGCGACGTAGTTTTCAGGCGTGGCAACGCGACGACATCGATCTGTCGCGCAAATTTTTTGATGGTGGCAACCGTATCTTCCAACGCCACCGAGCTATCTAAGGTCTCGTCGACCACAATCGCCCGCACTTCGAGTCCCCTACGCTCAAGAACGTCCAGCGCGCTCAAGGTGTGGCTTATGGTGCCGAGATAGCTACCGACGACGAGAAGGGTCGGCAGTCGAATTTCCAACATCCAATCAAGGACCGTATGACGATCGTCTAACGGCACCATGATTCCTCCTACGCCTTCGATCAGTGCGATGTCGGCGGAGGCAGCACACGTGCGCGAGTAGGTCACAAGCGCTTGGAAATCGATTTTCCGTCCTTCCTTACTGGCTGCCATATTTGGCGAGAGCGGTGCCGCAAAGCGCCACGGTGAAATGCGGTCGATATCCTCTACGGTCACCCGGCGTCCGAGTGCGGAGAGAATAATCGCTGTATCGCTTCCCTCGGGTGCCATAGGGTCGAAACCGCTGATCACAGGTTTATAGGCTTCCACACTTCGGGCATGGCCTCTGAAATAACGAACGAGTCCGGCCGTCACGAACGTTTTGCCGATACCGGTGCCGGTCGAGGTGATGAATACGGCAGTCATGGTTTAACCCAATGAAGAGAGGTACTGATCATTTGTCGGTGTAACCATGCGTCTCCGCCTTCGCGCCCGGTTGGGTGACAGCACCTTTTCCTGCAAGCCCAACTGTCTGCGCGTTATCCTTGCTGCGGAATCGTCCGGGCAGGATCAAATCCCCATACAAGAAGACCGATGGAATGTTGAAGCGCAGTATGGCCATCATCAGCTCCGGCAAGGTCTTGTCGCACCCGGCGAGCCCGACGGGTGCGTCATGGCCGTGGCCACGCGCCAAGAACTTGACCGAGTCGGCAAGGACCTCGCATCTTACCTGCGACGACTTCATGCCGGCATGGCCAATGAGGAAGCCGTCGTTCACGGTAATGGTCGTGAACTCGCTTGGCGTGCCGCCCGCTGCCGCCGCGCCCTGCTTCACCGCCTGCGCCTGGGGTGACAGTGCGAGGTTGCCGGGAGCAGGGAGCAGCCTCGTTTCATGTGGTCACCACGCTGACGAATGGCTGGGCGATGTCGCGCGCCGTCAGGCCGATCGCGTCCAGGAACGAGCGATGGGGCGCACACTCCGGACCAATCGTCGTGTGCCGGCTCGGCAGCCTTGCCTTGTTGGTGCCGGAGCATGCAAGTGCCGAATGATCGGCAGATTCTGGAGCTCGATTCATTACAGAATTCCTTCTCGTGAGTTTGTTCTTCCGCAATGGAAGGTGAGCACCCGCACCTCATGCAGGAGGCCCAGCGCAATCAGCGTTTCGGCCGTGTGCAGCATGGTCGTGGGTTCGCATCACGCACCCTGGCCGGCGCTATAGCCAGGTTTCCCCGCAAAGTAAAACAGGCCCTCGGTTTTGATCACATCAAAGCCAGCGGCATCAAGTCGCCCGATGAGGGCGAGCAGCTGGGCGAAGGGGACCGCCACCATAC
>ENA-ORBV01011919-ORBV01011919.1-microbial-mat-metagenome-genome-assembly--contig:-NODE-11919-length-13530-cov-6.492530_pt1 | contig 13530 bp, 12 predicted proteins | sample MGYA00237777_ERZ505514 | MGnify/ENA primary metagenome ERZ505514 (study PRJEB26160, sample SAMN06269048) | microbial mat metagenome | isolation source: Oligotrophic lake microbial mat | place...
ATATAATCGAAATGAGTGTCATCTATTTTTAAGGTCTCAAGTTTTGACAGTGTTTACAGTGCACGACACGCGTGGTGGCTTCTTGTTTGCTTGTTTGTTGTTTTTAATTTCAACTTGGGAAGTAGCAGTATACAACCGCAGGGGTTGCATTAATGTTGTTTTGCAGCGTTGTATGCAAAATCTGATGCGACAAATACTGTCCAAATATCCCTTCCCAGATCCACGCTTTCGTACTAGTATTCAGAGTGAGTCGACGGCTTTTGTCGTTGCTAGGTATTCGACAATTCGGGCAGCGTCCTTTGGCGTTGCCCTTTTCATCAAGGACCACACAATCCACTTAGAATAATACCATCTCAAAAATCGAAGTTGAAACCACCACAGCCAAGAGTGCATCTATTCCAGCATGCCTTCTTCCCCAAGCCCCACTATTTACGCTGCACTCATTGTCACAAACAGCGCCCACTCCTGGCTTTTGAAGAGAATAAAAGGTCCCACTCGAGTTTTCTATGGGAGGAGTGGCAAAATCTTGTAATTCATCGTCCTTTAAAGTATAGCTGCAAGATGAATTGGTGCTGGCAGGACACGTCATGAATTTGAGTGGCGACTCTTCCCTGGCCAAGACTCCATTTCCAGGCTTGCCAACGCAATTATTGCCACAATCGGCATATGATTGACATTGATTGGCATTGTCGACAATAAAGGTATATCTCACGGTCGAAACTTTGCCAGTGGTTTCATTGTAATCACAACTCGCGACACCCGCCATGCCTCCACAAATCGCATCGCCGTCCCAGGTAAATTCACATAGATTTTGGGAATTTTCAAAAAAGGAACAGTTCTGCAGTTGGGGTGGTTGATCTTCCATTTTATCGAGACCCGTGCATTCAATCCGCGTCGACTCTTCAAACTGGAAGGCCATTGTCGAACGACTAAAGGTAACTACTACTAGCGACAAAGCAAATTGTAGCGACCAGAGAGACATGGTGATCTTCATGGTTGCTTGAATTGATGGCATGGAGTGATTGATGACTTCAACTGCGCGAGAGACAACTATGGTACAACAGCTATAGCTACGTAGTCTACAGTAGATGATTATTGTGGTCCCGATGTAAACACCAACTTTTCAAAGGCCATGGAAGGCAATCACTTGACACTGGACCGTGAGCCTCGTCCTAGCTAGCTAGTACGACGTATCGTAGCTTCCGCAAGACTTGCCAGTTGTCGCATTGGATCGATACTATTGGATAGCTGAATAAATTTGAATTCAATCTTGCGTGGTAGCAACATTTGCACAATACTTATGATTCTTGTCGTAGTGACGTAAATCATGTCGTAGTGAGTACCGGTCGTTGGTATAAGTTTAATAAGCACATAACCCGTTTGAGAATCAAATGGCTGTGACTGACCGAGAGACCTGACTCACTCACATGAGAAGCCCTCCACAATTGAATAGCGAACGAGAAAGAAGAAAGTTTAAGACAACAAATCTGCCGACCACAGAAAGAAGTCTGCAGCTGCTATTGCACTTTCTCATTGGAAGCCGACGATTAGTTTCTCACACTAGCAGACAAAACGTTTACTTTACATTAAATTCACAGAAACAGATAAACAAAATCGCATCAATAATTATTAATAAATTCAAACCAAAATGTCCAGTCCTGCCTTACAAGCCAAAGCTCAAGCTCTCAATGCTCGCATGGAAGCCGAAGCACGTACCGTGCTGGATGAAGTCGAACGCACCAGTGTCCGTAATATTGCGCGGAAGGGTGTCGAATGCGTCTTGAAATGCTACGACAAGGCCGGCAGTACAGGTCCCGGAGACGCCTTGGAAAATTGTGTCGCGAATTGTCAAAACCCCAGTCGTCAAGCCAACCATTATGTGCAACAAGAAGTCCAGTCCTTTCAAAATCGCCTCAACCGAAGCATGATGGATTGTCAAGATCGTGCCAAAGACATGATGTATCCGGGCGTTGAAAACGACGCGAAAAAAATGGGTAAAGTCGAAGATACGTTATTGGCGTGCATGAGCAAACATGTCGATGATCACATCAAAATGTTGGTGCCTTTGCGCAAGAGGATAGATGCCGAATTGAAGAATTTAAAATAAATATTCCAGAGAAGGCGGCAAGAAAGAGTTACCATAATTCAACGAAAAAGAGGCAACAAATATTGGTGATGTGGAAAGTTACACAGCCTTGTTGATGGAAGGAGTTTTAGCTGACCATATTCTACCGGCAAATCAATGTATCATCGCGCAAATTTGGATGGAATCTAATAATGGAAGGAACATTTGTACATGCTTTGATATAGTTCGCTTTTGGCTACAAATACCATACTATTTTAATAAGGTAATAATTCGCTCATCTTTCGAAGCAAATGAGTCCGTAGTAGACTTGTGTGCGCTGCACGACAGCAGAGCAATACACAAAAATGCCAACAATTATCTTCCGCAATTTTTCTCTCAAATATCTGCATGTCAGGACAATTGAAAATTTGTTTTCAAAAGAATATGAGGAGCATCGTATGAAATTCTAGCTGATAATCACTTCGGAAGGACGGATTTTCAAATCGGATTTTTCTTCAAGAGTGTCGTACGAGACAAGAGATCCTTCTTTGGGTTGGGACACAATTTCGTGCACCCTTCTGTTCATCCGCCATCTACTAGAAGAGCTAGCTTTCTTTATCCATCCATCCATCCGATATTATTATTGTTAGCAGTCTACGATTTTGTTTCTTCGGGTGGAGACTTGTTATCCCATAGATATTCCAAATCGCCCAAATATTTTTGAGGCGCCGAGGGCTCGGCCACTTTCGTTGTGGAAGCGTCTTGTCCCCAAAACCCCGTTCGTTTTTGGACTTGAATATCGCCGCGAATTTGAATTTGACATGCCAATCGTTTCTTGTGATTGTTTGCTGCGTTGTGGGGAGGAAAAATCAACCGCAAGTTTTCGGCCGTATTGCGTTGGGGAGGATCCACGTTTCCACTTAGGATTTCAATAGCACAAGTCCCGCAGGTCCCCAACCCACGACAATTGATGAGGTTGGCACGTCCATTATGAGGACTGACGATATTCCGTCGCAAAGCTGCCGTACGGAGGGTTTCTCCATCATACACATCAAAGGTCAAGCTCTTCTTGTTGTCGTTTTGTGATGTAACCCAAGTCACCGTGTACTTTTTGGTGGTTGTTGGCATTGGATTTTGGTCTTCTTCTCCTTTTTCTGGCGATATGCAAGATGAACTGCGTAGGTTACTACCCTTCTTGCTATCGTTGTTTTGGTTGGATGGAACAGACGAAAACTGTCTGCTGCCTGTCGCAATGACTTGCTGTAAGTGAGGATAGCTTGGAGCATGATTATGACGGAGTAGTATGGAGGCATGGCACTGTGACCAGGCTTCCGTTACAATTTTTTTACCGCCCAATGATGCTCCTGGCATTTCTACTGTGAGTAACGTCCGAAGTGCCATGAGTTAATATGCCGTTTCGGCCAGCTGGGGAATCTTTTTTCTTCTGCTGACAAAACGAGGAGGTACTTCGTACTACTGTCTCATTCTCATCGAGTAGTAGAGCAAGCCAGGTCTCAATTTTGTAATCCTTTTTCGTCTCTCAACAAAGGCACATGTGCACTAGACCGGCGAGCAGCATAACTGAAGGTGAGTAAGCATCAATCGACAACCGCAATGCAAGGCGGGATTTCTTCGATGAATGTTGCCGATATGGATGAAGATTGAAGAAGCAATGGATCAATTGAATGAATCAATCAATCAATGAATGAGAACTGACTCATGGATCAGATGTGAGAGCAGAGGAATTTGTCGCAGACGCACACATGTTGGATGCTTTGTCCATTTATCCTACTACTGATAATACTACAGATAGTACCAGGTAGCAATATGCAACCGGTGTTAACTCAGCAGAGGTAGGGTGAGACACACACTTGATCTTATCCTCTACAACGCACCCACGCTTGTGCCTTCGTACAGCTACTAGATAGATACAGTCTCAAAGAGTTATTCATGCACTATTGCAAGGCCTGGTGATGCATTTGTTGACACCTGAGGCAATAATTGACTTATTCCACCCGGAACCTTAGTGTTTCTTCCCCAACTACCGCCGCCCTGAGCAGCTACTTCTACCAAAGCTAAATCGAGTGTCCGGTAGAAGGCAAGCTAAAAGTAGATACCAGATAGATTAGGAGCCATGCTCACTTACTTGAGCGAGATAATGCTTTGCTTTGTGCCATATTTTTAGTGCAGGCTGGTGAGCACTCCTGGGTTGGTTTTGGCAACGGTCGCTTCATCTCCGCCAGAAAAAGGCGTGACTTCTTGGTTCCGTACGTATCGAAGTAGAAGCCAAGATGCCAATAATAAAGGCGCAGAAGTGCTACCGTGATTCATCTTTCGTCCCTTGCCTTCAGTTCCTACTAGGTAGCTTGTTTCACATGCAATAGGTTGGATTTGTCGCCTGATTGGATTCGCCGGGACCTCGTCCTGCCAATTATGGATCTAGCATTCTGTAGTTGTTGTTTGGCAATGGAACTTCAAGAGTTACAGGTAGGTAACTGCAGGAGCCAGCACCAGCACCAGCCTTACTAAATCTATCAGAAGAGAAACCATAGGAGTCGAATATTTGTATTTGCTTCCTTCGCTCGCTGGATCATGGATACCCTGGAAATTCGGGACCCCCCAAATCACGCCTCGAAGCTCGGTGAGCTTCTTGGAGAAAGGCTGGCACAAATAAAGATTCGGGGTGATCGGGAAAGAAAATCTGTTGGGCATAGGCCAACCAAAGTAATTTGTTGTTGATTTCTTCCTCCGCGAGGGCCTGCAATTTGGACAGTTCTCCCACGGTGTCCTTCAAAAAGGCTGCTTCGTCCAAGAAAATGGCATAGTCTTTCATTTGGATGGAAGAAGCAAACGTGGGGGCATAGTAGGGATAATCATTGGCGACAATGACGGGAATGCATCCCGCCTTGACGGCTCGTAGCAAAGAATGCGTGTGGACCGTATCGCCGCGAATGACCAAACAAAACTTGGACGAGACAAAATGCTCCATCCATTCAGCTTTGGGCAAATCAAATCCAATGCTGCTCGATTGTTGTAATGACCGAGTAGTGGCAGCAAGAATGGCGTCCTTGTGGACAATCGGGGCATGTCGATATAGGGTGGAATTGAAAAAGGAGGGCGATTCTCTTGTCCGATAAAAGATCAAGTATTTGCACGCGTCAAATTTGGCGCGAGTCGCCGGAAGCAACATGGGATCATCATTGGTGAGGCCCATACTAAAGCCGTGCCGTGCAAAGGGATGACCTTCACTTTCATAGGACGACTCGAAATCATTGCCCTTGGCTTTGCCACTATTGATCATGTGCTGACAACCCGCCCAACTCAAGTCATTGGCGACTGTCACGTTCCACAACTTGGAATAATGCGGTTGAAAAGAAAACTTGTGACGGTCCGAGTATTTATGATAGGGGACCAACAGCGACAACAGAATGTGACGATGGCCCATGGTGGATTGGAATGTGGAAGTATTGTAAAGAGCTCCCAAATACCGACCAAAACATTGATCCGGATCACCCGATGTCGCCAAGGTTGCTCCAATGCTAAAGGGAATCATGTACAAATCCGCCTGCAAGAGATCGTCCACTTGGTAGTCGCGGTGTTGTCGTAAGACGTCCAAAATCTGAATCTCGTTCCTAATATCTCGGCCCCAATGCGTCTTGGCGCGCGGCCAGCCGTTGCCCTCTTTGATCCAGTTTCGGTATCCAACATTGTCTATGTTGGTGTCCGTGTACATGTAGTAGCGCAAACTAGAACTGTTGAGGGAATGTTGGAGGTCGCTGATCTGCTTCGCTACAGAAGCCGCAGCAGAAGCAGAGTCATTCCGCCTCGTCGTGACAGTAGTGTGGTTTGCAAAAGCCGTATCATTCGCAGTTCTGTTGTTGGAGGCATTGTATTTGACAGCAGTAACAGCATTGTCTGCCCGGCTTCTCTGAAGCAATTCTCGTCGAACATTGACAAACGAGGGATGTGATCTTGTCCACCAAAAGACCATAGGAAAAAAGGCGAGAAAAAAATTCGCACACTTTTTTGTCACAGGTGCTGCTTTGGATGATTCCTCCTCCTTTGGAAAGCCACTGATTTTATTGGTTCTCCCTTGTCGCTTGACCATGTTTGTTTCAGTTTGCGTTCGTAAGATAGATAGTAATAGTTAGAACTATATGCATGATATTGCTGTGGAGATTGATGTGCTGATTTTGAAAGATGATGCTATCATTGCCTGGTTCATTCTTGTTATCTGCTTTTGTGCGTTAGAAGTGAAATTTGTTTCATTTTCTGGTTCCGCTTTGGGTTCCCTTCCAGCCGGCCGGACTCACTCTCCCGAGACGGAACGCACAGTTGCTCTGACATTGCCGTAATTTGTAAATCTTCTCAATTTTCTTCTCCCTATCTTCTCTCTTTGTCTACCCTTCCTCGCTGAATTTCTTTTGTGTGGCAGACGGTAGGTGTGATGGTGCTGTATGTATGCGCGCGCCATCTACTTTTTTGTGATCTGCATAACTAAATACCAGTAGATGGGACTGTAGTAGCAACCTAAAAGTACTTCGTAGCTTTTTATATATGCAGGATGTGTTATAGTGGTATTATGTCTCGGTTTTGTTTGTACGTAACTATGAATATAGCTCGCCGGCTTCAAATGCAGCGAGTGTCCGTAGTGTTTCTTCCTCGTATTATGCCGTGCAACTGAATCAAGTATGCAATTGGTTTCAGATCCATCATGTTTTTCTGTGTGTGGCCGTTCGTCTAAAGTTCACCAGACGCAAGCCTGATCAGATCTGGGGCCGACGAGCTCTTGTAACTAATCTCGACCGGAGGCCTGTTTCGTCTGGAACTCACCCGGGTGGGTTTCTTGGGAGACAACGCAGGATTCACTTGATGGCGGATGTGGCGACGATTGCGTCGACGGCTCTTGGTGGTGCCAGCGCTGGCGTCGCGGGAGCCGTCGCGGGACCTGGTAGGGGACTGGGAGGACGATGCCATGAAATAAGCAGAGGTTGTCCTTCCGGGAAGATTCGATTTGTAAGCAGCTGAATCCCTGCTCCTGTTACAATCATCCTCGGCGTCGAGGTCAATGCTATAGATCCGGGTGGGCTTGGGAGAGCGTGAGCTCAAAGCGGACATCTTGACGAGATCTGTCTCAGAGGACTTCTTCGATGGCGCGATAGAAGAGGGAGACTCAGTTGAAACGTCCAGAACGGAATTCTTGATTTTGCGGCGACGTTCGGTCCTGCTGGAGGCTCGAGATCTTTGGGGAGAGAGGTATGGGTCCTTGGCCAAAACGATGGGAGCGCCGCCATCCACTTTTCGAGACAACTCCTTGCGGATGTCTGACAAGGATCCAAGTTTTGAGATTCCTCGAAGGGCGGCAGAGTTTCGTTCGCCCCATCGATCGGAGCCGGCGGCTGCTTTCTTCTCGCCCCAGTCAAAGTTCTTCTTTGTGGGAGAGGAGCCATTGGACGCATGGTTCTTCGCAAGGCCCTCGCCTGAGGACTTGGTGCGTCTCATATTCTTCTTCTCGATGGTCGGGGCCTCATAATCGTCAGATTTAATACGCCTGAACGAGGACATCCTGGACCTGGATCGCTTCGAAAGAAGGGAATCCAGGCAGGGTGCGCTGTCTCCCTTCTTCATGGGGCAGGGGGAGCCCATGCTGTCCCAACGATTGGCGTGGCTTTCCAGAGAAGGTGATTCAGCCGCGCGGGTGGTTCCAACAGTAGGAGCCGTGGCACAGCTATCATCGAGAGAAACATCATCGTCGTCTTCGAGGTCACTGACATCGCCCAAGTCCTTGGGTACAATAAGAACCGAAGATGGCTTTGAGGACAAGATCCGGCGATACTTCTCCTTCTTCTCCAAGTATCCCTTGCTTCTTGTGCTTTTCCTGGAGGTCGGAGTTTCGAAGACACATTCATCTCGAATTTCAGATGATTCTGACGAGCCACTGACATCACTCTCGACAACGTTTGGTTGCTTGGCGTAGTCCTCAGCATCCGTGCATGAACGATCCCCGAGAGAAGACTCGTCGTCACTGTCTTGATTCTGTTCCAGCTGCCACTTTCCCAATGCTGTTGATGCCAAGCGTCGAAGGACAAGTTCTTCAATAGATTCATTGATGACTTCCCGTTGGATATCGACTTGAATAAGCGACATGGTTCTGATATTAATTTTTATTTTTATTTTTTATCTTTACTGGTGTTTTCGTGGTATGTGTTTTTTTGTTTAGCTTTTCGATTTTGTGAGCTTGAGAAAGCGAGGAGAAAGTTTGATCAGAGCCCCATTCAGGTGAGGCAACAGATCACGACGTTCCTTACTTGAGGGTTCTTCCATCGGAGAATTTTAAGCGGCTCCGATCGTGTTCTTGTGCCTGGCTTAGTTTTCTTGTGCTTGTTCAAGCACCGAAGGAACTTCTTTCATGGTCTTTTTTGCGCTAATCAAGCACACACGAAACCCCATGTCCAGCGTCTTTTTCAAGTGATTGCACGAAGCCCATGTCCAGTGGCTCGTACAGATTGTTCCACTTTAGCATCCCCAGTCATGTCTTAAGCTTGATTCAGTTTCAGCATGGAAGCAACTCCGATTTTCGAAAAGTTTCCTATATCATCTTGCATGCAATCTTTAAGGATTCGCTTCCGTGGGCTGAGCTACTGCCGCGGTTTTCTATCCCCTTTCCTGGCACCATTCCTTGTTGTCACCTTAAGTAACTCTAGCCAATGAACTCAGTCACAACATATCCAGTCACCCATAAGTATTTGGCTCGTTACTGGCTCGTATCCGTTGTGTCTTCTCATCCTGGCATCATTCACGCATACTACTACTGTAGTAGCCAGTACAGTCGGCTCAAGTCATAATACTCTAACGAGGGAGGCTTATCATCTGGGTCGCCTGAAGGAACGTGTAGGAACAAACCTTCTACATACACCCGCTAGCTAGTACCGAAACCGTCACCGCTGTTTTAAAAACGAACTACAGTAGTAGTCAAACGAAGGAATTAGTCAGTCATGCTTTGAACAGAAACATGATTTGCATTCGCATTATGTGCCTCATCTACAGCGTAATATATCCGCAACGTAAATTTCTTGAGAGGTTACGCAATCTGTCAGACTTCAAGGGCATCTTCTATGTGCAGTGGTTTTCGTCATAATTCGACGATTAATTATTACCAGTTAGTGGTATTTCGTGGTGGTCAGGCCTAGTAGGACTAGGAGTAGGCCAGGCACGGGGACACGAGCCAGATACGACATTGGGGCACCATACTACTAGCTAGTACAAGTACGTGGTCAGAGCCCGGGCGAGCAGCATTTACAGTTGCCTCACCATTCTGCTATGCAAGCAACTGGCTGGCTGGCTACAGTAGCTAGTACTGTAGCACTGTAGCAGCTTCTACGTGCACTCTGGTTTTGTTCTACCGTACCATGTCACAGCTCCCGTTCGTAGAGACGAACCAAAGCTTCTGTGTGAAATTTAAGCGGGTTAATTATCAGTCGCCAGTCCCTTCTGTCAGTGGCCTGGTGTCAACCAATGGGCTTTGTGGTTCGGGATCGCTTTCTGTTCCACGGTACTTGTTTTGAGATGGCATCCAGCTGATATAGATGGCCTTACAACGTTCTCCTTCTTTTCGGAAACTGTTTGCGCATTCTGACACCTCGCCCAGTGTTCTTTTGGAAAGCTCTTCGACTCTCATCTGGCTAGCTAGTAGTACTTAACCTCTGTTCGGGCAAATGGTGGCTACTAGTAGCTAGGCTCTGACTGGGAGCTTCACCTGGGACACAGTTTCAACAAGCCTGTAATCGTGCCGTGGTGGTCAGGCCGGGCAAGGGGATACGAACCAAAGAGTACGAAATTTGGGTAACAGAACTGTAACAGAGTACCTAGTTGTCAGTCTCCAGGCCCCATTCTCACTTGCCTGGTACTGCGCATGCAACCCCTGGATGTTTTTAGTTAGGGAAACAAACGGTAGTGGTTTGCCATGGAAACAGCTTGCTAGTACAGTAGTTTCTCTAGGATCGCCAGTAACATCGTTGTGCTTCTTTTTTATCGTTCTGGTTCTTTTTGGATAGTGCTAGTAATGTTGTTCTGGCGGCTCGTCCGGTGTTCTTTGGCATCTCGTCCAGTGTTCTTTTACATCTGCTTCGTCCAGTGTTTGATTGCCTTGTTCGTCGCCCCATGTACCGTACCTTGGCCGCTCGCAAGAGCACCGCTAGCTAGCTAGCTAGCTATTAGCTATTGTACTACTACAAGGTACAGTATGGTGGTTGCAGGCCGGTGACTGGAGTTGCGTCGCACAATTGCCATTGACTGGAGATGTTGCGTCGCACATGCCGGTCGTCAAGGTCAAACTTGGAGCATGCGTGCGGCGAAGTGTAAGGTTTAGGCAAAGTCCAAGGCTCCAACAATTGCATTCAAAACACTTTGGAAGAAGATGAATGCTCATGATCTCTAGTAAAAATGCACAGGGAATTTGCTAGTGGGGGTTGGCGACCTTTCTTTAGAGGCCCAATGCAAAAGCAAATGAAAAAACATCTGTCATTCGGCAAGACATGAACAGCAAAGGTCAATGATTGGAATTGTTGTTGAAGCTCATCTGTTGTGCTCATAAAAAGTCATTGAGTCATGATGAGCAGATCAATGTCAAATGAATGATTCAATGATGTATCTGTTGCCACCTTGTCTGTGCTGACTGACAACATGTTGTTGTTGCATCACAAAAATTGCAGAAAATCGGCTCTTGGGGGCTGACAACATGCATGTCTTTGGTTAGTAAACAAAAAATGAATAACAAAATGACCGTGATTCAGCATGGGGGTTGTGAAGTAAAAAGAAAATGCAAATTTTGGCCCTCCTGTTATGTTCAGAGTGTTCACAACATGTTCGTGTGTTGTGTTTGACATTGCGCTTAGAAAGGGCAATGATTCAAAAATTGTGTCAATCAATCATCAGAGCGTTTCTGCCCCCTGTGCTTCCAAGGTTTATGCAGTGAATTCCATCACAGTTTGTCAAAAGTAAACATAGAAAAATGAAACATTTGAAGACAACCACTTTATGTCTGCAAAATGGTTGTCTCTCAACCAGCTTTTCATGGTAACCAGATGATCATCAAAGCGCTCTGTGGCAACAAAATGCCCCCTGGCTAAGGGCTCTTCCTCTTGCATTTTTCCACATTGTCCATGTTGGTGGTCAAGTGATGTTCATCTAGGGAAATGTGCACTCGTGATCTGAAGTAGACCATCATTCAATGGAATTGGGTAACTTGCAGTGGGACATTTCCTTAAAATGCATTGTTTTACTTACAACATCAGCAAGCCATGGGAGGCATGCAAGGGGACCATGGTGATAACTGCAGGTTATCACCGACTATGCAAAAAGGACTTGGGAGAAGATGAATAGCAGCCGAAGGAGTTGGCTGCAGTTGATGGAAGAATTAAACAGCATGGGTGCCACTAAAGTGTTCAGAAGCCATGCTGCAATGGGTGTTGCACTGGTTGCCAATGGTGCAATCATCTTTATCAGGTGTGCTTCTTGCCTTACAGCAAAAAGAGCGTTTGAATTCCATGTCAATTCATCTTCTTCCTCAAGAGAACAACATTAATATCATCATCATGGGCTATGGACGAAAATGGGCATTGTGAGACACTAGTAACTTGGGGCTATTTGTACCACTGCTATGTCTGAGCAGGGTTGGGTTGGGCCTTGTTTGAATGAAGATGGTCCCCAATGAATGCAAGAATCAATCACCATGACGACATCTTTTGGTTGGGACAAGTTCCGCAAGGAAAGTCTTTAGCCGGGTCGGGCGAGTACGATACCAATGTCCTGTGGGTGATGATGGAACACCAAGGAGTTGACAATCAACAAATGGCACAACCTACGACCAGCGATTTCATGGCAAACCTTGCACAAGTATTATTGGATACGTAATAGGCATGCACTATTTTTTTTTGTAATGAAGTAAGGCTATTGTATGTATCTTGCATTGTGGCCAAGGCACCATCGACGAACCGATATGTTGGGTAATCCTGTGAAAAAAAGACAGCCACTCGATGACCCTCCTCCTGTCTTCCCAACCTAATAGCTTTATCTTGTTGCGCATCTTCGTTGCATTAAATTTTGCTGCGGGGCAGAGTAACGACTCGACTCTCCTACAAACCTTGGTCGCCAGACTCGAATCTGTTTTGTCAAATTAATTCAAGTTTCCAAGATCGGTATAACCCTTGAACTTGTGATCATCGTCGTCTTTGCGACGCTGGGCTTCTCGAAATTCTTCCATTCGTTTTTGGAATTGTTCCGACCGCTCTCTACGAATTTCTTTGACGCGGCTCGTCAAATGTTGAGCACATTTGCCTCCACCCCAATGTTCTTCTTCGGCGTGGGCGACATAGGATTCACCCTTGGCTTTTTTGTTGGCCATGAATTCCTTGTCCAAAATTTCGACCGCCTGCAAGAGGTCATCAATTTTACCATCCAATCGTTCCAGTTCGGCTTGATCTTGTGGATTCTCCTTGACACGTTCAAATTCAGTCTTTTCGCCCACCATTTTGAATTTCACATGATCCAATCCCTTGGCCGCAACTTCTCGTTCGTCCAATCGATCGACAATGGCTTCCAGTGTCTTGGATCCAGGACGTTTTTTGCGAAGGTTATCCACTAGATCTGTGGACGAGAAGAAGAGTTCTTGAATCAATTTGTCGGTTTGTGCATCTCGATCGGCTTTTTTCTTGGTCAAACTTTCATGGACTTTTTGTTCTTCTTGCGCGGCAGCCGCACGCAATTCTCGGGCTTTGCGCAACAAGCGTTCGGCTTCGGTTTCTTCTTGGGTGGCACCACCCGCGGCGAATACAGCGCTGTTGGAACGCACTAGTTGAAGATGATTGTAGGAAGGAGCAAAGGCTGTCACTGCTGTTGCAGAGAATAGTAGCAGACTTGCGCTAAGAAACTTCATGTTTTATTCCTTCAATAGTAATTCAAATTTATGGCGTTTGTTAGTTGCTTGAGAAGCAGGGAGACTGTTGCATTCGTATTGTAACTATCCGTTTTGTGGGCTTCTCGCTACTTGAGTTTGTTTTTCTGCGGATTTGATGACATCAAAGATACGGCAACAATCACGATTGAATTGATGTCGCGCGTCATGCATCTACTGTACGAATCGAATCCCGGCCTTCACGTTTACGACGTCAGCATAAGGGAGTTTCGACGAGCCACCGAGAATGTCCTCGTCCATGATAGTTCTGAGAAAGCCACATTAGTCATGTTCCCATTTCCCACCATGTAAAGATACAGTGTGGCATATATTCTGAGTGCATAAGTTGAGGAATGTTCAGGATCATTCATCCCACCTTCTCTTGATGCATCCCATGCATTCTTCCTTCCATCCGAACCCCAGATTTGAATCACCAGATGTGAGACATAGTCACATGGAACGTCGGATCCATGACTGAATCGATCACGATCTCTAGAACGTCCAGCAGGCAACA
>ENA-ORBV01011920-ORBV01011920.1-microbial-mat-metagenome-genome-assembly--contig:-NODE-11920-length-13530-cov-6.383855_pt1 | contig 13530 bp, 6 predicted proteins | sample MGYA00237777_ERZ505514 | MGnify/ENA primary metagenome ERZ505514 (study PRJEB26160, sample SAMN06269048) | microbial mat metagenome | isolation source: Oligotrophic lake microbial mat | place...
ACCTCTCTATTCGTCGGCAGCGTCAGATGTGTATAAGAGACAGCTGATAAACCATCAGAAAGGTTCTCAACCTGTCTCTGACGGGATCCACCATACCCTCGGCGGTTGGTCAACACCATGATGGCTGCTGGCACATCAGCAGGATTCACATCCTTACCGAGGACATGGTTGTTATTCAACTCATCAACTGCTGCCTTGTAGCGGGCCTGATCCGTTCCTCCAAGGTAAACTACAGCTAGCGGTAACCCGACACTGTCTCGAAAGAGACTTTAGCAGACACTCCATGTGGAACAGCCACCCCTCATTGCCCATAGGGTAAGGTTAAGTGTGTCATTGCAAATGAGATTGGAACCAAATAAACAGAAGGAAAGAAAGAACAAAACACATCATGGAACTCCTTCGAAATGTGCTTGAAAAGATGGGGATACAAAAAAAAAAACTAACAGACGACCTCTTTTGGAGTCAAATTGGATCAGAGATAAGAGGGGGAGGATCAAACAATCTGGCGAGGCATAATCGACGGAGTGAAGGGGGAAGAGAGGACCAGTATTCTTGCTTAGCAAACCCAGCACTTCATTTTGATGAGCTGGTCTGGGGTGAAAATGGCTGGACTGAACTTGGGGAGGAACTGCTCGATCCATAAGTGGAGAGCCTTCTCCTTGGTCCAGAATTTCTGGTGATTGTGAACCATGACTCGGGCAATGGAAATGCGGGCTTTCTTGCGTTGGATGGCCTCTTTGTCAGTCTCTCCATTGGGGAGCCCGTTGGGTTGTGGCAAAGTAGGAAGTGGGTGGCATTGGCTCTGCCACCAGTGACACTCAAATTATCCGTCATTTCCTTGTCAAGTTGGGACCATTCGACATGTGCCTGTTGGATGACACCATTGATCTTGGCCAGCAGAGAAGCATCATCTTTATGGAGGGCTTCAGTCTTGGCTCCACATGTCTTTCCCAGGAGTTGTTTGGAATGAGGCAAGTCATCAGGTTGTTCCCAGTTCTGAGGTCCAAAGATGACCGGGTGCGGTGCATGCTAGCAGTCGGTCATGGTGGGTGATTGTTTGAAGAGTTTGTTGTTGTTGGTTATTGTCAGAAACGAATTAAGTTAAGCTTGAGGTGGAAGCTCAGGTTGTAAGAGAATGAGGACACAGAGCAAAGATCAGTAGGTGCCACAACGGGTCCATCCACATCGTGGGGACTCCATTGTGCTGCAGTTCACTGGGTTGATCTATCTGTTGGAGTAGTTTCAATAGACTCGTTGGAGGGTTTGCATGCTAAGGGTTGTAGGGCCGTGTGCACATTGTGGCTATTGGAAACACCAGCAAAGAGCTTGACCGTTCAGAGTGATTACAAAGGTCATCTTCAGCTGAAGACAAGTTGTCTTTGGTCCCGGTTGGCTGGGGACTAAAACCTGCCCATGAGGGTGGAGCATTTGGGAAGACAAGGTTGAGGGAGTCCACTAGAATGCTCTTCCTGTAGTCATCCATTTGATCAATTAGGAATTGGCTATAGAAAGAGTTTGGATGCCTTCAAAGTTGGCTTGTTGCCTCTCAAACCTTTGCCTGGCTGCCGCCATGACATTGAGAAGCCAGTTCCTCTTGTGTTTTATTGACTTGTCAAGGAGATCTGACAAGTGGAGTTCAAAGTGGAGTCTGTCAGCAAGAGACAGAGCCGGGGCACCCGCCAGAAATTCTGCAGCAACACTCAATTGAGAGGCATTTGCTAATTTGGGTTACCCTAATAAGTCTTCAACATGTCATTAATGCAGTAAGTTGTCATCACATGAGCATCACTTGTACACATGTTGCACTGCACATTGTTAGATTCAGCTACCATCTGCTGTCATCTTCCTGCTGCACTGTAGACATCTCTGTCTGTTCCGCTCTCTGGAGTCAGCATACCTTTCTTGTTGTTGTTTTTACATGTGTTTTGTGAATCTTTGTGTGGCTTTACTAACTCAAATTTTGGATAAATGCTTGCAAGCCCAAGCAGTAGAAAAATGGATGTGGCTTTTGCGGCACCCCGCAGGCAACAACCAACAATTATGCTGTCAAAAAACAAGACAGCACCATTAAGAAAATGAGATGCATAACACAACCTTGTAATGATCAGCAGGAACAGGGAGTTGATTGTTGCTTAAACTATTAGTCAGATCGCTGATTACATGGACCCTGTAGCAAGTGTTGTAAACCAACCATGAATTCCCTAGTAGATTTGTGGACTCAAGAGATGCAACTGTGTCATTGGCCCATGTGCTGCAAGTGACAATCAAACTTGCTTCCTGATTTTCCTTCTCGTGCTTTAAAAGATGTGTCGATGGAGGGTGGCCCATGTAAACCAGAATGTGATGACATTTGTCATTTGTGTGCTGTGTTAAATTAGTTCTGTTAATTGCAAAATTAACTAGGTTGAAAAGTTTAAAAACCAGACCGATGATGTCTAATGCATAACATGACATCTTGGGAATCCAGCTTTGACAAACTCCCGGCCCCCAATCACACTGGAAATGTCAAATGTTGTTGTTCCCACAAATCAAAATGACTTTGCATCCTTGTTTTGATGCTACTAGCACATTTAGTTATATGTGAAAATGCATCACATTAAGATGCAAAACTCACACTTGTTAACCCTTCTGTAGCTTTATCAATGTGTTCCATAACATGCATAAGGTATGACACCATAACTTCAACAACCAATGTGTGTTCTTATCAAATTTGATTCAACTAAATCATCCCATCCTCATTCCAAGGGGAAGTGGGAACATTGACACCACCAATTGCCACATTTGAGGTTACAGTGCTTGTCTTTGGAAGAGCACTGTTATGCTTCTTTGCTTCAATTGAAAGACAATTGTTTCTTTTTGAAAAGAATGCACACCATGTGCATGTGGTCAGGTTTGATCCCCCCCCCCTAATGATAATCATTGCTTTATTTATTAGTTTAGCTAACTTCAGCCAATAAATCACCCTTGATTTAGTTCTTAACATGATTTATGCGCCTGGTCATGTGTGTCCCTTCTTGCTCTTAGACTCAACAAACTGGCTACACGGCTCCAGTAGGAGTTTGAATGAAACCTGAACATGATTCTGTTCAACTTGTTGTTGCTCACTTTTTCATAAGTCTGGTTTTCTCTTGTGTTTACCTGAATTGTTTAAGTTTTACCCCATTTGATTACCTTTGTCCAACCTCGCCCATGTTGTCCTGCTTTGTTCTATTAACACAAGAATAATTGAGTTGACTTCTTCCTGAGTTCCACAAACCCATCCATGCACAGTTCATTGTCAGCAACACATGACAAAGTTGCATTATGTAGCGCGACTAGAACCATAGATTCACAACATGATTAAATGTTTGCAAAGCAACCAACTTTCTTCGTTTTTTTTTAGATGCTAACTTCATCCAAAGTTGCTGTTCACCAATCTTTGAGAGAGCCCAGTTCACTCCCTTAGTGACTCTTCTTTGTTAATGATTTCGAAAGCTTTAACCCCTCCATCTTTTTACACTTTCCACAACGGCTGTCTTAAAGTTTGGCCCCATTCTCTGGCTTCCTCTCAACATGCATGTGCAATCTTTCATTAACCCAGCTTCTTCCAAAACCATGAAACCTAAAAATCAACTCAATGCACATCGATTGACTCAGTTGACACATCCTTGACACAAAGCACATCTGAAGCATTCACTGACCATGTTTTTACATCTGTCTTAAGTTTGAGGTGTCTGGTCCAGGTGTCTCCAAAGGTTATCAAAGTGTTAGCAAACTGTGCCAGCTTTGCTGTCATTTGGAGCTGGTGTGCACTTGAACCTGAGCTCTTTGTGCCAAAGCTCAGCTCAAGCCCCACACTCAAAGCAATTGATCATGATCAACACATTAAACTGTTTTTCTTTGTGTCATCAGTGACAACCTCTGCTCTGGCATAAGAGATGCCCCCAATCTCTCTGTGGCTGTCAAGTGGAGACCATTTGGAAATGTGTTTTGTGAGCAGCAACAATGGCTGCTGAAGACGTCGTCATTGAATGTCGTGTTTCTGTGAAGCAAAAATGCATGTTGCTTGCACAAAAATGTCTATCAACATGACACTCAAAACTCAGGTGCATTCATCCTAATCATGTAACAGTTGGATGCAGCTTTTGCACTTGATCATCATGCATCATTTGATGATGCAGGCACTAAAAGTGAACACAATCGGACCCCAATGGTCAGCTGTGTGTTTTTTGCCTTCGCCGCAACTGTTGCATGTGATTGCAGAACTCTTGGTGTTCTGCAGAATCACATCAGTGTAGCAGACACAAGCAGTCTAGCATCCACACATAGCTGCTGCAAGCCACTACACTCGTCTGCTGTAAGGTCTCCAGCTGTGACCATCACCTACTACAGTAGCTAGCTAGCTAGCTACTAGTTAGCAGTGCTCAGGACAGTGCTGAAACACGATGATGAGTGATCAATCCAATTGGCTGGATCCTTGGTTGCCGGCCCAACCATTGATTCTTTCCATGGAAATCTATTGGTACTACGTACTGGCCAACTCCACGACAGCAGCTACGACAGCATATGCGCCAAGGTATTTCGTACTAGCTAGCTAGTACGTACTGTACAACTTTTATTGGTGGTAGTAGTCGTTGTTACTTTTCGCCGGTAAAACACACAGTCGTAATTTCATTGTTCCGACGTATAAGGTTGGGGTTCACCACAAAAAGTTCAAATCAGACGTAGCGGTAAAAAGCGGTTAAAAACAAGTCACCTAGCTTCGATTCAAATAGGACTCTTAAGTAAAGAATTAGTCACGCAGACCACGCTGACATGCCTTCGTATCTTTGCCAGGCCGGCGCGGCACTTTTACCTTCCCATGGTTTGCCGAGCATTGTTTTTGCCCGTGTCGGTGCGCAGGACACTGTTTGTAATCATACAGTATCCAGGCGCCCTTCTTCCACCTCCACCGACGACATCTCTCTCCTCCACACCAAATTAAAATTAACACGAGAGGCTGGTGCTATACATGTTGTGTATAGACTCGACGGGAGGATTTGTCTGTATTATTGACTCGACACATAGATGCAGCTCTCGTGTAGGTTTGGATCAAAGAAACAACAATAGCTTCATTTCGCTTCATCAAAACACAAACAAAGTTGGGCATTTTTTGTTCAAGTTTTTAGGTGTATTGACAAGCGACTTTTTTAGACGGGACACCACGTCCATCATTGCTACACACTACCGTAGCATTGGTCGCCCAAACACAAGAAACAAAATCGATATTAACACACCCTATTAATTATCGTTACTGGATAGTACTCATTTAAAACAAAAATGAGTCAAGGTACTGTAGTTTCAAAAGAATCGGCAGCTGCACCAGCAGCCGTGGCGTCCACGGGTGAAATTGCTAGCAAAAGCAGTAGCAGCAGCGGCTGTCATGGCAGGACACAGCCTTCATCGTCGTTGTCGACACTCTCGGCCACATTGGCCATGACACCACATGATGCCGATCGCATGGCCGAAGCTAGTCGCGCACTGCATGCCTGTTTGAAGCGAGTGCCAATACCACCACCAAACGACAGTAACAACAAAGACAAAGACCCGGGATCATCACGTCTCAAGCCAGCCTCCATGAATAGTGCCAACAAAGTTGATTCTGAGAGTAACGACAATAGTGCTATCACCACAGCCGCCAAAGAATTTCTCGACAGTAATCAAGCAATACACAAGCTCATGGACCGACCAGGAGGAACTCTTACCTTGCACCAAATGCTCCTGGAAGCCACGCAACAATGCCAACATTCCATGATTGAATCCTTTGTAGCACGCATGGAGGCGTCCGGGCTCACAGCTGCTGAGGCCAAAGCAGGACTAATCATATTTCAAGAAATGGACAAAAGCTCAAAATTGAAGCTTGTCTTTGGAATCTTAGCTGCAACAACAAATAGCAGTAACACTACTACTAGTGACGGGGACAAAAGCAAGGGTGAAAATCAGCCACCACCTCAAGAAAAGGAAAAGCAACCAGAGCACGATCACAAGGAAAATGCTGGACCTAACAACAACAGCGAGGCAACAGGAAGCGAAACACCGTACGCCACGCCCAGCAAAGGCACACCACACACACCTGCCCCCACCGCACCACAGACGTTGAATCAAGAGGGTGCTCTCAGCATGTTTCAAACCATCCTTACCGCAATCTGCTGCTGCGTTCACAGCAACGACGACGATATTGCTCTGAAACCCGTCGTGACACAGGATGAAGAAATATCCACCAAGGATTCATTCCAAAACCCTCCCAAGGAGATGACCAAGATGGGTGAAGACAGCGACAAGAAGAAGGAAAAGGGTGACAGGGATGTGAAAGTGTCGACTGCACCTGATTCGAATATAGGTCTGTCCAAGCAACTCCAGTCCGAGATCAAGACTACGGCATCTGATGCTGCACGCAGTTTGATTGATTTTGCGCTGTACAAGACGGCACCCAGCAAGAAGCCAGTGCCTGTGCCTGTCGCATCAGTAGACAATCAAGACAAACAGCAAGAAGACGTGATGATAACCTTCGACGTATTTGGTGATTGGTACAACACGGGAGGTTGCCAGATTGCTTCCTGGCTCGAGTTGCTGCATCTCAACAAGTGGAACATCTCCAGCGCTGCCGCATCTGCTGTCGTCCCTCCAACGTCTTCTCTCTCTGTTGCGTCCCACCAGAAGTCCCACCTCAGCCGTAAGCTGTCGCCGAAACCCTCCGGCTACCGCTCGCGTGGCCATGTCGAATCTCTTTCCAACCTGTTACGAGACGACGAAGACTCTATGCAGCGAACGAGCAGCCGCCCCCGACAGCATCATCTCAGTAGATCGGTAGTCACCTTTGACTTCACGTCGTCGTCAGAAGGTGGAGTTGCCAAAACTGCACATCCCATGTGTATTGATGTTGTCGAAGAGAGCGTTTGGGTCTTGCGATCACTTGTGTATGGATCGGGTCTCATATACCGAACGGCAGCGGATGTTTGTAAAACAGTAATGCGAATGTCTCACAAACGCTTGTGGGACGGACGGCCTCTGGTCACGCTTCGCCGAGACGACTTTCGGCATCTCATCGGGACCTTGATTACTCCTCCACCTCCCGGTTCTGCCACCAAGACACCACAGAAGCATGTGTCATCCACGGACATCGAGAATTTCGGAATGATCTTGGAAGACTTCTTTGCTTGCTTCGAGGGGAATTTTCATCAATCGACAACGGCGTATCACCCGTTGAGTCACGACGAAGTCAACGCTAAAGAGTTGGCAGTGGGGTTCTGTTTTCTCTGTGCCGGAAACAAGTCAACCAAGTTAGCGACGGGCTTTGAATTACTTGATGATGCTAGATCTGGGTTCTTGAATCAGCAACAGTTGATGCGTTTCTTACGCTCTCACCTGACAATGATGGTTGCGACATCTCTCCTGCGCGAGAACCATGCACGCAAGCGACAACCGTTGTCGCATACCCGCAAAGAAGAAATGCGAGCCGCTGTGGAAAATGGCGCGCACTGGACTCTTCGCCACTTTCTCAAGACCGTACGCGAGAAACACCCCAAAAGCTACGAGAGGGACGCCTATTCCTTTGAGGTATTTGCAGAGTGGTACAGCAAAGGCGGGTATGCTGTCGCTCCATGGTTGGAACTATTAGACTTAAACAAGCTAGTTTCGCTTCTTGGCGACTCCGAGACATTTGCCGCTATGCCACAAGGCGGAAGTCAAAGTGGCCAGCCTACCAGCAAGCCGTCGGTTCGAGAACGCCGATCATCTCACCGTCGTCAAAGTCATAATCGGGCAACGGCACCTCCTGCTGAGGTGCTGTTCACCTTCCCTCTTGCCAACCAACGTTCTCTGATCGTGCTACGAGAAGACGCTGTCTATGTGCGCGGGGTCGTGGAACAATTAGGTGCTCTTTCTCTGAGCGCCGACAGTATTTGGAATATATTGATTGGCGAAGTTAACCTAAGGCCCGAGCTTTGCGGCCCGAGCAGCGAAGCAATGAGCAAGAAGAATGAACCTGAAAAGAATACCTTGTTGGATGTAAAGACGTTCCTTCAGATGATGGAAGTAGTTCTTCAGTCGGTGGGTGGTGCGGGCCGCAAGAGGTCTGCCGAAGGAAACTCCAAGCTCTCTTCATCAAATCAAGAACTTCTTACAAATTTCTTCCACAGCTACGATCTGGATCATACGAAAATGGTCGCAATGAATGAGCTCATGGGAGGTCTTACACTTCTTTGTGGCGGGAAGAAGAGTGCCAAACTTGCTTTTTCCTTTGGGGTCTTCGACGGACGCCCGCAGCCCAAAGCCAAGAAAGCCAAGAGCAAGCAAACTCCTCTCAAGAACCAATCGCTCGACGCCCATGAACTGTACTTATTCCTCCGCTCGTTCTTGATTATCTTGTTTTCATGCTGTTGCCAAACACTGGACATGAGCGACAGTTCGGTCGACCGGTACATCGAGGACACCGCCCACATGGTCGCCGATGACGTTATGCGTTACCAGTGGCACACAAGGAAGGTAGACCGGGTCGACTTTGACGAGTTTGGAGAATGGTACAACGAAGGTGGCTTTGAAATTGCACCGTGGCTGGAGCTTTTGGATCTGAAAAAGTGGGTTCTTGTGGACAACTTTGATGTTCTGGATACCAAGGCTCCTGCTCCCACCAGTGCACCTCTTCCGGCAGCTACGGTTGTCGAGCCTCCGAAGCTTTCACCGAAGTTTTCACCGAAGCAGTCACTGCAGTCACCAACGTGCCCCCCTCCTCCGCCCGAAGATGTTCTGGATCCGTCATTTTTTGAGAACGACGACGATATCATGCATATGGACAGCATCGATGAAATGGACATTATGTTGATGCCATCTCACGACAAGGAAGGAGAATTGCTGCCGGTCAGCAGATTCACGTACTCGCCTTCGCAAAGTCATCACGTTCAAGAGCAACCTGCCGTGGACGATGCACAAAAGCAAGCTCTCAAGTTTCACCTTCTGTCGGAAGATGATTCAGGTGGTTTCATGTTGTCGATCAGTCAGAAACGCATTAGCCATTTTCGACAGATTATGTTGGACAGTGGACTCTACAACATCTCCACCGAGTCAGCCTGCGCCAGCATCCTCAAACATGCCTCGGGTACAAGCAAGACGAAAACAAGGCGCACCATTACGAGAAAAGGCTTTGACGCTGCTGTTCGAGACATTCTGGATATCAAGGACCAGGGGGGCGAGAATCATAAGTGCCTATTGGACGTACTTTCTTTTATTTTCAAGGCCTTCGACGTAGACGGTAAAGGTAAACCAGGTGCACTACAAGTAGCTTGTGGTATGACTGTTCTTTGCCACGGCAAGAAGAGCGACAAGCTTGAATATGCATTTGAAGTACTGGACAAGGACAAGAAAGGGGAACTATCCAAGGATGACATGCACATCTATATGAGGTCGTTTTTGACGGTCTTGTTGGGCATAGCTTGTACGCCTGCATTGGAAACAGACGAACTGGAAGATACACTGAAAACCGGTAACGGCGAAGAACCTTGTGAGCGCAATATTGATTCACTTGTCCGTGCCGTGGACGCTGGATCTGATTGGGCTGTAGCCCAGGCTTTCAAAAGGCGCGACGACGTAGAATCTATATCGTTTGACGACTTTGCTGGTTGGTACACTGACGAAGGCCATATCTCAATCCCGTGGATCGAGTTGTTGGCACTTCGAAAATGGCTAATTGTCTGATGATTGTTGCGTCCACGTGTTGACTCCTGTTCAATCCCTTTTTTGTACTTTTTACGTACTAATATATAATCTACTATAGAGGCCTCGGATATAATTATTATCGTCTACCACAGTCTTGTACTCGTAGCTTGGACATCGTACTCCGATAGAGTACTAGTAGTAGCTCAAGCTAGCTAGCTACCACATACCAGTACACTATGGTACCTGGTATGGAAATGATGTAGCAGTAGTGAGTAAACTGAACCCTATGCCCCCCCCCTATCCATGACGAAAGTTTCAAAGATCGACAGACTTCAAAATGACCCCAAAACCGGTACGTGCGAGGTCAACGTAAGTGAGTACCGGGACTTACCTTTACTCGTTGTTTTAGTACAATTGACTGTAGCTACACTAGCTAGAGCTAGCTAGTAGTAGTCAGTACAGGTACTCAACTGTACGCAAGAGCTGTGCCAACAAGGGAGGCGTCTTCCCATGAAGACATTGAGTACTAGCTAGTACATTCAGATGCAGGAGAAGAGTGGCAACTACAGACCCGTGCCCGTACCAGTATCTTCAATCAACCAATACCTCAACAATAACAACTAGTAGTAGCTATCAGCTCGATCCAACTGCGTAGAAGCAACCTTACAGCGTCGTTTGTTTGCCACAGACAGAGGTTCAAGTGGGAAACCGATCGTTCATTTGCATTCATTGTATCACATTTTGACTGGATCATTAGTCCACAGTACGGTGTTACAAGTGGCATTCCCATTCATCACGCGTTCAGGAGAAGGCAACTGGAACGAAACGACACGACACGAACCAACTCAATCAACTGCGGAATACGTGATCCTGCGGTGCACAGCGTTGGCAGACAGACAAGACAGATCGATCGGGTTTGGCACAAACATTTTCATTCCAAGTGAATGAATCAATACACATAACGCGAACTATATACAGGCATACAGTACACACAAGCCTTATTCAAGAACCAACGATATCATTGAATGAAGATGAGACGGCTTTTCAAGAACGTCAAGAAGTTGCAAGTCAGCCGAAAATCCTTCGTCTTATCGCACGACAAATCGGAATTGTTCCAGGATCACTACGAACTCAAAGAGCAGTTGGGCAGTGGTAACTACGGTACCGTTCACGCCTGTTTGCATCTCGATTCGGACGACATTCGTGCCGTCAAGATCCTGCGAAAGGAAAAAATCCAAGACGATTCCTTTCGTAACGAAATCGACACCCTCAAAGAGTTGGATCATCCCAATATTCTGCGCATCTATGAATCCTTTGAAGACGACAAGAATTATTATGTCGTCACGGAGTTCTGCGATGGCGGGGAGCTCTTTGAAGAGATTATCGAGTGGGGTAAATTCACTGAAGAGGATGCCGCCGTCTTGATGAAGCAGATTTTGACCTGCGTGAATTACTGCCACAAGCGCAATTTCGTTCACCGTGATCTAAAGCCAGAGAACATTCTTTTGGAAAAAGACAAGGGCTTTGATCACTTGAAAATTTGTGATTTTGGAACGGCCAAATTATTTGATGAAGAAGCCGGAGGTGCCAAGGCAAGGCTGAAGGATTCGGTGGGTAGTCCCTATTACATTGCGCCAGAAGTATTGGCGGGGAGTTATGGAACCAAGTGTGATGTCTGGTCTTGCGGAGTTATTGCCTACATTGTACTGTCGGGTGTACCTCCCTTTAATGGTTTCTCAGATGAAGAAATATACGATAGAATCATGGAAGGGAGGTACAACTTTGATGGAGACGAGTGGAGCGATATATCAGATGAAGCCGTGGATTTTATTAGCAGTCTTTTGACATACGAAGAAAAGGATAGGCCCACGGCACATGAAGCCTTAACCCACAAATGGCTGGATATAGCGAGGATGGAATTGCAGGAAGGCTTCGCTACGAAAGATGCTGTCAACGGTCTGGTACGTTGTTGCTGTTGTGTGTCTCGTTGAATCCTCCCCTTGGCTGCATACGGTTTGGTTTGGTTTGTCGCAGTCGCAGCCGCTTCCGCGCATCCAATACAATCATGCTTGACAGTGGTTGCTTGGTCTGCCGTTCCACTTTAATCTCACCTTTCGTCGTCGTTTCATGTTGTAATAGCAAAATTTGTCCAATTTCAATGCCCAACAAAAGCTGAAGCAGGCAACATACACTTTCATTGTTTCGCAGCTACTTACCAAAAACGAAAAAGAAAAGATCGATTCAATGTTTCGAGCCATGGATATCGATAGCGACGGAAAGTTATCGAAGAATGAAATTATTGCTAGCTGGAATCAACATTTTGGCCAAGGACTAACGACGGAGGAAGTGGAAAAAATCTTTTCGCAGGTCGACGCAGATGAAAGTGGGGAAATTGACTATTCCGAGTTCGTCATGGCAACCATGAACTCAAACAAACTCTTGTCGCAAAAACGTCTCGAGACAGCCTTTCGAGCGTTTGACCAAGACGGAAACGGTCAAATATCTCCAGAAGAAGTCAAAACAATTCTAGGCGCAGGCCAGCAGGGCGGACTGGATCAGAAATCGGTAGAAAAGATTATTGCACAAGTGGACGCCGACGGTGACGGTCAAGTGTCGTTTGCCGAATTCAAAGAAATGATGTTGCAGAATCTTGTACCGTTAGGATGAAGGCGGCGATGAGTTTTGATGGCTAGGTCCCTCTCCGCCTTCTTTCTGTTTCTGCGCTACAGTAGAAATACTACAGTATTATTCTTGTTGAATACCGCTTCGCTGACGGCTGGTGCACACACTGCAAGATGATTCATCGGTTGATTCAGTTATTGATGTTCTATGACTCTAGAATGTTAAGATCGGTGTTGGAAACTATGTGTAAATGGAAATGCAAAATATACAGCATATGGGAAGTCAAATAAGTAAAACCAGTAGCTTTAGGTGCCCTGTGTTGAGTATTAAGCCCCTTCTTTTTCTTTGTAGTGTAAGAAATTTTGAGGTTGTGCCTGTTCTTCCTGCTTCTCAAAAACCACTACCTAGAATATCATACTCTTATTATTCTAAGTTGTTGTTCAGAGGATAAAGACACGCTTCAACTCTTTCGAAAAATGGAAGGCTGCCAGAATTGTGTTCCTTCCCACAGTCACAGCAGTGAGCTAAAACAAGGATGCTGTCATGGTCATGACAAAGACTAGCAAAAACACAAAGCAAACCCAAAAGATAACTTGTTTCACTGAAGATTAACACCTTCTAAATCAGATGGTACCATTTCATGATTAATGGCAGTAAATTGTGTGTAAATTTGGGTTCTGCGCTAGCATCGTTTGAAGGCTACAGAGCAGAACAGGCCAAATGATCAACATTTGCCAGTCAAAGAAAATGTTGCATACAATTGTCATTTTGGGCATGCCCCCTATTACAATCAACAGTAATCTAGCCTTCGATCATTACTCAGTTTCTTCCCTTTCTCTTTAGTGATTTCTATGACATCAGATCACATGTCTCTGCACGGTGATCATGAACGAAAACCACGATGGAACTGAAAGGGGCACACATAATCTACAGGAAGACAGCTTGATTGTTCAGCAGAAGACTCAAACTTACAGAGGAGAAAATGTGTGGCACATCTGATGCCAAAGTTGCCCTAAAAATGATTTTGGCAACTTCAAACAATGAGGATCAACAAATGAAAATCGAAGCCCATGCCATCTACTCATGCATTCCACATCTGTGCAAAGCATGGAATGCACAGCCACAACCAGATGGCAACTCAGGTGACAGTAAGATAATGTGCATTGATAGTTAACTACTAGTAGCTTTTAAATAACTAATGCTGTCTCTTATACACATCTCCGAGCCACGAGACTAAGG
>ENA-ORBV01011924-ORBV01011924.1-microbial-mat-metagenome-genome-assembly--contig:-NODE-11924-length-13528-cov-6.728719_pt1 | contig 13528 bp, 6 predicted proteins | sample MGYA00237777_ERZ505514 | MGnify/ENA primary metagenome ERZ505514 (study PRJEB26160, sample SAMN06269048) | microbial mat metagenome | isolation source: Oligotrophic lake microbial mat | place...
TCTATTCGTCCGGCAGCGTCAGATGTGTATAAGAGACAGCTACTACTACAAGCAATCACCAAGAGGATCGAAGACTCCTCGGAAAATTGTTGCGACGAGGAATGGGGACAGTGTTTTGGGAGTTCCAGGAGGGAATTTCTCATGTTATTGTTCATGATCAATGCAATGATGCAACAAGGTAAGTAGAGCAGTATTTACATTCAGTACGAGTGTCGCTTAGGCGGTCCCCTTAAGGCATTACGTTGATGTTTCTAGTGTAATTTTGCATTCACACCACGACTTTGTTTTTACAATTTGCCAATCTTGAATCGATCATGACAACGTACAAAAGAGAGTCCATTTCCAAAGCCAAAGCGGAAATCTTCGGGGAGGGTGTGGCTGTCGTGTCACCTTCGTGGGTTATTCAGAGCTGGGAGAATCAACAAATAGCGTCTCCAAAGGACCACCCCGCTCAGCTGGAGGTGAAGAAAACGGTGTCTCGAGATGACAAAGCCAATCATAAAAAAGAAAAACCAATCGGCGATAAGAACATGCGTAAAAGCAGCAACCTATTGCGAGGATGTTTGTTTGTCTTGCTGCGACTATCCTCCCCTCCCGCATGGATGGTAGATTATGATTCGAAAGAACTAGAAAAGCTGATACGAAATAACAACGGACAACTCCTTTCCCTCAAATTATTGGAAGCTCTCAAAGCTGATTATGCAAAACAACAGCTGCAACAACAGCAGCAACGAAGGGACGATCAGTCGACACCAAAACGAAAGTGTCATGTCATTTGCTGGGGCGGGAAAGGAACCGCCGACAACTTGATGCAACAGCAATCCTTTGCGCTCCACCCTATTTTGTCGCAGATACAACGCCGGGGGCTTTGCGAGCTCATTTTTGTCAATCCAAACTGGCTGCAGACTTGCGTATCGGAGCAAAAAATGGTAGACCCAAGCTTGCTGCCTTGTCTTTTTCAACCACAGCCTTGGGCCTGGCGGAGATTGCATCCAAGAAAAACCAACGAACCCAAAAACAACAAGGATCGACCCGATGGAAAGGAAAACACAAACGATCCTTCCCTGTTATTAGGGAAAGATGGAAACGCCAAAGCACTACTACCAAATAGCAGCAAAGACAAGCAACCACTGGAAACAACGACGACATCAGCCTTGGAACCAACCGTTCGAATTTCTGTCACGGGCTTTGTGGGGGCACCCAGGACCGCGATTGTACAAGCCATTCAAGCGATCGGAGCTACCTACATGGATTCTATGCATCAAAACAAAACGACTCATTTGATTTGTGAGGACCGCATTGCCAAATCCGAAAAGCAGTGCCGAAACAACCAAAAAATTCAAAAGGCTCTGGAATGGGGCATCCATGTCGTGTCTGCCGACTGGTTGTATCATATCTTGCAAAACGGAAAGAGGGCTGCTACGACTACTACTACGGATCCTAGCGCACGTGAAAATAGCATCGGCCAAGAAGGTTTTTGTGAAGCGCGCTTTGAAGTGAGAGGAGTGGTGGGGGATAAAGAGTCAATTGAAGCAGACAGTTACAGTTGTTTGTAGTCCCCATTGGCAAGGGCTCAACCAATGACCGGTTCGTCTCCTATCCGAGTCAGCTTTCAGGGGCTCCCTCTGCTTGCAACGCAATTGATCTAGCCATTAACGATTGTGAATTATTTGGATGATCTAGATTGAAAATTGATCAATTACTTTTCCTTCCTAGTTTCTCGGCTTCTTTTCGCAAATTTTCAAGTTGTTGCCTCTGTTCCTCTTTGATCTCAAATTCCGACGGTAAATCTCTTCCAAACTTCATTTCCACGGCACCAGCCGCCGATTGGTCCACAATTGCTCCCATGGCCAATGATTCGCGGGTGCGTGCCGTCACTAAAATGTCGTCCAAATATTGGCCCCATTCCTTGAAAAAGGAGGTAAGGTGCTCCGGTTTGGCTGTCTTGTGAAGTTTAAACTCCGATCTGATATAAACGTCTCCCAGCTCTCGCATTTCCTTGGGCAGGTGTCGTTTGTGTGCTTTTAACAGGTTCCTGTAGAGGCCCAAAGCCTTGGTACGTCCGGCATTTGCTGACATTTTTTCGCTGCTGTACTTTCAAAGGTGCCCTCTTAGAATTTATGACCGTATCCTGATAAATACAATATAAACCTGCCGAGTCCTTTTCCTTTTTCGCAACAAAGTACAACAGATCTTGAATCCTTTGAAGCATTTAGCTACTAGTATAGGTAGCTTCAATAGCTTCTATTGCGTTTGTTGTAACGGGTTGTGCGTACTAATAGTACATGATAGCTCTGAGTAATTAAATAGATACAGTAGAAGCAATAAAACCGAAGATTGTGAGTTGGCAGTAACAACCCAACCGGGTGGGTGCATTCAAAAATAGGTTGAGTGTGCGATCAACGATCCCTAAGCTTTTGGTGGCCACGGGGGATGACCATTAGTAAATTAGGCTAATAGCTCCAAATGGATGGGGCCGTGAAACAATGAGTTGTAATTACGTATTTATAATAGAATTATAATATGCGAAGAGTAATTGAGCCAATATTGGTTGAATCATCCTTTTCTCCAAACCGCTTGCTTCTACTCGAAGGGCGCTCTAACTTCCTTCCTGATCTCAGTCGGTATCGGAAACATATTGGGGTGCTTTGCGTAGAGGTTGGACACAGCTCGATGCGCGCCCCATTCAGTGTACAGCTGAACTGCCGCATTCATACGGAACCTTGCTTCTTCATCTTCGTCTTGCATCTCCGCCAAAAACAGAGCAAAACGTTCGTTGATCAGTGCTGCATCCGGCACAAATCCACATCGACCTGCGAATTTGGCAGCCTGCCTAAAGTGCACGCGTGCTACATTTCGTTGCCCATTTAGAGCCGCGTGTTCGGCATCCAAAAGAAGCACATGGTACGGTGGTTCACGTTGGGGTTTCCCTTCTCTCGCCACTTCTTGATGATAGCCCGGACTCTTGTGGCCTCGATCCTGAATTTACGTGACTTCGTTTTTCGCGCCATCGCATACAAGGAAATCGCCCGACAAAAAGTGTCTGCCATGACAATAGGGTCACCTGGAGCAGATTTGAGGTATTCGTCGCCCTTCTTGAGCGCCAGCCTTGCCCCCAGCTCGTGTTCACCCAAGTATGCGCATAGGTAAGACTGAAAAAAATGGAGAAAGATTGTAAGTGTTCCGAACTGTGACGACTTGGCTTTATCGAAGAATGCTTGCTCATCCATTGCTTCGCCAGTCAATTTGAGTGGGTCTGATGAGCAAGCCATCAAATTCAGCACTGCTTGATGCATGACCACAGTTAAGTCTCCCTGCTCTTTCTGCTTTAAAGTGGCCATTTGCGGAATATAGCTGGCGCAATCTTCTGCTACCATGGCCAAGGGCTTGCCTGAAAGTAAGGTCAACGCTGTGCTGAAAAATAGGCTCCACATGCCACTTTCTGTGTCGCCCGCCTGCATACCGATTTTGTAACCTTGCATCAGCGAAGGGATTGAATTTTGAATAGGCTTTGTCCATGGTCGAATCATGCCATGAACAAACATCAGAGTTTTGGACTCCATGTGCTTACGCTTGGACTTCCCAAGCATTTCTAAGGCAAAGTCTGCATACTTGGTGGCAGCATCGTAGTCTCCCATAGCTTCCAGCAAGAGGCCGAAACCAGCCATACCAGGTGGAGCATAGTCGCTAAGACCGTATCGCAGGGTCCTTCGGACGACTCGACAGTGCACCAAAACAAAGATTAAGTCATCTTTGCAGTATAAGGAGAACAAACCAGCCTTGTGCAAGAGTTTCATGCACTCTAATTTTGCTGGATCTTGCATTAAAAAACATGTTGGCATTTCTTTCAGTCGGACAGTATTCTGGTAGCTCTTGGTCTTCATCAAGGATATGACCGCTCCACAGGCTCGCCCGGCCTTCGTTTTCGGAAACTTGCAGCCTAGCTGGCCCAGAACATTCAGACAAAGTTCCAGTGCCTCCTTTGGTCTACCGCCATTTCCCAAGATGCCAATCAGTACATGAAAAACACGCAACTTGCCAAAAACATCAACTCCTTTTTGCTGTAGCACTTCCTCGCAATATACGTGTGCTTGATCAGTGTTTCCAGTCGCGGCTTCGGCCTCTGCTCCAACAGAGAAGAGCTGCAAGGACAAGGAGGCACAGTGGAAGTTTTCCCAGCAGTTATGTGGCAGAAGTTCGATCCCAATTTTGGCGTATTTTCCCGAACTTTCAAAAGCAGATAGCCCCATAGCCTTTTCTGCAGCTTGCAAATTCAATTCCGCTATTTCCATGCGCTTTACATCGGACTGGAAGTTGGCATCGCCGTTGTTCAGAAGATTACAGACGACAAATATAGCAGAGTTCAGCTCTTGTGGTGGCAGGGACAGCAGAAGCGTTTCACCCACTTTGAAGTTCATGAGTGCCAACTGATCTGGACCAATCATCGACATGACAGCCTCTTGTACTTTATCGTGCACCCAACGGTAATCAGCGGACATTCCAACCCTTTCCAGGAAGTTTTCTTGCACCACTTGGGAGAGCAAATCGGGTAGTGAGGCGCTCTTGGTTTCTATGTTCTTCTTACTGACAGCAACACCGAAGCCGTTCTTCAGGTCCTCCCAAAAGGCATTCCATGTCAACTCAATAGCCCAAAGATTGAAAGAAGAGCCCAAGCACGCAGCTATCTGCAACAGTTGGATTCCATCCGGGCACAACTCGTCGATTTTCTCTCTGAGAATGTCAACAACGTTTGCACTTGCAGCAGTTTTATGGGTGATCACCGATACATCCCAAGTCCATGAAAATGTCAGCATATCGAATTGAATAAGATGCTTTTCGTGTAACATAGCAATGTATGTGTTAAGGTAAAAGACATTTCCAAGCGTTCTTTTGTGGCAGAGTTCCGCCAACTCCCATGTGCGCGGGTTCACTTCCTCGTCCATGGACATCAATGCCATCAGGAGTTGATTGACATTGTGCACTGACAGATTTCCTAGTGATATTTCCGTCATGTTGAAGCTATCGCCTCGGCTCTTCGCGATATCCTCCCGCTTGCCCCGCCTTCGCAAATCATGAATCGCTATTGAAAGAACATGCGTTTCATCGACTTCATTGGATCGATAGGAGCCGATGACCATTAAGCCCGATATTTCATTGTCAGAAACGAGTTCCTCTAGAAGCTCCAGAGAACTGGAGTCTGCCCACTGCAGATCGTCCAGGACCATTACCACAGGAGAGAAATGATAGCAAATGACTTTGATGAAGCAGCAAAAAGCATAGTTGAAGCGACTCTTGGCTTGGTGGTTATCCAAGTCGTAGGAAACTGCCTTTTGCCCACAAGGATCACGTTCGCCGATCGGTAAATCTTGCCCGTCCATCATTGCTGCAAGATCAGGGACCAAACTGATCAGCAAGTGAATTTCATCCGCCAATTCCTTAAGAATGGCATCTTGAAACGCGAGAAAGAGGGAGTGGGAGGCTTCGTTTTGGCTTCCATCCCTTTCCAAATTGTCTAAGATAATACCGCACAGCTCTTGGCAGGCAGCTGCTATTCCAGCATACGGTTCGCCTTGTAGATGAAAGTCAAACTTCCCTGTAATGTAGACACCATCTTCTTTCTCTACGGAATCCTTCAGCGCGACGGCCAGTCTAGACTTGCCGGTGCCGGAAGCCCCCGATATCAGAACCAATTCTCGACTTCCTTGATATCTACAGTCACCATGGCTGCTGCTGCCTTTGAGCGGCGCTTCTGGAACGGGAACAAGCCGGTTAAAGCACTCCTTGAGTAGGGCTATTTCATCATCTCTACCATGCAAAGCCAACGTGCCAAACTTGAGTGTAGCCATGGAAAAGATATTCTTGATTCGACGCTGTTTTTCGCGGTCTCGTGCGCACTCAATAAGACGAGAGGAATACTCCGAATGGGAGCCTTCGTTCCGAAAAGAAAACTGTGCCAGCTGCTCAAGGTCTAGGTCAGATGGGATCTTTCCAATTGCGTCGAGTGATCGCCGTTCTTGGGAGATCTGCGGCCTAGAACACAATGAAGATGAGGACGATGACCTGGCTGTAAATCCAGTGACAGTGCCACTATCACCCCCTCCTATATCAGAACCGCCACCCAGAGTATATCTACTTCTTTTGTCGGCGCTCGTGTCACGGCAGATTGCGGGTGCAGCTGCAGCATGACCGGTTTTGTCAAAGGGCTCCACGACATTGGTCTCATCCGCGTGGCCGCCACCTGCTGGAGCTGGTAGCAGGAAGGTTAAAGAACTGCTCATGCTTATTTCTATGGTTTACTATAGTTTATCTGACTTTTTATCGTTGCTAATCGCTTGAATGCTATCACGAGCTAGAATAGAAGAAGCGCAAAACAAAGTCTTGCACATTTGTGATCCAGAGTTCCTAGCTCCACTAACCGTGTAATGTAGTGACGATTTTCTCCGCGAATTATGAGTAGATGAAGACATTTCGCACTTAAGGTGAATAATGGCAAATGGGCAATAAGTACCATGATGCAACTATTGAGGAATTCACTGACGTGGTTGCAATAGTGTGCCAAGACTGACTTTCAGTGGTCAATTTGGTCGATAAATGAATAGATGCCTTCATGAAATTTGAAATATCAGTGAGTATGACTTTTGATTTTGACGAACGACTTGCCCGAAGCATTTTAGGCAGCATGCATCATGCTCAACGTGCCCAGTCAGAGTCACAAGTTCGCAAGCCGCTCCTGGGTTCATGCCACTCCATTACTACAGCCCCTACTTTTTCAACTACTTCAGTAGCTCTAGTAGAGTACGGGGCAGTAGCCTACGTACTCGGAGCACTTTAATTTATGACTTGACGTACTCCGAGATCGAGCTACAGTGCGTACTCGGAGTACTAGTACCAACACTGTAGGTTTCGTGCATGCCAGGATTGCCAGCTCTACCAGGCACAGTGCTACTACAATTGTACTCCAAGTAGTAAATTGATGGCGATGCAATCACAGTTCAATGTGGTCATTATGGGGGCAATGGGAGAGGGCATTAGGGTTGTCTGCTCTGCCTGAAAAACTGAAAACCAATGACTTTTGGAGCCCTACAGTGATGCCATTCTGCTTTTCAATTTTCTCACATGCAAAACCAAGAGTTCATCATTGTGTCAGCAAACGGGCATCAATGATCAATGTCAGAAGTTGTCGGACTTTTGGCAGTGATCATCACCATGATGCCATCACATCCAGTGACAACAGAGCTTTTCAACACAAAAAAGTTCTGGCTTGGACCAACAAAAACAAACCATGGAAAAAGACAGAGAGTCCAATTTTTCTAAGCTTGCCATTTTGTTGTGTTTGGTAGAGTTGGCATCAGCAGGATCAAAATTGAGTTGAAAAGTTTTCAAATCTGGGTTTGTTGGTTCCCAATTGTTGTCAACTTGAAGAGTAAGACAAAAGGTTCAGTTGTTGCCTTCCTTGGCTCACTGATCACAAATGTGAAGCATTTGATTACAAAAATGACTCAGGTTGATTTCGGTTGTCTGGTGTTAACATTCCTAAGACATTTTCAGCTCATTTGCAATTGAAGCTGCAAGCTTCAGAACAGATCAAAACTAAATTGCAATTTGGACGGGATGTTCCATCAAAAACCTTTGATCAATCCCTTTTTGTGTGTTAGTTTGTTGCAGCAGGCAAAAATGATTCTGTACAAACAACAATGTCTGACTGTTTCAACTTGACACCATTGGAAATGTTTTGACATCTGGTTATTCATGATGTGAATGCAAGTTAAGGTGATTAAATTTTGGCTTTTGGAAAGGATAAACTACCTGGCTGACTGGTCAAGACATTTTCCCCACTCTGCTTATTGGAACCAAATGGCACAGCACAGCACAGCACACTGGCCAACAACACGCCCTAAACTTGCTCAAGCCAGTGTGCGACTTTCCATTAATGGCAAGTTGCTATGCAGTTTTCAGTCTTGGGCACGGGTGGGACTATTCTGTGCCATGCGGGCAGGCAATGTTATAAGATCTCTGGTCCCTTTGTCATTGGCCGCAATCGCAAGGCTAATGAATGAATTTTGCTCATTAAAAAAACGCAACCGATCATTTACACCAGAACCTCAAAGGATTAACATACAAGCGAAATGAAAACGGTTAATTTCTTTCCAGAGAAGGCGTAAGTGCTGCATTTAGAAAAATGACTACGTTGGTTGGTTGGCGAGCAGCTCTAACGATGCGAATCAATGCCATCACCGCCTTTCTTTTCTCTCTCCTTCATAAATAAACAAGATTTGAGCCACAGTGGCTTTTGGGCTTGATTCCCCATCCCGAGGGAGGCTTCTTCCTTGAAACATTCCGATCTGTGAGTGTTCCCATGTCATCACAAGGTCAGACCGATCTGGGAGTGTCAGAACGCGACCTAGTCGAAGTTCCAGGACGAAAAGACTGCAGACCAGATCGCGATGCTAGGCGCAACTGTCTCACAAGTACACAATGGGTCCCGACGAACGACTCGCCTCGCTTGCCCCTGACGATCAATCGATCAGATCATGTTCACTACTATCAGGGCGGGAAGCCATTCGAATACACTACCTACAATCCAATTACGAAAGAAATCCAAGTGCAAATACTTGGCCCTGATCTTCTCAATGGACACGTTCTGCAATTTCCAGGTGCGTAGCAAGAGCTTTTCGGAATCGTACTCTTGAGAGAGCTTTGCTTACCTGACAATCACGCAATTGTTAGTCATTCTGACAGTTTCCCTCTTTTCATTCCTATGCATTGTTTCGACCCTGCTACCAATAAAGTCAAGGGAGGTGATTGGAAGCGTGGAAGACTATTGGAAGAAGCACTCCCAACCATCCAAGCTGATTGTGGTGTCATCGCAGAAGCGGCAGCGCCTGGGTTCGACTTTCACGACTTTTGTTTCGTTCCACCAGATCATTTGGCGTGTCTTCCCGAGAAGACACAGCAAATTTTGCGCGCACATCTACAGGATGCGGACATGCCTATGATGGCAAAGAACGAAGATTTTGACAACCACTGCTACGACTAGGCTCGGTGAAGACTTTCAATGATCACCCGGTATTGGCCATAGGCAGCATTGCTCTGCCATATGTATATCTATTAAAGAACGACTACTTTACAACTGTGTTAGGTTATCTACGGCAAGGTGGGTTACAAATTTCATGAACAACTACTACCAGTAGTTGTATCTACTAGCTAGCTAGTAGCTAGCTAGTAGTACAGTAGCTTGTCGTTTTGTGGGACAACATTGATTCGCCAGGGTGAGCATAACTTAGATCGCACACTTGTGCGTCGCGTCCATCAAGCTAATTCAAATCGTTGTCAGCGCAAATGACAACAACGTGAAATGCGTGGTGTGTTGGAGCAACATGCATTGCTCGATCAACATCATTATTGATTCATAGTGCCATTTTGTTGCACTCACTGCTACTTCTTAACTAGCCTAGTATTGTTGTGAACGACGTTTGACGGATATCTGTTTGAGAAGCATACTGAAGTGTGAATCTATTCATTCTGTGAAGTCGATATCCAGAATCACAATGACAGCGCTCCGGTTGTCCAAATTGCTCCTGATGGGTCTCTTTCTCCTTGTTGCCCCATTCACCGTCCGTCCAGTGGGAGCATTTGATTGGGTTGACTATGTCGTTGGAGATCTAGAGCAGGAAGCGGTGGCTACCGACACTTTGTCACTGCTAGAAATTGGTGAACTGCGAGTACGGGACATTAAACGGCGACTCCAAAGACTGCACGGATATACCGCAGACGATGTCGGCCGTATGCTAGACAAAAAAGACTTGATCAATGCTCTGGCATTTGAAGAGCACAAGACCCGTGAACGCAAACTAGATCGACAAAAGCGATATCTAGTTAAGAGAGGCATCATTGCTGCGTTGGTTGTAGTTGCCATTGTAATGTTTTGGCCACTGCTTTCTCATGCGTACGAAGTTGCATTGGTGAACTTTGTGGTCTACACGGATCGGAAGCGGTTTGAGGCAAGGAGATGCTTTGAGTTGAAATCCATCCCGGGCTTAATTGGAGTTGTACTCATGTTTATAATGGATGGGTTATCGATATGGCTTTCAGTATCCATCCTATTGTCCTGGGTAATGAGATCCAAGTACTTTTTCCCGGTTCCAAGTCTCTCAGTGCATCCTGCCCAGTTTATGGGTGGGGCAGTCGCTAGTGGACCACTCTCCAGATATGGGTTCAATATTGGACCAATGATTATATCTTGGGCCTTGCGATTTATCAACTCACAAATTGAAGGTTACACCGGCAAGGTCCTGGCCAGTGCGCATCGAGAACAACGGTAGGTGCAATAAAGGAAATGCGTGTTTGTTGATGATTTCTGTTGGATGGTGATGAATTTGTTTATGTGAAGAATCATTGAATCAGTCCTCGCCCATCTAATATTCTATTTATTTTACCAGAAAACATCAGCGTGAAATGGAATCGCAACAAGAAAAGGAGGAACGTAAAGCAAGAAAGGCTGCGAGAAGAGCAGCGAGAGAAGCTGCTCGGGAGCAAGCTGAAGCAGCAGCTGCCAACAGACCTCCTGGGCCTCAACCACCCATGCAGGACTCTGTTTTTCCACCTCAAAAGGAGCAGCCAAACTACGATAGAGCTTCAGTAGATGCATTCCTCGGGGAGGAACACGCATTCACGGCATCTAGTGGATCTTTTGATCAGGAAGAGGAACCAACTTCCACTCTTGATGAGCTCGACTGAAAATACTATGTGTCGGTTTGCGCCTCGACTTGAACAAGCCATCAAATATAGACTGCTACGCACGCCTATCAACTCCACTGTTAATGTGGTGAAAAAGCACAACAAAGAAAAGAATCTCGCACTCGCTGCAGGTACTGTTCAGGCTATACCTGATTGGTGTAATACTTCAGGGAGATTCCGACTCCTATGAGACTAGTACCTGTAAAAGGTGGGCGGTGGCTTCCAAAGACATCGTGGAACAGGTGTTTCATTTCCGCCATTTTAAATTATATTAGTTGCTAACCCGCATCCGTAATTCTTTCGTGCGGCACATTCACGTGTTGTAAGCATTAATGTAGATTAAAACAGTAACGTTATTTTTTCATTCTTTACGAATCAATTATCTTATTTGCAATCAATAAAAAAGCTTCAACCCACAGCCGACATATAGACGACAAAACATCTCTACCAATCGTCGGCGAAGTCCTGCATAGAATCCTGGTTTTCCTCGACTTTTTGCGGTGCGGCAGTTACCGCAGCTGCTGCCATGGCTTCAGCCTCAGCAGCGGCGGCTGCTTCAGCAAGCGCGTGAGCTTCGGCTTGCGCTGCCGCAGCTGCTGCCGCGTCAGCCTCTAGCTGTGCTTGCCCTAATGCGACCGCCGCTGCTGCTTCGGCTTCGGCTGCTTTCGCTTCCTCGGCTGCCGCAAGCTCTTCTGGGGTTGGTTGTGGCATATCACGTTGTTTAATCAGCGCAATTAAATTCAAATCCAAATCATCCTTGGCTGTCAAGTAATCGGACGCAGGAATACCGGTGCCTTTGGTGCCTTCACGCTGTTGCAAAAACATCTGCTCCACTTGCAAGGCAATTTCCATATCGGGGAACATGTCTGGATTCTCTGTGGGCGTTGCCAATGATTTGGCAGCAGTTTCACTCACGGCCGCCAAATCAGTTTTCCACAGAGAAACCACTTCATCAATTCGCGATGGAATGTAAGTGCGGACGAAGAATGCAGCCTCCGGAAGTCGGTGGGTGGCGATGAGAAGATCGGCACAAGCCTCCACATTGCCGCTCATCAGATAAGACACAAAAGCAACGTTTGTCTTTCCATTCGCAGCTGCAAGTGTGGCCAGCTTCGCCATACCTGCCAAATTTCCGGTGGCCGAGTAAAGAAGCAACAGATCCGAGAAATCATTCGAAGCAACGCTGGCAGCCTCGCATAAATCCAAGTTTGTATCCTTCAAGGCGGCATCACTGAGCTTCTTCCACTTCGTCTGGGTATCAGTGGAGTCCTTGTCCTCGTCGGGTGTTTCGAGAAGAATGGCATGAGCCTGGTCCGTCTTTCCAAGTTCCAGAGACAAATCGAACTTGTGATCTGGGTCAGTTGTGACCTCCAACGCTTCTTCCTTGAAGCCTTGGGATTCCAAGAATCGAGCGACCTTAGTGTACTCCGTCTCGGGAATATTGGGCAGCAAGTCGTTGGCAGCGTCGAAGTCTCCACGCATAACAGCGGTCTGGTATTGTAGCACTGCAAGCATCACACAGTATGACACGATATCAAGAGATTTGTCGATCAAGAAGATACGGTCTTCCTTCGCCAGGTATCCCAAAATAGTGTGTTTTGTGGCACCGCCGGAGGTGGTATCCAAGTGGACCAAAGTTTCGATTTGTCCACCGACGCTGTATTTCAGACGGCCGACAGTGTTGATGTAAATGAAGCAATCGCCAACCCATTTTCCGCTCGTGACGGTGTCGCTGATTTCGTAAAGCAAATCAAAACTTCCGTCGATACCATCTTCAGGGGAGACATGCCCCATGGCGATAGCCTGGGCAGTTACCTGTGCGTTGTGGGAAAGAACATAAGCAGTATCCTCGCATGCCAACAGAACCATGTTGCCGGCATCACTCCAGTAAACATTTTTTGGAACAACGTCGATTTTGCGGACGAATTCACCACTCTCCCAGTCATAAAAAAGAACAGCACCATCGCCGCCTTTGACTCCAATCATTTGACCGCCAAACAGACCCTCAGCGGAAGCAGTGGCGGGAACAATGACTTTCGACTCGTTGAAGTTCTTGAAGACTTTAATGCGGTTAACTGACTCACGAATAGCATAGTCACCTGTTCCGCTACCGCTCCACACAAAGTCCAACGCTTGACCAAAGGCCTTGTTACGAAGGGCTTGGGCAGTGTAGATGATGAATTCACCATCACCACAAACAGCTACAAAACGACCGTTGCAATTGTGTTGGAGCACCTGTGGGTAAAGTTCGCAGGATCCCAAATCACGTGCAACCACTGGAAGGCGTTCTCCGTCGGGCAGCATATCGTCTCCACTTCCCACTACACCACGGACCGATGCAGTCTTGACTTCGTTGTTGGTTGCCCAGACAACCTTTCCCGTGGTATCCATACTCGCGACCGGATCGTCGCTTCCAAGTTCAATGCAGACACATCCCTCGTCAAATCCAATAGCCAATTTGTTGGAATCAGGACTGGCAGCTAAGGCCCAGGCGCGTTCCATGCCATAGTTCAGAGTGGTCTCAGAACGGTAGGTGGTACTTTGCCAGATTCGAATGGTACCATCCTCACTGGCACTGGCAATGATGGGGAGCTTGGGGTGGAACATGACAGCGCAAACATTGTGCGTGTGTCCTTCAAGAGAGTGCACAATGGATTTTGTCTACTCCGACAGCAACAAAAAGGAGTGGAATGGAATGAATTGAGGGCTTGGGGGAATTCCATAACAATACTCTTACCTGTCTCTTATACACATCTCCGAGCCCACGAGACTAAGGCGAATCTCGTATGCC
>ENA-ORBV01011926-ORBV01011926.1-microbial-mat-metagenome-genome-assembly--contig:-NODE-11926-length-13526-cov-5.430144_pt1 | contig 13526 bp, 10 predicted proteins | sample MGYA00237777_ERZ505514 | MGnify/ENA primary metagenome ERZ505514 (study PRJEB26160, sample SAMN06269048) | microbial mat metagenome | isolation source: Oligotrophic lake microbial mat | place...
TTTTTCAAGCAGAAGACGGCATACGAGATTCGCCTTAGTCTCGTGGGCTCGGAGATGTGTATAAGAGACAGACGCTCAGGATCGAAGTGACGACGTGATTCCTCACCGGTTCGCCAGCACGTCGTACTCCGTGCACCCGAGCAGTCGTTCGTCCGCCGTCACCAGCGTCAGCCCCAACACGCACGCCGTCGCGGCCAGGAATCGGTCGGCCGGATCCTGATGCGTGAGCGTCAGCTGCCGGCTCATGATCGCGATGTCATTCGTGACCGGCGCCTCGCGTCGTGGCATCGCGTCGAGCAACTGCCGCACCCACGTTGTGGCATCCGATGCTACGCGCACCCGCCCACGCTCGGCGAGCAGCGTCGCTTCCCAGACGCTGATGGGCGACAACCACAGCTCGTTCTCGCTCGACTGTAAAGCGGCGCGCACGGACGCGGAGAGCCGATCGGGATCGAGCAGTGCTCAAAGCCAGATATGCGTGTCGAGCAGCAGCTTCACGGCGCGAGCCTTCTATTCGTGGCTGGCGATGGGCGCGACGAGATCGCCGACGACGGTGCCGCTCGAACTCATGGAGCCAATCCAATCCGTGCCGACCGCAGCGGCCGACGGCGGGTTGATCTCGGCCACCGGCACCCCTCGGCGCGTGACCAGCACCGACGTGCCGGTGCGACGGACGCGTTCGAGTACGGCGAGGCAGGTGGCCTTGAACTCGGAGATCGCGATGGACTCAACGGGGTCGCTGGAAATGAGTCGATTTCCCATGGTCATCGATTATGGAAAATGTGGGTAGGGAAGGGGTGGGCGTTTACGTGGTCGCTATGCGGCGCGCAACGACTCGCGTGCGTCATCAATTACTCCAACGGCTGCGCGCCGGTGAGTATCGCTGAGGTTCAGGCCGGTCCTCGCGTGCCAGAGGACCACGCCGTATACTCGGCTGACCCCGATCGAATCTCTTGGCCGGTATCAGTTACACCAACATGGACGATGCCTGCGCGAGCCGGCCGTTATCACTTCTGGGAGCAATGCGATGATCGAACGCAGGCAATTTTACATAGACGGCGCTTGGGTAGATCCCGTCGCCCCGCGCGACCACCACGTGATCAATCCCGCCACCCAAGAAGCCATCGCCACCATTTCACTGGGCGGCGAAGCCGACGCGGTCAAAGCCATTCTGGCCGCGCGCGCCGCGTTCGATGGTTACAGCAACAGTAGCGAGGATGAACGCGTCGCGATCCTCGAAAAGATCATTGCGCTGTATTCGGCCAGATTGGGCGAGATCGCTCAGGCCATCAGCTCCGAAATGGGTGCGCCGATGTGGTTGGCGTCTACCGCACAAGCACCGTCTGGCCTGGGCCATTTCATGGTCGCGTTGAAGGCGTTGAAAGCGTTTGCATGGGAAAGCTCACGCGGCAATACGCGCATTCGCTATGAAGCGGTCGGCGTTTGTGGCCTCATCACGCCGTGGAACTGGCCCATGAACCAGATTGCGTGCAAAGTCGGTCCTGCTCTGGCAGCCGGTTGCACGCTGGTGCTGAAGCCTTCTGAGCTCGCCCCACTCGATGCGATGATTTTGGCCGATATCATCCACGAGGCCGGTGTACCCAAGGGTGTGTTCAACCTCGTCAATGGTGATGGACCCGGCGTTGGGACCACGCTTGCCACCCATCCCGAAATTGATTTTGTGTCCTTCACTGGTTCAACGCGTGCCGGTATCGAGATCGCCAAGGGTGCGGCGCCCACGGTCAAGCGCATTGCCCAGGAACTCGGCGGCAAGTCACCCAATATCGTTTTGCCAGATGCCGATATCGAAAAGGCCGTGGCCAGTGGTGTGGCGCAAGTCATGATGAACACGGGCCAGTCGTGCAATGCACCGACGCGTATGTTCGTGCCCAAGGACCGGCAAGATGAAGCCATTGCCGTTGCTAAAGCCGCCGCTGAGGCCGTTGCTGTCGCTGAGCCCGCTGGGGACGGCAACGCTACGATCGGGCCATTGGCGAATAAGCGGAAATTCGAGAAGGTCCAATCGATGATTGAGATCGGCATCGAGGAAGGTGCCACCTTGGTCACTGGTGGGATCGGTCGCCCTGATGGATTCAATCGCGGTTACTTCGTGCGTCCAACCGTGTTTGCAAACGCCACCAATGAGATGACCATTGCGCGCGAAGAAAATCCGCGCCGGCATGATCCACATCGATGGCGCCAGCGTTGAGCAAGCCGCACCATTTGGTGGCTACAAACAATCGGGTAATGGCCGAGAGTGGAGCGATTTTGGCTTGGAAGAGTTCCTCGAAGTCAAAGCGGTCATGGGCTATGGCGCGGTTGCAGCTCCGTAGGCCGGCAATCGCATCGCAGCCTCCAGCTCAGGCCATACGTCGAGGGCACGCAGCGCCTGCTCGGCCAACTGGTGCACAAAGGCCAGGATCGTCGGGTCGCGACGCCGCACGGCGTCGCGCGCCCAAGAAACCGCGTGGTCGGTGTCTCCCAGCTCCGCTGCGACGCAGGCCAAGGCCCACGGGGCGCGTTCACCATGGTTCGTCAGCGTGATGAGCTCTGCTTGCACCGCGCGGGCGCCAGCAACATCACCCGTGCGGTTGAGCGCCTGCGCGTGAAACACGAGTGGGGCGGGTGTGCGCCCGCCGAGGGCGAAGAGCGCCTCACCCGCTGCGAGGGAGCGCGTCCAGTCGCCGACACTGGCCGCAGCCACCTGGTGCGCGAAGTGCGAGAGAAAGGCATCGGGCTCGAGGCCGATCGCCCGCATGGCCGACTCCGGCGCCTCCCGGATTCGTCCGCTGGCGAGCAAGATCGCGAACGTGCCGTGCAGGTACGGCGACAGCTCGTCGCGGGCAATTACCCCCCTCATCTCCTCGACGCCGGCCTGGATACGTCCGCAGGCTCCCGCGATGTAGAATTGGTAGAACCACGTCGCGCCCTGCGCGGCAGGGCCCAGCGCCATCCCACGCTCGAATGCGCGCGCGGCACGCGGGCGATCCTCGTAGTCGAACATCAGCGTCGTGATGCCGAGCGCGCAGTGGGCATCCCCCACGTCGGGAGCGAACTGCACGGCCTTCTCGGCCGCCGGCACCGCCCGGGCCCGCGCTAACTCAGGGGGAATGAGGCCGTAGTAGCCAAGGATCACGTGCGCCTCAGCGATGCCGGCCCACGCGAGTCCGTACTCCGGGTCGAGCGCCAGCGCACGTTCCATGCACGCCACACCCTCGAGCAGCGACTTGCCGCGCCGCGCGAGCATCGCTCGCCCCTTGAGGTACCACTCGTAGGCCTCGATCGAGTGCGTCGCCCGTTGCGCGCGCGCCGCCGTGCCGAGGGTGAGCGTGGTCTTGAGCTTTCCGGCGATCGCGGCCGCGATCTCGTCCTGCAAGGCGAAGACGTCTTCGATTTCGCGGTCGTACTTCTCCGACCACAGTTGGTAGCCGTCGCCCGCGTCGGTGAGCTGCGCCGTAACGCGCACGCGCTTTCCCGAGCGGCGCACCTGCCCCTCGAGCACGGTGCGCACCTTCAACTGCTCGGCTACGTGTCGCAACTCGAGCTTGTGCCCCTTGAAGGAGAAGCTCGAGCTTCTCCCCGCGACCGTGAGGTCGCCGATCTGCGAGAGGGCCGTCAGCAGCTCGTCGGTGATGCCGTCGGCGAAGTACTCGTTCTCGGGATCGGTGCTCATGTTGGTGAAAGGCAACACGGCGATCGAGCGCTCGGGAATCGCGCTCCGCGCTGCAATTGGCGCGGCCTCGGCTTCCTGCATCGCGATAACGAATTCGGCGGCGGTGTCATACCGATCGATCGGCGTGCGCGCGAGCGCCTTCTGTAGCGCGCGCGCCACCGGCCGACGAATGCCATCGCGCAGCGCCGTCACATCGGCGGGCGTTTGCACGAACCGCTTCGCGATCACCGCCTGTACGCTCGGGCCCGTGAACGGGGGTTCGCCGACGAGCATCTCGTACAGCATGCAGCCCAGCGAATACAAATCGCTGCGCCCGTCCACCGCTTCACCCACGGCTTGCTCTGGACTCATGTACGCCGGCGTGCCCACGCTCATGCCCACCTGCGTAAACGCATCCCCTTCCACCGCGCTCAACGCCTTGCCGATGCCGAAGTCGGCCACGAGCGCGTGGCCGTCCTGCAGCATGATGTTCTCGGGCTTGATGTCGCGATGTACGACGCCATTGCGATGCGCGTAGTCGAGCGCGCCCGCCACTTCACTCGCGATGCGCACCGCTTCATCGACTGGCAACTGTTTGGTGTCGTCCAACCGATCGCGCAGCGAGATTCCCGCCACGCGCGGCATCACGTAGTACAGCGCGCCGCCCGCGTCGCCCGAATCAAACAGCGGCAGGATGTGCGGATGACTCAGCTTGGCCGCGAGTTGGATTTCGCGCAGAAAGCGCTCAGCGCCGAGCGTCTGCGAGAGGTCGGGCTTGAGCACCTTGATTGCGACGTCGCGGTCGTGCTTGAGGTCGCGCGCGAGATACACGGTGGCCATGCCACCCTGCCCGAGTTCGCGCTCGATGCGGTAGCGGTGGGCGAGGGCCTCGCTCAGACGGTCACTCATGCGAACTCCTGAACGATGTGGCGCACGCCGCGTTTATCGTTGCTCACGGGCGATACACCTCGCGTCGGTGACCAAAACGCACCACGACTACGACCAGCACGTGGTCGTGAATCTCGTAGAGGATGCGATAGTCTCCCTGACGCACCCGGTAGCGCTCCTGCCCCGAAAGCTTTTCTGAGCCGCCTGGACGTGGATCGTGCGCCAGGTGCTCGATGCGGGCAATGACGCGGAGGCGGTCCTGCTTTGGCAGCTCGGCCAATTCCTTGGCGGCCGAGCGCTTGATCTCGATGCTATAGCTTGCCACGTCGTTTCAGGTCCTTGAGGACGTCCTCAAAGCTGAGCGACGGTTCGAGCTGGCGCGCCTCGAACGACGCGAGATCGTCGGCGTCCTCGACCAGACTGGCCCGCACCGCGGCGTTGACCAAGTCTGAGACGCTCACTTCGGTGGACGCCGCCTTCACCCGCAACGCTTGATGGAGGCTGGGGTCGAAGTACACAGTGGCGCGCTTGAGGGAGGACATAACGAAGGGTACGAGATGGCCGGTCTGACGTCAAGACGTTAAGACGTTCGCGCGAAGTCTAGCCGCTCTGACGCGGTCCGAGCAGGACGACCGCTGGGGCATGGCGCAGCCGATCCGCTTTTATTCCCGTCAAGTACTAGAGACTAAGCCAACGCCGGCTTCACACCCTGATCCCAGGCATCGAGCAATCGAGCTACCTCAGCATCGCGGCGGAACGCGTCGAGAAACACGCCCGTGACTACCCACAAGCTGAACGGTGGCGTCACTTCCTCCACTGCGAGCGCGAGCTCGCGCCGCACGCCGGCCACGTCGTCGAGCCCCACGTGAATGTGGAGTCGCGCAAAGGCGGGCACGTACTCGCCGCGCGCTGCGCGTTCATCCAGTTCGCCGAGGAAGCCGCGCGCGTCGTCAACGCGACCGGCTCGCGCGAGCGCAAACGCGAACGCGCCGAGATAGAACGGCGCCCGCGACACCGCAATCGCCTTGCTGAGCGCCTCGATCGCATCCTCGTGCCGCTCGAGGGCTGACAAGGCCAGTCCGTGTGTCCACAGTCCCAGCATGTGATCCGACTGCAGTTCGCGCGCGCGCCTCGCCGAGCGCTCGGCCTCGACGTGGTCCCCCATGATGAAATACGCGCACGACGAAAGCCCGTGCACGAATGGCGAGAGTGGATCGGCCTCACATGCAAGCTGAACGTGCACCCGCACCGCCTCGTGCTCACGCGCGATCGCGAAGAAGAGCGCCGAATAGATTTGGATGAGCGAGTTACGCGGCGCGAGCTCGCGAGCTCGCGCGAAGTGCGGCGCCGCCGTTCGCCAATCTCGTTCGAAGTAGAACTGGAAGAATCCCTTCGAGAAATTCGCCTCAGCCATGTCCGGTGCCAGCGCGATCGCCTTGGCGACGGCCTCGGCCGCCTGCGCCTGGTTGTCCGCATGACGCGTCCAGCCGTACACGCGCAGGATGCCATAGCAGTCCGCGAGTCCGCAGTAGGGCAACGCATACGCCGGGTCGAGCCCGATGGCCTGTTGGAAGTGAGTGATGGCGAGCCGCACGGCAGCCGGCGAACGCTGGTGCCAGAGGTGACGCCCCTTGAGGTACAACTCGTACGCCTCGAGGTTCTCCGTCGCACGACGCGACGACTTGGGCGCCTCGCCCATGAGCGCCGGTACCAGCGCCCGCACGATGGACGCTACGATTTCGTCCTGGATCTCGAACACGTCGGTCATCTCGCGGTCGTAGCGCGCTGACCAGAGTTGGAAGCCGCTCGTCACGCTCACCAGCTGCGCCGTGACCCGCAGCTTGGTGCCCGAACGCCGCACGCTTCCTTCGAGTACACTCGCGACACTCAACTGTGCACCGATGTCGCGAATATCGAGCTCGCTGCCGCGGAATCGGAACGCCGAGGTGCGAGAAGCCACGTGCAATCCGTCAACGGCGGTGAGCGCGTTGATCAGGTCTTCCGACAATCCGTCGCTGAAGTACTGGTTGTCCGCGTCGCCGCTCCGATTCACGAACGGCATCACCGCGAGCGATTTCTCCGGCGCCGAGGCAGGCAACACGACCTCGATTTCGCCGAGGGACTTGGCGAACGCCGCTGCGCTCTCGTAGCGGTCAACTACCGAGCGCGAAAGCGCGCGCGAGACGGCCCGCGACACGGTACGGGGCACACCATCGCGCAGCGCTGTGACATCCGCTGGCGTCTGCACGAACCGCTTCGCGATCACCGCCTGCACACTCGGGCCCGTGAACGGGGGTTCGCCCACCAACATCTCGTACAGCACGCAGCCCAGCGAATACAGATCGCTGCGCCCGTCGACCGCTTCGCCGACGGCCTGCTCGGGGCTTATGTACGCCGGCGTACCCACGCTCATGCCCACTTGCGTGAACGCTTCGCCGTCGACCGCACTCAATGCCTTGCCGATACCGAAGTCGGCCACGAGCGCGTGGCCGTCCTGCAGCATGATGTTCTCGGGCTTGATGTCGCGGTGCACGACGCCCTGCCGATGCGCGTAGTCGAGCGCGCCCGCCACTTCGGTCGCGATGCGCACCGCTTCATCGACCGGCAACTGCTTCGCGTCGTTCAATCGGTCGCGCAGCGAGATCCCCGCCACGCGCGGCATGACGTAGAACAGCACGCCGCCCGCGTCGCCGGAGTCGAAGAGCGGCAGGATGTGCGGGTGACTCAGCTTCGCTGCGAGCTGGATCTCGCGCAGAAAGCGTTCGGCCCCGAGCGTCTGCGAGAGGTCGGGTTTGAGCACCTTGATCGCGACGTCGCGCTCGTGTTTGAGATCGTGCGCGAGGTACACCGTCGCCATGCCGCCGGCACCGAGTTCACGCTCGACGCGGTAGCGGTCGGCGAGGGCGATTGTGAGGCGCGCGAGGTCGGTGCTGCCGCTCATGGCAAGGTGCCCGGTTTCGTGGTCGCGGCGAGGATCGCGGCTGCTTCCGTCCACCAGTTGAGTACCACGTTGAGTTCCGCGCGACTCGGTGGCGTGACGAACAGGAACCGGCCGTCTGCTGACACGTCGAACGACCGGGCGTTGGCATCGAAATAGAACCGTGAGGCATCGAACAGGGCGCGTGACGCGCCGATCGGATTTGCCGTACTGGTGTTCATGGTGGTGGCGATCAGCATGCCCTTGTTGTCACGGAAGAAGAGCTCGCGTCCGTCGCGCGACCACACCGGACTGCGCCCGCCATCGGCGGACACCTGGAGCTTCGCGCCGCCGTTCGGAAATGGGGTGACGTAGATCTCGGAGCGCCCTGGTGCGTCGGAGGTGTACGCGAGCCAGCGGCCGTCAGGGGACACGGCGGGATTCGACTCGTCGGCGTTCGTCGCCACTACGGCGCGCGCGGCCGTATCGCCCGGCACCATCGCATAGATGTCGCGGTTGGTGGCGCCGTCGCTCCACCCCTCACGAAATCCGAACCATCCGCCGGCTGCCGGCCAGCTGATCTCCTGCACCAGTCGCACGCGCGACACGACCAGACGCGCGGAATCCCCACCATCCGGAGCGAGCGAGTAGATGCGGCGCTGTCCCGCGCCGCCACGATCGCTCACGAACAGCACGCGCGAGCCATCTGGTGTCCACGATGGGCGGAATGATCGCTGCCCTGCCGGCGTCATGCGCGACAGGGTGCGCCGCGTCAGGTCGTAGAGCCAGATCGCTTCGTCGTTGGTCGACTCGATGATCGACACAGCGATCTGGTCACCAGCCGGTGACAGCGCCAGCGCGCCGAATTGCCGCGTCATGGTCGAATCCACTTCCGACGCGGCGCCCGCACGGGTCACCCAGCTTAGCCGCGAGACGGTGCTGGTTGCCGCCTGATAGACGATCGACCCGTCCCGGCCCACGGCCATGAGCGGAAACAGGTCTGCCTGATAGACGTCGGACAGCACGGACACGGCGGGTCCCACCAGCGCTTGCTGTGAGACATCCAGCCGTTGTGCCATCACCGACCCATCGATGAGCGAATACAACAGCACTCCATCGTGCACGCCAATGACCGCGGTGCCGCGGCCGAGGACGTAGGACGTTTTCGTGTCGACGTTTACAAGAATGATGTTCCCATCCGTGCGTCCGGCACCCCGTGTGGCACTGAGCAGCCACTTCGCGTCATCGAGCACAACCAATGACGACAGCGCGCCCTCGCGCGTAGCCTTCACGTTCTCCTTCTGGAGACCCAGCACCACTTCAGGCGCCCCGCCATTGACCGGCATCCGAACGATCTGCGTGATTTCGACCAGATACACATATCCGTCGCGGCCCCAGGCCACGCCGCGCGAGTCGAAGCCGATGCCAATACGGGCCTTGGTTCGGCCGTCGAGGCCGACGGTATGCACCGCGAAGGGCCTGTCCGCGGTCACGTACACCAGGGCGCTTCCGTCAGGAGAAAAGGCCACATCCTTCGCACGCTCCGTCCCCGTCAGAATCTCGATGGCGCCGCGATCGATCCACCGCACGCGAATACCGGGATTCACGTCCCCGGGATCGGCATACGCGATCGTCCGGCCATCGGGGGAAATCGCTGGCTGCGAGGTGCGATTCACATCGAATGTCGGTGCCGGCAATGAGAAGCGCACGATGCGCGTCGTGGCCGCCGCGCCGCGCAGCTCGGGGAACATCCTGACGCTCGCCGCCGCCAGTGCGACCAGTGCGACCAGTGCGACCAGGGCCGCCGCAAGGCCCTGCCAACGGCGCAGTGTGCCTCGACTCACATCCCCCGGTTGCCCGGTTACGCCGGACTGGGCGGTCGACTCGGAGAGCATCGTGACGAAGGCGGCCGCACTCGCCGGACGATCGGCCGGCAACTTGGCCAGTGCGGACAGCACGGCGCGCTCGATCGACAGCGGTATGGTGTCGCGTACGGTGTGGAGCGCGGTGGGACGCTCGCTGAGCACCTTGGCCACGATCGCCTGCACGCTGGGGCCTGTGAACGGCGGCTCCCCGCCAGCATTTCGTAGGTGACCGCGCCCAGCGCGTAGATGTCGGCGCGCGCGTCGATGGTGCGCTCACCCATCGCCTGCTCGGGGCTCATGTACTGCGGGGTGCCGAGCGAGAGTCCCGTTTGCGTCATGCGCGCGCCGCCCGCCTGCTGCACCGCGAGCGCGATGCCGAAGTCGGCCACCAGTGCGTGCCCGTCCTGCAGCAGGATGTTTTCGGGCTTGATGTCGCGGTGGATGATGCCCTGGGCGTGGGCATGCTGCAGCGCGTCGGCGACTTCACGCGCGATGCGCAGCGCGTCGGGAATCGGCAACTGTCGCTCGCGTTCGAGGCGCTCGCGGAGCGTCTCGCCGCGCACGAGCGGCATCACGTAGTACAGCAGGGTGTCGGCTTCACCGGAATCGAGCAGCGGCAGGATGTGCGGATGTTGCAGCCGCGCCGTGGTGCGGATCTCGGTGAGGAAGCGTTCGCCACCGAGGGCCGCACCAAGATCGGGATGCAGCACCTTGATGGCGACATCGCGCTCGTGCCGCAGATCATGCGCGAGGTACACGGTGGCCATGCCGCCGGCGCCGAGTTCGCGCTCGATGCGGTAGCGGTCGGCGAGGGCGGCGGAAAGCCGAGTGGCGACGTCGCTCACCGTTTCACCTTCGCACGCAGCTCGGTCAGCCAGTGCTCCGCGTACACAATCGACGAGGTCGATGTCGGCTCACGGATCATCAGGAAACGCTGACCATCTGGGGCCACGTCGTACTGCGGGCGATTGCGTGCGCGGCGATAGCCGGTGAGCGGGAAGAGCGGGCGCGGTGGGCCGGGGGCCAGCGCGGGCCCGGGCGGTATGGCGAGCACCACGAGTTGGCCGCCGCTCTCGAAGAACAGCTCGCGGCCATCACCGGACCAACGGGGTTGCATGCCGCCGCCTCGTGACACCAGCCGCTTGACTCGCATGTCGGGGAACGAAACGATATAGACCTCATGGCGGCCTCCCGCTTCGTTCGACACGTAGGCGAGCCAGCGGCTGTCCGGCGACAGCGCAACTCCGAGCGTCTGGGTCGAGTCCCGGAGCAGCGGAAAAATGGTGGTGTCCCCCGAAAGTCGGCGCGCGTAAATATTGGCGCTCCCCTTCTCGTCCGCGCGGAAGACCAGCCACGTGCCGTCACGCGAGAGCTCCGCCTCCCACACGTTGAACGGAAACTCGAGCAGCGGGCTCGTGCCGCCGTCCGTGCGCGACAGGCGTACCGTAGCGCTTCCCCGCGAACCTGGTGCGATCTGCACTGCAATGAACGCGAGCGACGTTCCATCGGGGGTCCACGAGGGACGCCAGCTGGCGGTCCCGCCTGTGATGACCTGCTGGACGGTGCCGTCGGCCCGCCGGATCCAGAGGTCGGTCGTCTTGCGCTGTACGCTCACGGCGATGTTGCGGCCATCGGGCGAGATCGCCGGGTATACGAACAGTTCGCGCCAGTTGGAGTCTACCGGAGCGGCGCGGCCGTCGCGCGTGACCCACATCAAGGACGACGGTAGCTGCGTCGATCGATTGACGGAGTAGAGCGCCGCGCCAGAAGACGAGAGGGTGAAGCGGCTTGGCTCGACGTCGTCGATCACCGAGAGCGCGCTCCCGGTGATCTCAAGCCGCTGCGGATCGAAGGGCACGGCGAATAATCCGCCGTCGCGGGCCGTGTAGAGCAGATGACCCGTTGGTGCGTACCACGCCCCAATCGCTTGCGGCACGAGCAATCTCACGCTGTCCCGTGCGAAGTCGAGCACGTACACCGCTGAGCCGAGCGTGCAGTTGCCCGGACACGCGGTGAAGAGCAGGCCCCGGCTCCCTGGCAGCGGCCACATGGAGATAAACGCGTCCCCGTACACGCCTCTGAGATTCAGCGTGGTCGGCGTGCCGCCGTCGGCAGCCACGACCTTGAATACGTCGTTGCTCGCGCCGTACACGATGCGCCCGTCGTCCATCCACGCCCCCGCGCGGTAGTCCACGTGGCTGTCTTCGGCGAGCGTGATGGCGCCTCCTCCTTCGGCGGGCACTTTCCTCAGGCGTCCGTCACTCGTGAAAAATCCCAGCGACTTGCCGTCCGGGGAGAAGAAGGGCGACACCCCGCCTTCAGTGCCTGCCATGGACACGGGCGTGGCCGTTCCACGCACCTTGCGCATAAGAATCCACCCAGCCGGCGACGAGTCGCTGAACACGATGTTCGAGCCGTCCGGCGCGATCGCGGCCTGGCTGGCTGTGACGAGCGTTGCCGCGTCGAGCGGCGATTGCAGCGCATGCTGCCAGAGCACCACGTGCTGACGGCTCGTGCTCACGTCGGCGGCAGGACGCATCGACGCGATGACTCCGCCGAAGAGCAGTGCCGAGACGGCCGCGACACTGATCCACGTGCGCACGTCGCGCCACACGGGGCGCGACGACGTGGAGGAACTTCTGGCGACGAATGTGCCGCTGCTGGTGCCTGACAACGCGCCGGCGAATTCTGCGGCCGAGGCGAAGCGATCCGCCGGCAACTTGGCGAGCGCGGTGAACACGGCCCGCTCAACGTGTGCAGGGACGGTATCGCGCAGTGTGTACAGCGCGGTCGGCTTCTCACTCAGGACCTTCGCCACGATGGCCTGCACACTGCTGCCGATGAACGGCGCATCGCCGGCGAGCATTTCGTACGTGAGCGCACCGAGTGCGTAGATGTCGGATCGGGCGTCGATGGTGCGTTCGCCCATCGCCTGCTCGGGGCTCATGTACTGTGGCGTGCCGAGCGAGAGCCCAGTCTGCGTCATGCGCGCGCCACCGGCGCTCTGCACGGCGAGCGCAATGCCGAAGTCGGCGACCAGCGCCGAGCCATCGTGCAGCAGAATGTTTTCGGGCTTGATGTCACGATGAATCACGTTCTGGCGATGCGCGTAATCGAGCGCGCTCGCCACCTCGCGCGCGATGCGGAGGGCATCGGCGATCGGCAGCTGCCGCTCGCGTTCGAGGCGTGCGCGCAGCGTCTCGCCGGTCACCAGCGGCATCACGTAATACAGCAGGCTGTCCGCTTCGCCGCTGTCGAGCAGCGGCAAGATGTGCGGATGCTGCAGGCGCGCCGTGGTGCGGATTTCGCTTAAGAAGCGCTCGCCACCCAGCGCCGCGCCGAGTTCGGGGTGCAACACTTTGATCGCGACATCCCGATCGTGCCGGAGGTCATGCGCGAGGTACACGGTGGCCATGCCGCCGGCGCCGAGTTCACGCTCGATGCGGTAGCGGTCGGCCAACCTTACTCGCAACCGCTCTGACGTGTCACTCACGCGTTCTCCGTGCATCAAAACGAAGTGCTTCAAGTTCGCGGCGGAGCGGTGCCCAATACGCACGGTCCTCTACCATGATCTGCGCTTGCTCTGCGGCCAATGATACGTCCAGGTCGTCGTGGTTGAGTGCCGCGCGGACCACAGGTCGTGATGAACGTGCGGCGGCTTCCGGGTATCGCGCGATCACCTCCGCGAGAAAGGCCGGCGAGCGCAGTTCATCGAGCCAAAAGTCGACCTGCGCGTCGGTCACGGTGTCGTCGCGCGCGGCCGCGTACGACGCATCAACCAAACGGCGCAGCATCGGCCAATCCTTGTCGCGCTGGGTCTTCTTGGCAGCGACCAGATCTTCGAGCGCCATCACGTCTACGAGAACTTCCGTCTCGCCCTCGCCGGTGGGCAGCGCGATGGTGGTGCGACGCTCCCAGAGCGCGGGGAACGCGTCGACACCACGCATGCGACTCATGATGTCCACCCGTAACGGTGACGTCGATCCGTCGGGAATGCTGAAGTGCACCGCGTGCCCGCGATCGAGATAGCGTACGTCAAACGATGGCACCGCGATCACGGTGGCGTTCAGTGACTCGAGGGCGACGCGCAACGCCGGCAGCGCCTCGGGCGTCGCCAGCACCGCCAAATCCAGATCGCGACTATACTCGGCCGCGCCGTACAACACGCAGGCCTGACCCCCCATCAACAGGGCGCGCACGTCGT
>ENA-ORBV01011927-ORBV01011927.1-microbial-mat-metagenome-genome-assembly--contig:-NODE-11927-length-13525-cov-4.609682_pt1 | contig 13525 bp, 11 predicted proteins | sample MGYA00237777_ERZ505514 | MGnify/ENA primary metagenome ERZ505514 (study PRJEB26160, sample SAMN06269048) | microbial mat metagenome | isolation source: Oligotrophic lake microbial mat | place...
GGCGAAGCCGGACAAGGTGGCCATCGTGCGCGCGAGCGCAGCACCCCAGCCGGTGCGCACGCGCGAGCGGGTCGAACCGCTCCAGCGGCTGTCCGAGCGATGGCGACGCGAGCGCCCGCGAGGCTCGAGCAGCGTCGCGCCCCAGCGCGCTTTGGGCGCGGTCGTTGAACGGCTGCCGGCCTCGATGCCCCCGACCGGCAGCGCGCCGGTAGCGCGCGACGATGAGGTGCCGCCTGTTTCGCCTTCGGCCGGTGAGGAATGGCGCCGACTCGAACCCTCGTTGCGGCGTTCGCGTTCGCGGCTGCGGCTACTGCTGCTGCGCCGTCGGCGGCGGCGCGAGGAGTCGCTACGCCGCTGGCTTTCGCGTTCCCCCGGTTCGGTGGTGGCGGCAGGCGCCATCACCGTGACCAGGGGAGCCAGCTCAGCCGGCTCGATGATCGGCACGTCGGGATCAGAGGGGCCGTCGGGGCCTGGTCGGGCAGGCTCGCCTTCCTGGGTCATGGTCGAAGCAAGGTGATGCCTGCTGCATGCGCTGCGGGTGTCGTGCCGGTCAGACCAGCACTTCCACGCAGGCCGGGTGGCCGAGGAAGGCCTGCGGGCTGGCGCTCGCACCGTAGGCGCCCGACTGGAACACGACCGCCAGATCGTCGATCTCGGCGGCTGGCAATTCCATGCGGTCGGCCAGCAGGTCCAGCGGCGTGCACAACGGGCCGACGACGGACGAGACTTCTTGCGCCGCGCGCTGTGGGTTCAGCGCCACCGGGTAGTTCTTGCGCACCACCTGGCCGAAGTTGCCCGAGGCCGACAGGTGGTGGTTGAGGCCGCCGTCGGTGACGAGGTAGACCTGCCCGCGCGAGACCTTCTTGTCGACGATGCGGGTGACGTAGACGCCTGCCTCACCCACCAGGTAGCGGCCGAGCTCGATGACGATGTGGGCTGCGGGCAACTCGCGCGCGGCACGCTCGCAGATGGCTTGCAGATTGGCGCCGATGGGCGCCAGATCCAGCCGCTTCTCGCCAGGGAAATACGGGATACCGAAGCCGCCGCCGAGGTTGAGGAACTGGACCGGCCGGCCCTGCAAAGGGGCCAGCTGGGCCAGCCGCAGCGCCAGTTCGTAGCTCTTGGACTGCGCTTCGCAGATCGATTCGGCGCGCAGGTTCTGGCTGCCGGCGTAGAGGTGGAAGCCTTCGAAGGCCAGCCCCTCGCGGGCGATGAAGGCCAGCGCCTCCGGCACGACTTCGACATCGACGCCGAACTGCTTCGGCCCGCCGCCCATCTTCATGCCCGAGCCCTTCAGCTCGAAGTCGGGGTTCACGCGCACCGCCACGCGCGCCGGGCGGCCGAGCGCTTGCGCGGCCTTCGCCAGCACCGGCAACTCGCGCATCGATTCGACATTGACGAGCACACCACTGGCCACCGCCTGGCGCAGTTCGGGGTCGCGCTTGCCGGGGCCGGCGAAGCTGATCTCGGCCGGATCGGCACCGGCATCCAGCGCCACCTTGAGCTCGCCGGCCGAAGCCACGTCGATGCCCTCGACCAACCCGGCCATCAGCGCGACCACCGCCGGCATCGGGTTGGCCTTCATCGCGTAGTGCAGCTTGATCGACTTGGGCAGCGCGGCTCGCAGTTCAGCCACCCGCGAGCGCAGAAGGCCGCGGTCGTAGGCGTAGAACGGGGTCTGCCCGACACGTGCGGCCAGCAGCGACAGCGGCATCCCGCCGACGATCAACTCGCCGCCCTGCACCGGCCATTGGTGCATGGGTGTGTGTTTCGGCTTGGCGAAATCGTTCATCAAAAAACCTTCGCGCTATGCGCTGCGGTGCGAGCCCATTCGGGCGGCCGGGCGGGGCTCATGCCGCCGCCGCGTCCCGTCGCTCGTGCCAGGCCGTCGACAACAGCTTGCGATCGATCTTGCCGTTCGGGTTGCGGGGCAGCGGCCCGCCCATCGCCTCGATGCCGTGCGGCACCATGTACGCCGGCATGCGCACGCGGCACTCGGCCAGCAGCCCGGCGGCGTCCAGCGCCGCGCTGCCGTCGGGTGCGGTCGCGATGACCTGGATCGCCTGGCCGAGCACGGCGTGTTCGCTGCCGAATGCCACGCACTCGCCGACCAGCCGGGTCGCGTAGAGCACCTCTTCGACTTCGGTCGGGCTTACGCGGTAGCCCGAGGTTTTCATCATCTCGTCGCGGCGGCCGATGAAGTACAGGAAGCCTTCGGCGTCGCGCCGCACCGTGTCGCCCGAGAACACCGCCAATTCGGGGATCTGCAACCCGCCTTCGCGCCCGCCCACGCCGGCCGGCAGCGGCTTGTAGCGCTCGGCCGTTTTTTCGGCGTCGCCCCAGTAGCCCAGGCCGACCAGCGCGCCGCGGTGGACCAATTCACCGGGCTCGTCCGGGCCGCACTCGCTGCCGTCTTCGCGCAGAACCAGGATCTCGGCGTTCGGGATCGCCTTGCCGATCGAATCGGGCCGCCGGTCGACTTCGTCCGGCGGCAGGTAGGTGCTGCGGAAGGCTTCCGTCAGCCCGTACATCAGGAACGGCTTGGCATGCGGCACCCGCTGGCGCAGCAGCGTCAGGGTCTCGCGCGGCATGCGACCCCCGGTGTTGGCGAAGTAGCGCAGCCGCTCGCCAATGGCAGCCGGCCAGTCCAGCGTCGACAGCTGGATGTAGAGCGGCGGCACGGCCGTGAGGCCCGTGACCTGCTCGCGCTCCATCGCCTTGAGAACGTCGCGCGGCATCAGGTAGTTCAGCAACACCACGCGCGCACCGCTGTGGAAAGCGGTGGTCAACTGGCTGAAGCCGGCATCGAAAGACAGCGGCAACGCGGCCAGCAAGGTGTCGCCAGGCTGGTTCTGCAGATACGTTGCGACGCTCTTCGCACCCGCCACCATGTTGCGGTGCGACAGCACCACGCCTTTGGGCTGGCCGGTGCTGCCGCTGGTGTACAGGATCGCCACCATGTCGGTGTCGATGACGCGGTGCGGCGCACCGGCACCGCCACCATCGAGCAAGGCCACCCAGCTGTGCACCGCCATCCCGGCCGGCAGCGACAGCGGCTGAAGCGCAGTTCCAGCTGACATCGGCTGCGCCGCCGAAGCGGTCAGCACGACGTGGCGCAAGGCTGTGCAGCGGGCCAGCACCGGCGTCAGCAACGCCAGCCGTTCGGGCGATGTCACGAGCACCTGCACGCCGCAGTCGATGGCGATGAACGCGACCTGTTCGGGCTTGAGCAGCGGGTTCATGGGCACGAACACACCACCGGCAGCCGGCGCCGCGAAGCTCGCGACCGCCGTCTCCATGCGCTTCTCGAGGTAGATGCCGACCCGCCCCGCGCGCGGAAGACCCAGCTTCAACAACCCCGCCGCACAGCGCGTGACGGCATCGTCGAGTGCCGCGTAGTGCAGCGTCGTCGCGCCTGCCGTCAACGCCGCTGCATGCGGTGCACGCGCGGCCTGGACACGGATCAATTCATGGAGCAGCGACGACTCGGGCATGGCCTGTTGTTCGGTTGGCGTTGGTGGACACACGGCCCGCACCAAGGCCTGCGAAAAAAGTATGTCACAGGGCCTCTGGCGCATCTGCCCTCGAAGTGAGCGGTGGGGCACACCGGTGCGCAGTTCGCCACGGAAGGTATCGCACCGATTCGCAGCGGCTTCCTAGAATGCCCGGCCGCAAGTTGCGCAAACTGCTCTGGGGTGAGAAGCGATGACGGTTCAAGCTGATGTCCTGCGTGTGCTCGACGATGTGCTCAGCCTCGGCGGGCGCTCGGCGTCGTTCACCGCCGCCACGCCGCTGCTGGGCGCGATTCCCGAGCTCGATTCGATGGCCGTCGTGACGCTGATCACGACGCTCGAAGAGCGCCTGGGCATCATCGTCGACGACGACGACATCGACGGCGACACCTTTGCCAGCGTGGGCTCGCTGGTCGGCTTCGTGCAAGCCAAGCTTGGCGGCTGAGGCCTTCTTCCTGCCGGCCGCGGGCGGCCAGCGGTACTGCCTTTTCCACCCCGCGGCGGGCAACGCCCCTCGTGGCTTGGGTACCCACGTGACCACGTGCGGCGTGGTCGTGCACGTGCACCCGTGGGCCGAGGAGATGAACAAGTCGCGCCGCATGGCCGCGCTGCAATCGCGCGCACTGGCCGCGGCGGGCTTTGCGGTGTTGCAGATCGATCTGCACGGCTGCGGCGACAGCAGCGGCGACTTCGCCGAAGCCAGCTGGGACAGCTGGATCGCCGACGTGCAGGCAGCCGCCGGCTGGCTGGAAACGCGCCACGGCGGCGCGCCGTTGATCCTGTGGGGCCACCGCGCCGGCTGCCTGTTGGCAACGGCCGCGGCGGCGGCGATGAACACGCCCTGCCGCTTCCTGTTCTGGCAACCGCCGGCCAGCGGCAAGCTGCTGTTGCAGCAGTTCCTGCGCCTGCGCGCGGCCGCCGAGATGCAGGCCGGCGACAGCAAGGCGGCGATGGACCGCGTCAAGCGCGACCTTGCCGAAGGGCGCGCTGTCGACATCGCCGGCTATGCGTTGCCAGCCACCCTGGCGCAGGGGCTGGAGCGCGCGACGCTCGAGCCGCCCGTGGCAGCGACATCGGTGGGCTGGCTCGAAGTCGGCTCGGGCCAGGATCCGACGCAGGTGCCGGCGCTGTTGCCGGCCTCACTGCCGCGCATCGAGGCCTGGCGCGCGGCGGGGCACACCGTGCACGCATCGGCCGTTCGGGGCCCGTCGTTCTGGCAAACCCAGGAAATCGAGGACGCGCCGCTGCTCATCGACGCCACCGTGGCCGTCGCGGCGCTGTTGTGAGCCCGCCGGGCCGCCCCGAGGGCGAACACCGGAGTGCGCAGCACGAAGGTACCCCAGTCAGCGCTGTGGCCTGCCACGAACGTTGCCTGGCCATCGACGGTGCCGGCGAACCGCTGCAGGGCGTGCTCTCGCTGCCCGAGGTGAACGCCGGTGGCGACCTCGGCGTGCTGGTGGTCGTGGGCGGCCCGCAGTACCGCGCCGGCAGCCACCGCCAGTTCACGCTGCTGGCACGGCACCTGGCTGCCGCCGGGCTGCCGGTACTGAGATTCGACGTGCGCGGCATGGGTGACAGCGGCGGTACGCCACGCTCGTTCGAGGCGCTGCACGACGATGTCGCGGCGGCCATCGACGCGTTCAGTGCGGCCGCGCCGGGGTTGAAGCGCTTCGCACTCTGGGGCCTGTGCGACGGCGCGTCGGCAGCGCTGCTGTACCTGTACCAGACGCAGGACCCGCGGGTCGCCGCGCTGTGCTTGGTCAACCCCTGGGTGCGCTCGGCGCAGACCCTGGCCCGCACCCACGTCAAGCACTACTACCGCGACCGCCTGCGCCAGCCCGACTTCTGGCGCAAGGTGTTGAGCGGTGGCGTCGCCTGGAAGGCCCTGTCGGGTCTGCTGTCGAATGTGCGGCAAGCCTCGGCAAAGGCCACGACCGGGGCGGGCGGGCCTGCGCCACTCTCCTACCAACAGCGGATGGCCTCGGCCTGGGCCGGTTTCACTGGCCTGACACTGCTGCTGATGAGCGAACGCGATCTGACCGCCCAGGAATTCGACGAACACAGCCGCAGCGACGCAGCGTGGCAGCAGGCGCTGAAAGCCCGGCCACCGGAGCGCGTGCGGCTGGCGGGTGCCGATCACACCTGCTCGACGCCAACCGCGCACGCCGCGCTGCTGGATGCGACGGCCGCATTCCTGTTGCCGCTGGCCCGGGCCGAGCGCCGGGCCGCTGCCAAGCCGGCCCGCGTCCCCCCGGGGGATCGACCGACGTACCCGTCGGGCGAGGGGCCCGTGTGACGACGATGCGCGAGCCGATTCCCCGCCTGCCGGTCTTCGGCTGGGCCGCGATGGCCGGCGCGCACGACGCCGAGATGCCTTGTCTGCTCGACCTGCCAGGCCTGCAATTCAGCACCAGCGGCCGCGCGTCGATCCTGCTGGCGCTCGAAGCACTGGGCGTGGGGGCCGGCGATCGCGTGCTGCTGCCCACCTACCACTGCCCCACCATGGTGGCCCCGGCCGTGGACCGCGGCGCCGTGCCTCTGTTCTACCCGCTCGACGCCCACGGCACGCCCGACCTCGACGCGCTCAGCGGCACCAACTTGCAGGGCGTGCGCGTCATGCTGGCCGCGCACTACTTCGGCCTGCCGCAACCGATGCACGCCATTGCCGCGTGGTGCGAAGCGCGCGGCATCGCGTTGATCGAAGACTGCGCCCACGCGCTGTTCGGCCGCGCCGGCGGACGGCCGATCGGCGCCTGGGGCGACATCGCGATCGCCAGCCTGACGAAGTTCCTGCCGGTGCCGGAGGGCGGCTGCCTGATCGTCAACCGCGGCGCGGCGCCGCGCCCGCTGGTCGGCTGTGGCATGGGCACGCAGGTCAAGGCCGCCATCGACATGCTGGACATCGGCGCGCGACAGGGCCATTTGCAGGGACTGAACAGCGCCATCGGCGGCACCCTGTGGGCCCTGCGCAAGCTGCGCGGCGGAGCGGCCCCCGCCTTGCCCGAGGCCATCGCCGGGCCGGCCGACGCGCAGGAACCCGGTGAGAACCACATCGACCGCGATCTGGCTCACCGCGCGTTGACCAGCTCGTGCCAGCTGACGGCACGCGCGTTGCCGCGCCAACGCATCGTGCGGCGCCGACGGGCCAACTACGCGCTGCTTGCCGAACGCCTTGCCGGCCACCGCGGCCTGCACCCCCTGGAGCCCACGCTGCCGGCTGACTGTGCGCCCTATGTCTTCCCGCTCTGGGTCGACGACCCCGACCCCGGCTATGTCGAACTGCGCAAGCTGCGCATGCCGGTTTTCCGCTGGGAACGCCTGTGGCCCGGCGTGAAGCCGCTGGCCAGCGACCACGGCGTGCGCTGGGCCCACCACGTGATCCAGCTGGCCTGCCACCAGGACCTGTCGGCCGACGACCTGGACCGTTTCGTGCACGAATTGCTGCGCCTGTACGCCACGCCGGGTGGCCCCACGGCCTGAGGCCACGGGCCGGCGCTAGCATCCGCCGGCCTCAACGACGACCCGGCCGTGCGCAACGCGTTCGGCCCCTTGAATTCGAATGACCTGGACCGTCGTCCCCGCCGCCTGCCTGGGCGAACACGCCGCCGCCTGGGACGGCCTGCAGACCCGCACCACCGACACGCCGTTCCTGGCCGCCGACTTCCTGCTGCCGGCGTTGGCCGAGTTCGGCACCGGCCGCGAGTCGCTGGCGCTGCACCACCGCGCCGGCCAGCTCGACGCCGTGGCGTTGGTACGGCCCGTCGGGCGTGGCCTGTGGGAGACCTTCCAGCCCAGCCAATTGCCGCTGGGTGCCTGGGTCTGCGCGCACGACGCCGACCTGGCCGATCTGGCGCGGCGCCTGCTGCCGTCATTGCCCGGCCTGGCCATGGGCCTGGGGCTGACCCAGCTCGACCCGCGGCTGAACCCGCGCCCGGCCGAAACGGCGAGCGTACGCACGCTCGACTACGTCGAGACCTCGTTCATCGACATCGAGGGCAGCTTCGACGCGTACTGGGACGCGCGCGGCAAGAACCTGCGCCAGAACACCCGCAAGCAGCGCAACAAGCTGGCGGCCGACAACACCGCGGTGACGCTGGAGACGATCACCAACCCCGCCGAAGTGGCCGCGGCGCTGGCCGACTACGGCAGGCTGGAGATCACCGGTTGGAAGGCCGATGGCGGCACCGCGATCCACCCCGACAACGCCCAGGGCCGCTTCTACACCGCGATGCTTCAGCGCTTCTGCGCGCGCGGCCAGGGCCGCATCGTGCGCTACCGTTTCGGCGATGAAACGGTGGCCATGGACCTGTGCATCGACAACGGCCCGCTGGTGGTGGTGCTGAAGACGGCCTACGACGAACGGCTGAAGAGCGTCTCACCGTCGACGCTGATGCGCCAGGACGAGTTCGCCGGGTGGTGGGGCGAGGGGCGCTTCAAGCGGATCGAGTTCTACGGCAAGACGATGGAGTGGCACACCCGCTGGACAGCGACGCAGCGCACGCTGTACCACGCCAACGTGTACCGCTGGCCGTGGCTGAAGGGTTTGCACGAGCAGTTGCAGCGCCGCCGCGCGGCGCCGGCCCCTGCCGTCAGCGCGGGCGCCACAGACCCGGTTGCGGCCCAGGTCGTGGTGGCCTGACGGCGCGACCACTGCCCCGGCGGCGCTGACCATGACACCCCGCACCGCGCTGGTGTGGTCCTTTGCCGAGCGCTACGCCAGCTTCGTCATCACCTTTGCCAGCACGGTGCTGTTGGCGCGTTTGCTGACACCCACACAGGTCGGCGTGTTCTCGATGTGCATGGCCTTGATGGCGGTGCTGGGCATCGTGCGCGACTTCGGCGTCAGCGAATACATCATCCAGGAGAAAGAGCTGACGCGCGAGCGTCTGGCCGTGGCGTTTGGCGTCGCGCTGGTCGTCGCCTGGCCGCTGGCGGCGGGTGTCTTCGCGGCGCGCCATGTGGTGGCGGGCTTCTTCGCCGAGCCGATGGTGGCGACGATCCTGGGTGTGTTGTGCATCCAGCTCGCGCTGCTGCCGATCAGCTCGCCGGTGTTCGCACTGCTCAACCGCCAGCTCGACTTCCGCCGCATCTTCGTGCTGCAACTCAGCTGCAACGCCGCGCAAGCCGCGATCACACTGCTGCTGGCCTGGCAGGGCTATGGCAGCCTGGCGCTGGCCTGGGGGCCGGTCGTCAACATCGGCGTGCAGACGCTTTTGCTGGTGATGTGGCCGGTGACACGGGCCCACTTCGTTTGGCCGCGGCTGCTGGGCGCGCGGCGCGTGTTGAGTTTCGGTGTGCCCTACGCCAGTTCGCGCGGGCTCGAAACGCTGTCGCGCAACATCCACGAACCCGTGATCGCGCGCGCTTTCGACTTCGCCAGCGTCGGCTTGTTCAGCCGTGCCTGGGGCATGGTCGAGATGTTCCATTCCAACGTCGCCGATGCCGTGGTGCGGGTGGCGACGCCGGTTTTCGCGAAGGCGCACCGGGACCAGCAGGACCTGGGCATTGCGCTGGCGCGGGCGGTGTCGCTGTACGTCGCGCTCGCCTGGCCGTTCTTCGCCTTCGTCGCGATCGCGGCGCCCGAGCTGGTGCGGGTGCTGTTCGGCCCGCAGTGGACCGCCGCCGCGCCGTTGGCCAGCGTGCTGGCGCTGGCCGCGATCCCGGCCGCGCTGTACGAGCTGGTGCCGCAGCTGCTGTCGGCTACCGGCCATGTGTACCGGCGGTTGCGCATCACGATCTGGGTCGTACCTGTGCATATCGCCGCGATCCTTGTGGCCTCGCGCTACAGCCTGCTGGCGGTGGCGGCGGTATCCTCGCTGACGAGCCTTTGGACACTCGTATTAGCGGTGCATCAGCTGAAGGCTGCGGTCGGCGTAGGCTGGCGGCGGATCGTTGTGGCTGCAGCGCCAGCCGCCGCGATGGCGGCCGGCGCGGCGGTGGCGATGGGACTGGCGGCTCAGGCGCTGCGGCAGACGGGCGCACCGGCATGGGCGGTGGCGATAGCGACGCTCGCCGCCGGTACAGGTGCGTGGTGGCTATGCGCGTGGATGCTCCGGCATCCGGCGCACAGCGAAGCGACGGCGTTGATGGCACGCGCGTGGCGCAGGTGGTCCACGTGACACTGCTGCTGAGCCTTGGACTGGAGTAGGACATGCTGATTTCGAAACGCGCCGTGCTGAGCATCGCTTTGTGGCTCCTGGCGCTGACCACGGTGTGGGTGCCGCTGGCCGCGCAAGCGCAGGGGTCGATCCGGCCAGAGATCCGCGCCCGCAGCGGATACACGCCGGGCCAGTGGGCCGTCTTGCCGGCTTGGTGCCGCGACACCCAGGACAGCCCTGAAGCCTGGCGCCTGGGCGTCACCTGGGACCGCAACCCGAATGCGCGGCAGTGGATCGCGATCATGGGCAGCGACTTTCAGCACATGCACCACTACTGCCGTGGTCTGCGCTATGAGCTGATGCTCAACACCATCGCCGACCTGAACCCGCGCGAGCGCATTGCGCTCAACGAACGCATCACCGAGGAGATGGACTACATCATCAACAACTGCCAGCGCAGCATGCCGCTGATGCCAGAAGCCTGGTTGAAGAAGGGCGATGCGCACCTGCGTATGGACCAGCTCGCGGTGGCCCAATCTGCGTTCGAAGCCGCACGCACCATCAAGCCCGACTACTGGCCGGCCTATACGCGTTGGGCCGACGTCCTGATCGGTCTAAAGCAGTCCGATCGCGCACGCGCGCTGCTCGAACGCGGCCTTGCCCATGCGCCCGGTCAGCCGCAGCTGCTGGAGCGTCTGCGGCTGGCCGGTGGTCGACCGACGACCAAGATGGCCACCCCGGCGCCTGCGCCGACAGCGGCGCCTGCCGCGGCTGCCCCCGAGCCTGCTGCGGCGCCTGCCCCGGGCCCCGCACCGGCTGCAGCCGCGTCGGCACCCTGAACGCCACCTCGCTGGTTGGAGCAGTAATGCCCGCGCTCGTGTCGGTCGTGGTGCCGGTGCACGATGGTGCCGCCCATGTCGCGCAGACCTTGACCGCGGTGCTGGCGCAAACGCATGCCGATGTGGAGTTGATCGTCGTCGACGACGGTTCGAGCGACGACACGCTGGCCGAAGTGAAGCGCGCAGCACCCACGGCCCGCGTGCTGCGGCGCGACCGTGCGGGTGGCGTCAGCGTGGCGCGCAATGAGGGCCTGGCAGCCGCTGGGGGCCGGTTCGTCTGCTTTCTGGATCAGGACGACATCTGGCATCCAAGCCACTTGGCCAGACAAGTGGCCGCCTTCGCGCGTGCACCGGAACTCGGCGCGGTCGTTGTGCCCTACCAGCACTGGTACCCCGACACGCACGGCGAGCCGGCGCCCGGTCGCCTGTGGCCCGAACAGGCCGACGACGGCTTCGCCCCTGACTTCACCGGCTGGGTCTACCACCAGTTCCTCATCGACTGCTGGGCACTGACCAGCGCCACGATGCTGCGCCGCGAGGCGCTCGACGATGTCGGCGCCTTCGACCCCAACCGGCCCTATGGCGAAGACTGGGAGCTGTGGCTGCGGTTGTCGCGCCGCTGGCGCTTCGGCCGGCTGGGTGGCCCGCCGGTGCTGTACCGGCAGCATCCGAGCCAAGGCTCACGCCGCGCGCGCGACGTCGACCACCGCACCGAGCTGCTGACGTCGAACGCGCACGAACATGGCTTGGCCAGCCGCGACGGGCGCGCGGTGCCGGCGCGGTTGTTCCGCCAGAATTTGGCCCGCTACCGCAAAGAGTTCGGCTTGCAGCACCTTCTGCATGGCGACGCGGTGATCGGCCGGGGTGCGCTGTGGCAGGCCTGGCGGAACGACCCCTTGCGGCTGCGCGTGCTGGCCATGGCGGTTGCGGCAAGCGCCGGATGGCGGCCGCAGCCAGTGACTGCGCTCCAGCCGCCCACAACGACGTGAAATCCTGCGCTGCGCGACCCGGCAGACTTCAACCGACGCGGCGTTCCCGGCGAACATAGCGGGCTGTGAGCGACTCTGTGCCCCAGCACCCTCCTCCGTTGCCCAACCTGCTGCCACTTCCCGTGCGCCTGTCGCTGTTTCGCGCACTTGAGCGCGTCAGCGACTGGCGCCGCCGCCAAGCTGCCGGGGCCAGCCTCGCTGCGGCAGCAGCCGCGGGCGGTGTGCGTGCCCGCGCACCCGTCGGCGCCGATGCGTCCCTGTGGGTGTTTGCCAGCACCATCGGCGAGGTGCATGCGATCGAGCCGTTCCTCGACCGTTTGCGCCAAGAGATGGGCAACCCGCCTCTGACACTGATCAGCGACCGCAGCACCTACGACGATGCCTACCGGGCAAAGTACCCCCAGGCGCAGATCGAGCAGCTCGACGGCAGCAGCGCGCAGGTTGAAGCCCTGCTCGCGCGCAACCCGCCGCGCATGCTGCTGGTGGCCGAGATCCCTGCCCTGTTGCACGACGCGCCGTGTCGCTTCTCGTTTGCCACCCAGCATGCCGCGCGCCGCGCGGGTGCCTCGATCGTGCTCGTGAACGGCTGGCTATACGGCTATCCGCCACCGAGCCGTCTGGACCGCATCGAGAATCGCTGGTTCGCCCGCGAGTACGCCGCCGGCTTCGACCTCGCGTTGGTGCAGGGCGAGGCTGTGCGTCAAGCGCTGATTGCTGCCGGAGCCGACTTAGCGCGCGTACACGTCACGGGCAACATCAAGTTCGACGCGATGGACGGCTTCGCCGCCAGTGCCGCAGAAGCCCCCTTGGCTCGGGCACTGGCAGCGCGCCGACAGGGGCATGGTGGCCCGCTGCTTGTAGCCGGCAGCGTCACTGAGAGCGATCACCAACGCGACGTGATTGACGCCTTCTCCAAGTTGCGTCAGCAAGAGCCGCGCGCGCAGCTCGTGCTGGCTCCGCGCCACCCCGAGCACAAGCCCCGAATGTCGACGTTGCGTTCGATGCTGGAAGCCAGTGGTCTGGCGTTTCACTACCGCAGCCGTGTCAGCCTCGAAGAGGCCGCGTCATGCGATTTGCTCGTGTTGGACACAATGGGCGAACTCCGCGGCTGCTATGCAGTCGCCGATGCCGCATTCGTGGGTGTCGATCACAACGTGCTGGAGCCGCTGGCCTACGGTACGCCTACATTTGTCGGCCCCGGCTGGGAGCCCAGCTATCCGAGTTATCCGGTCTACATGCACCTGACAAATGCGCAGCTTTTGAGTCCAGTGCCGTCACTCGAGTCACTGGGTACTGCGTGGCAGTCGCACTTCAGTTCGGCACCGGAAGACAGCGGTGCCGCACGGGCGCGCATTCGCGCCGTCCTGCGCGCGCAATGTGGGGCGGTCGAGCGCGGCCTCAAGGCGCTTCGAGAGGCCGGTCTCATAACAAGAGCAAGAGATTGACCCGACTTATGACCATCGCACCGATCCCGAAGGCTGACGCAGCCGATTCGACTTCCGCAGCTCGGGTGGTGGCGTTGTACTTGCCGCAGTACCACCCGATTCCCGAGAACGATGAGATGTGGGGTGCGGGCTTCACCGAATGGCGGACCGTAGCGCGCGCTCGTGCGCTGTATCCGGGCCACGCGCAACCACGGCGGCCAATGGATCTTGGCTATTACGACCTGCGAGTGCCCGAAGTTCGCATGGCACAAGCGGAGATGGCCAGTAGGGCCGGCATAGAGGCATTTTGCTATTACCACTACTGGTTCGGCGGGCGGCGCCTGCTTCAACGACCCTTCGACGAAGTCTTGAAGCACGGGCAGCCCGGGTTCCCTTTTTGCTTGTGCTGGGCCAACGAATCGTGGACGGGTGTGTGGGTGGGCCGGCCCGAGCAGGTCGTGATGGAGCAGGTTTATCCTGGCTTGGAAGATCAGAGGGCGCACTGGGCTTACCTTCGCAACGCTTTCGCTGACCCGCGCTACTTGCGCATCGACGGGCGGCCCGTGTTCTTCGTGTACCGACCTGCCAAGATCCCCGACGTGAACCGGTACGTCGACTTCTGGCGCGAACAGGCACTCGCTGACGGTTTTCCCGGGCTGCACC
>ENA-ORBV01011928-ORBV01011928.1-microbial-mat-metagenome-genome-assembly--contig:-NODE-11928-length-13523-cov-13.787446_pt1 | contig 13523 bp, 11 predicted proteins | sample MGYA00237777_ERZ505514 | MGnify/ENA primary metagenome ERZ505514 (study PRJEB26160, sample SAMN06269048) | microbial mat metagenome | isolation source: Oligotrophic lake microbial mat | place...
GTTTAAAACCCCCGCACTGGCGAATGTACGGAGTTTAAGCGATTTCTCTATAACATCTAACCCCTCAGTTTGCGGCGGCGAAGCCACAAGCCCGAAAGACCGCCTGCCACAAGGAACGCAACCGTTCCGGGTTCAGGCACGACGGGGGGGTTGAGTTGTCCCCCGAAGAAGTAGAAGAACGTAAAATTCGCCGTTTGGTTTGCGCCAATTGTCAACGACGGGGACAGCAAAATCAGCGAACTGTCACTGCTGTTGCCGAAGTTCAGAGCAGTGCCAACCTGATCTTGGAAAGCAGCGTCACCGATGAAGTTTGTCGTTGAAAAAAGAATTGTGTCATTGGTTGTGATCAAGTCGTTGCCGACTTTCCTCTTGATCACGGCTCCATTATTGCTGGTCAGTTCGACATAGGTTGTGACGCGATCAAAGGGCGATTGCAGCAGTGTAGCCTCGCCGATGCTCGAAGCGGCAGTAAACAAGATCGAGCCGGGCTGCGCGGGGAACTGTCGGGGATTGTCGCCGAACACTCCAATCCCGACCGCATTATTATTGACCACACTGGTTAAGGCAAACGCATTGGGTTCGTTGTCCGTCGAGAAGCGTTGCGTCGTCCTCGGGTTGACGAAGGCGGTATTGGCATCCACCACACGCGCATACCGGAAATTCTCCAGCGTCTCTCCACTGTTATTGGTAAAGTCTGTACTAAACTGGACGCGATTGCCCGGCACGTTGGCTCCGGTTTGGAAACTGATCGTCTGCTCGATGCCGAGCGTTCCCCTATTGTTGTTGTCGAACCGCAGGGCTGTCGTGAGGTTCGAGACGGCTGTCAGCGGACCGGTCGCCGTCGCCCCACTGACGGTGAAACCCGTCACGTTCATAGTGGGATTTGCCCGGAAGCGTGTTTCGGGTTCAAGTCCATTTTGAGCAAAGACGCTGAAGCCTTCGATAATGGATGAGGAACCGGCTCCGAGATATTCGCTTTTGGCTTTCACGGAATCGCCGATAGAGCCGTTGCCCGTTGGGTTGAGGCTAAACAGGGCGGCATAGGAGGGTGGGCGATTGGTCGGCAAAATTCGACCATCATTGCCAATATTGCCGGGGTTGGGTCGCCCGGTTATTGGGTCGACAATGGAAGAAGATTTGCCCCCGCTGTTGAGGGAAAAAGGCGCACCCAGATCGCCGCGAGCATTGAGATAAAGCGCGAGGCGATCCCCGTTGAGCAGACCGTATCTGCTGAAACCTGCGCGGCTGTCGAAAATTGCGGATTGGGCATAAACTGCATTGCTGAGTACGTTTCCTGTCAACAACAAAGCCGCCAATCCCAATCTGCGGTTAAGAGCCGATTTCTGACTCATTCTATTCTCTCCCTTCGAGCGCAATACTGTGTGCGTATTGTGCCGAAAATAATTTGACATCAGCCAGCGTGGACTGTTCTGGTTCGAGAGGCTAAAAAATGGCAGAACAACAAAGCCGTAGACAATGCCTTCTCTGTAACAGAAAAAAGAGTGACAAAGTATGGGTTAAGCATACCCTGCCCCAAGTTAAATCTATGCAATTACTATGCCATCAGAGGCAAAAATATGCAAAGAAGAGAGAAAACGTAGATTTGACCCAAAGAAACTCTACAAATTGCGGGTGAAGAAAAACCAAAGAGGGTTCAGCGCGGTTCGGGCAAAGTGTTCGGCGTTCCGGTAGAGACCGATTCCAAAGGGTCATGCCATTCGATTGCCCGCAGATTGCGCCGATGTTCCTCGTTGCGATCACGTTGGTATGGGGACTCTTCAGCGGTTTTGGCTTCTGCCTCTTCTTCCAATTCGGAGGCGACAATCCGGTGGGCGAAGAGACATCCGCCTGCCGCGATCAGACCGATGGCAAAGAGCATATACCCGCGCCAAGAAGAGTGCCAGCCGATGTTGATCAGACCAATGCCGATGAAGTAGAGGGCGGCGGCTCCGAAATAGCAGCGTCTTGCCCAAACGGTTCCGGGCTGGCGCGTCTCACCGATGGCGGAGGCAATTGCGAGAACGGCAACGAAGAGCAGAGCGAGGGGGCGGGCAGTATCCAGAATGAGATAGTCGAGATCGGGCGGCATGGGAATCGAACGCGCTGACACCGCATCACGCAGTGCCATTCCCGCGACGCCGTAGCAGAGCGTAACGATCATCAGGGCGCGAAGACGCGGATGAAGGATAGCGGATAATAATACGAACAATAGGATAGGCAGCATCGCCTCACGATTGTTGAAGGCGCGAGTGAGCGGGCTTTCCAAGAGAACAGCGGCTCCGGCGATCAATGGCGGAGTCAGCATATACAGCATAGAGCGCGAGGGCATCGGTGCATTTCCTCAAAGGTTGTGGCGGCGACTGTGCCGATCCGTGTGCAATGCTTGCTGGTCTTACCTTTAGAATTATATCAAAGATACGGCATCTTGTCAAGATTCAATTTGCACAGATTGCGCCACTGGAAAGCAAAATGCCGTATGGTCGTCGTTCTAAAAAACCTGTACGTGGCACAGGTGACAAGGGTATAATAAAAGACAATCCAAGACGCACAAACGGGTGCGTCTTTTTTCTGACACACGATAAGGGAAAGTACGATGATTACGGTTGAGGGCGTTAGCAAGGTTTATGGTTCACGGACACTGTTCGATGATGTTTCGGTCAAATTTACGCCGGGAAACCGCTATGGCATTACGGGACCCAATGGCGCAGGGAAATCCACGTTTCTCAAAATTCTAACGGGTGAGATCGAAGCCTCCAATAATGGCGTTATTATTCGCCCACGCAAGATGGGCGTACTCAAGCAGAATCAGTTCGAGTTCGACAACAACCGCATCATCGACACGGTGATGATGGGCAACAAAATTTTATGGGAAGCCCTCTCGGAACGCAATGCGCTTTGCGAAAAAACCGACTTTACAGACGCCGAAATGGAGCGTTTGGGCAATCTGGAATCGGTTGTCGCCGACGAAAACGGTTATATGGCTGAACTTGAGGCGGCGGAGATTCTGCGCGGCATCGGCTTGTTCGATGAACGCCATTACGATCTTATGAGTACCTTGCCGACGGATATGAAATTCCGCATTTTGCTCGCTCAGGCACTGTTCGGCGAACCGGATGCGGCTCTTCTCGACGAACCGACCAACTACATGGATTTGGAGTCGATCCACTGGCTTGAAGAGTTTCTAAGAGAATACAAAGGCACGCTGATCGTGATCTCGCATGACCGCCACTTTCTCAATTCGGTCTGTACCCATATTGCCGACATAGACTACGAGACGATTATTCAGTATCCGGGCAATTATGACGATATGCTGGAAAGTAAAATGTCGGCGCGGGATCGAGTCGAATCGGTCAACCGCGACAAGCAGAAAAAAGTCACGCAGCTGCAAGAGTTCGTCAATAAATTCGCGGCTGGAAAACGCGCCTCTCAGGTACAGTCACGCCGCAAAGAAATGGCGCGTCTTGCCCCGACTGAACTTAAAAAAACCAATATCCAACGTCCGTTTATCCGCTTCGATCAAAACAAGTCGTCGAGCCGCGAAACCGTTGTAGTCGAGGGCTTGACGAAGGCGTTCGGCGACAATATCTTGTTCAAGGATTTGAACCTTGAGGCGATGCGCGGGGATAGAATTGCCATTATCGGAGCCAACGGCGCGGGCAAAACCACACTGCTGCGAACCTTGATGGGCGAACTTGAACCGGATTCCGGAACCGTCAAATGGGGCGGAACCGTGTCTTGGGGTTATTATCCGCAAGACACCAAAGACGCCATTCCGCAGGACAAAACCATTCTCGACTGGCTGCTGCCTCTCGAACCGGAAAACGATCAGCAGATTGTACGTGGGCTTTTGGGGCGAATGCTGTTCAGCGGCGACGAAGCACTCAAGGAGACCTACAAACTGTCGGGGGGCGAAAGCAGTCGCGCCCTAATGGCGAAGTTAATGCTGGAAAAGAATCCGGTGCTGATCTTCGACGAACCGACAAACCATCTCGATCTCGAAGCGGTCAACGCACTTGGAGAAGGGCTGTCGCAGTTCGAGGGAACAATTTTTCTTGTTTCCCATGATCGCGATTTGATTTCCGATGTGGCGACCCGCGTCCTCTCTTTTACGCCGGGGGGAATCGTTGACTTCAATGGAACTTATGAGCAGTATCTGGAAAAATATCCTCTCCCTGAACGCGCCAAAACGCCAAGCTGGTAGATGAGGCGATTCCGGGCGAGGGTACAAAACCTCGCCCGAAATGTCAAGTGATTTATGCTTGCTTTGCACGGCATTTCTTGAGGAGAAGACCGCTGAGAGATGGCTCCGAGCAGAGCGATGAGCGCGGAACTCGGTGTGGGAAAGGGGCTGCCCGCGCTGTCCCTTACGACTTTTGCGTGCCATAGGTTTGGTTCCTCATCATCGAAGGCGAAGTTAATAGATCTGCGTTTGGGTAGCAACTAAGGGCGCGTGATTGCGACGTTATTGCTGCCCTTTTCGTTGCCGGTTTTTAGGACAACGTAGATACGATAGACGACGCTCGCGCCGGAATTGATTAAGCCTTCGGTTGTCTCGAAGGCGGTGAGGTTGCTGTCAATCTCGGCGACGGCAAACTCATTGGCAACTTTGTATGTCTTTCCGACGCACACACGCAGGCTATAGTACGCGAGATTGCTGTTATCGGAGGGAGTCCAGCGAAGTACGGCTGCCTTCTTGACAGCGTCCCATTCCCCATTGAACTGCACCGGGTCGGGGGTAGAGCCGGGCGGCGGATTGAGCGCGGGCAGGGACAGCACAAAGGGCGAGTTGGCATCGAAACGCGCCGGGATGATGTCTCGATATTGCTTCATGCGCTGTACGGCAGGCTTCAGGAGAATGTCGCGTTGGCGTCGGATGAACGAGGCTTGCTCACTGGCGTTTTTGGCACTGACATAGAGGGCGCGAAGATTGGTCAGGTCGGTGGTGAAGGTGGCAAGGAGATAGCCGTTTGCGAGGGTGAGGGGCAGGGGAACGCCCGTGAGGGTTGCATCGGCATTGATCTTTGTCCAAAGGTCGAGCATATCCTGCAAGGGATCGAGGAAGCGGCTTTCGGCGGCAGTGTCGGAAGGGGTATCGGGCAGGGCAGGGACATAGACACTGCCCGGCAGATACCCGGAAACCCACTGGCGGAACTGGATAGCGCGGATGCGAATAGCGAGTTTCTGGTTGGCAAGGTTGGCAGACTGGGTTTGAGCGAGATTATCCGCCGCGATGACGTTGTTGATCGCCGTGACGATGGCGGCACGGTCTGCCGTGAAGTTGGCAAGCGAATAGGCTCCGCGCAACAGGAGCGGAGTGGCTCCCAAAGACGCATTGACTGTTGCCCAACTGCTGATAAAGTCCTGCATGGTGGGTGGATAGGAACCGATAGTCGTAATAGGCATCTAAAAACCTCCGAGAGAATGCCAAAATGTCTTGGCAATGGGTTGAAAGTTCTTCTTACATCAATAAAATTGGATATTGAGTCGCAAAATTCCTTGTTTGTTTACAAAAACCTTCGTGAAAGTTGTATAAAAGCGTTTTCCGAACACATAAAATCTTGTCTGAGATACTCAAAATGCGCTTTTTATGGCTTTTACTATCTTTTTTTGTAATTAAAGTGTTAAATTTTTGCTCTCAAACCTGCTTGTATTAAGACGAAAACCACCACTTATATTCTTCCCTTGAAACGCATCTTGTAGTGAAGACTACGTATCTCTTTTTCAATAAGTTTTGTGCTTGAATGGCTCTCGCCTAATAAATTTATATGGATTTGCAAAGCCTCAGAATAAAACTGCTTTGCTTCACTAAAACGTCCTTGGTTTTTATAAAGGTATGCCAGACTGCTAAGGAGAAACGCAATATCTATATGATTTTCTGGTAAAACGCTTTGTTCTATTTTCAACGCCTCCTCATACAAAGGTATTACTTCATTATCATGTCCTCGACTGAAGTATACAATTGCCAAGCATTTTAGGCTATCTGCAATGTCACGATGATTTTCTGGCAATATATTCCGCCTTATATCTAATGCTTCTTGATACCATTTTTTTGCCAAATGATAGTTTCCGCTACCCTGATAAAAAAGGCCTAAGAGTCCAACGGTAGTTGCGACATCAGGATGATTTTCTGGCAATTCTTCTCGACAAATAGCCAATGACTCATTAAGCAATGGCTCGGCTTCAGTATAGCGTTTTTGTTTCATATAAAATGATGCCATATTATTGAGAATTACTGTGATGTCTCGGTGACCTGTTCGCATTGCCTTACGCCGTATTGTTAATGCTTTGTTATACAGTTGTTCGGCTTCATCGAAGCGTTCCTGTTCATCGTAGAGTACTGCCAGATCGTTCAGACTTGTTGAGATATCGAAATCGTCCTCCGGTAGTGTGTGAGTTCTTATTTGCAACGCTTCATTAAGCAATGCTTCTGCGTCCGTAGAGCGTTTTTGGTGAATATAAGCTATCGCCAGATTACTTAGTGTTGTTGCGATGTCAGGGTGATTCTCTGGCAATGTTTGATGCCATATTTTCAATGCCTCCTTCAATAATTCTGCCGCCTCATCATAGCGTCCCTGCTTGTTGAGAATAGATGCGAAATTATTGAGAGTGTTTGCTATATCAATATGATCTTCCGGCAACTCTTTACGCTGGATCGTCAACGCTTTGTCATAAAGTTGCTCTGCTTCCAGATAGTGTCCTTGAGAATAGCGATAGGTGGCGGTTCTAAAGCAAAGATGTGCCAACTCTAAATTGCTGTCGTCGGAAAACAGATAATTGTCTATCACTGTCTGACAATGAGATACTATCCAGTCGAAAAAATCTATCTTGAAATACTGAGTTACGACGAGTGATTTGTCTGCAACTTTGACAGCAGTCTTTGTCCATTGGATTTGTTCCGACAAAGTCAGTGTGTCCCGACGAACTGTTTGTACCAAACGATGGATACTAAATGTATCAGTTTTCTCATTTTTGGTAACCAACGAGTAGTTCAACAAATATTCCCAAAGTTCATTGCAATGTGCTGACTCGACTTCGACGTCGTCGATATTACCGGAAAATGCTTGAATACTTTCTATTACTCCGTCTGCGGCTGAAATGACCATTACATCAAAGATATTCTCTGGTGCAAGGAAAGCGCATAATGTCAATAAGTCGGCGGCGGCAGGTTCCGCTTTAGCTACTTCTTCAAAACTGATGCTCCATGTTGTCGCCACAGTATGTTTGTAGCCTCCGGTTTGGGCTTTGTTTTTCTCCAAAAGCCTAAGTGACTCTTTGCGGTAGACGTTCAAGTATGCCGCAAAGGTTGTCTTTTTGGTGGCGATATACGCTGCGGCTTGCTCCAATGCCAATGCCAGATAGCCGAGTTCTGTTGCCAACGCAAGGGAGGCTTCCTGCTCGGCAGTGGGCAATATCGCGCCTCTGCCTTTCACTCGCGTCGTCAGCAGTTCCACCGCCTCCGTCTCCGATAGCACTCCCAAAGCCAACACATCGTTTGCCATCACATTGAGGTTGGCTGGCAACGCTTGGGCGCGAGAGGTGATCAGCAGATGCCCTTGTGGGTTGTGCGGCAAAAACTCCTGCAACTGTTCGGCGGTATAGTCTGCGGAAAAGTCGGCGTTGTCCAGTATCATCAGATAGCCGGTGTTGTTGTCAAGCCAATGTTGCACTGCCGCAATGACCGCTTCGGGTTTCGCGTCGGCGGCGAGGGTGAGTCCCATATATTCAGCGATGCGCTTGTAATCATCATTCAGTGTGGTCGTGCCGCTTGCGTTCACCATGAAACGGTAGGTGTAGTCTTTGGCATAGCGATACGCATATTCGACTGCCAACGCCGTCTTTCCAATGCCGCCGAGTCCAGAGATGGCTTGCGTAATCGCGGCGGTGTTGGCATTTTGGAAAGCGTCATGGAGATGTTTCAGGTCATCCACGCGCCCTGTGAAGAACTTATTGCGTTGTGGCAGGTTGTCCCTCTTCTCGCTGCTGCCTTTGTCGGAAGAGGTTAGGCGAAAGGGGTGTTGAGTTCTCTCCTAATAACCCTGCTCACAAACCTCAATACACCTTCGCACTGTTGGTCAGTATTTTTTGTAGGCTTGGCGGTATCCGAGTGGTTTGCATCAAGGAGTGTGAAACTTTTGCCTTGAACTTGCGGGTTTGCCGAAGTCTGATCCACCACCATCACGCCAAATTGTGTGTAATTTTCTCCATAAGCCAGTGTATCAACTCCATTGTTTAACGAGTTGTTGCTATACCATTCCGACAAAGAACGCATTGTTGCAGAGTTGGCAGACATTTCGATAACAGGATCGGTAATCCGCAATGCTGTCTTGAGATTGGAGATAAACTTCGGGAAGTCTGCCCCTGAATGCGGGGTTGAAATGAACGCAATACCACGCACACTCTTTGCTATCACCTCATAATCCGATACGCCTCCGGTCAACCCTCGCCGAATAACTTCTTTTGCTATTAGCCCACCCATGCTATGCCCGACAAAAATGATCGGTTTCTTGCCAAAATTGCGCCCATTCAAGCGGTCAAGAATGTTTCCTGCACGGTCATAAATAGGCATTGCTCCACCAAACAAATCCGTCGCCGCCGAGTCATATTGTAATACCCACGTCGTCACATTGAGCGCACCGTCCTCATGATTAGCAAGGTCTTCGCGCAGCCACTTTGCCCAAAAGTCGGAGTTTTTATCTTTGCCGCCCCACGTGCTGAAGGCAAATTCTTGCTGGTTATCGGGACCGGGCTTTAGTCCATGAATAAAGATAATCTCCGCAACGCTTGTCTTTCTGTCGCTGCCGGGTATCTCATACAATTCAGTTGCCATTGATGCATCTCCATTCCATTGGTAAGGGGCTACGCCCGTTTTGTAGGACGTGTGAAAGATTTGCGATATAATACCCTCATTTTGCCGGTTGTTATTGTAAGGGGCGATATAAATTTTGCAGGACGGAGCGAGGAACTTTTGCCCCGTCCTATATGTGATATGTCAGCGCAGGAACGCTTCGGGCAGTCCGGCGTCCACGGGAATTGTCTGCCCTGTCGTGTTGTGCAGGGAAGAGGACACCAGCAAATAAGCGGCTTCGGCGATGTCTGCGGGCGTCACCTTTTTCTTGAGCAAGGTGCGTTCCGCATAAAAACCGGCGAGTTTGCCGCGCAGTTCGTCTGTCGTTTCGCTCTCGTCGAAGGCGATATTGTACTTGGCGAGCGATGAGGTCACGCGGTCACGCGGGAATTGCAGCGAACCTTCGACAACACTCGCTGGAGCAACGCCGTTGACGCGAATTTTGGGTGCGTACTCAACGGCGAGTTCACGGACGAGATGGTTCACTGCCGCTTTGCTCGTGTCATAGGCAAAACTGCCGCGCTTCGAGACTACGCCGTTCGCACTGCTAATCAGCACGATGCTGCCTTCGGAGTTTTGCGCTTGCATGATTTTTGCGGCTTCATCGGCGGCGATATACGATGCCAGCAAGTTCACATCGAACGTCTTGCGCCATTGATCATCGGTGATGCGCCCCGTCGAATCGGGCGAAAAGATCACTGCCGCCACACTCACCAGAATATCCACGCCCCCGTATTGGCGTGCGACCCGTTCCAGCATCTCCCGCACACTGTCCCGATTTGTGGCGTCTACGGTTTCAGCAGTCGCTGTCTCTTTGCCGAACGCGCTCCGAATCGCCTCTGCTGTCTCCTCCGCGAGTTCCGGTCTGATGTCGGCGGCAACTATGTGCGCCCCCTCTTTTGCTAATCGCTCCGCAACCGATTTGCCAATTCCGGGACTGGCTCCCAAGACGACGGCGACTTTGCGCGACAGTGACTTTTCGGCGGGCATTCGCTTGAGTTTTGCCTCTTCCAAAAGCCAGTATTCGATCCCGAACGATTCGGACAACGGCAGTGCCACATAATTATCAAGGGCATTAGGGCGTTGCGCGTTCGGCGTGAATTGGGCGATATACGGCTCCAGCAGTTCGATATTGGCATCGTTGGTTCCGTTGCCGCACGAGGTTGCACCCTCCATGACATGAATTGCGTTCGTATAGAATTCGCCTGTGATTCGCGCTTCCGGCTTGCTGCGCCCGAAACTGAACATTCCCACACCGGGAATCAAAACAACCGTTGGATTGGGCGAACGCAAGGCAGGGCTATCGTCTCTTTTGTTCTGCTCATAATATTGGATATAGTCGGCGCGATAGGCGGGGAACGCCGCTTTGATCGCCGTAAGCAGGGCGTTGGCGTCGCCGTTTGCCGCGTCCCATTCGACATACAACGGGCGAACCTTGGTGCGAACAAAGTGATCGGGGCAGGAGGTTCCTTGATAGGCAAGGGCTTTGGCACGCTCGCTGTTGACAAACCGCAAAACGTCTTTGCCGCCCTCGAAATGCCCGATGACAGAGCCGACTTCGCCGCGAATCACGGGCATGGCGGCAGAAACAAGGGCGTCGCGGTCAGGGCGCAGAGCGAATTTTTGCCCGCCGAAAGTCTTGTCGCCCTTTGCTTCGACCTGCTTGAGAATAAACTGCCCGATAGCGTCAATGACTTCGAGGGTTTTGCGGTAAGATTCGTAGTGGGTATTGCCCCAAGTGAATATGCCGTGGGAACCGAGAATGATTCCGTCAATGCCGGGATTGTCGCGAACCGCTTGTTCCAGCCACAATCCCAACTCAAAGCCGGGACGTTTCCAAGGCAGCCAGACAAGTTTCAAGCCCATTTCGCGCTCGATTTCGCCGAGAAGTTCAGGACCGTTCGCACACGCCGCCAATGCAATCGCCCAGTCGGGATGCAGGTGATCGACGTGCGGAAACGGAATAAAGCCATGCAGCGGCGTATCAATAGAAGCGGCGCGGGGATTGTTGTTGAAGGTTCCATGCGGGAAGAGAGCAGGCATTGCGTCCTCTTCGTGGACGCCTTTGTAGCGGGCTTTGAGGGCGTTGAGTTTGTCCATATAAAGGGAAGCCAAGCCGTCGCGCTTCATTGTTCCGAGATCGCCACCGCTGCCCTTGACCCAGAGAACGGTGACGGGTTCGCCGGTGATTGGATCGGTTTCGGTCACTTTCGAGGAGGTATTGCCGCCTCCAAAATTGGTCAAGCGTTTGTCACTGCCGAGCAGATTGGAGCGATAACGCAGAATTTCGGCGTCGTCCATGCCGACAACGGCGTTTTCGTCCCACAAGTCTTCGAGGTATTTCAGTTCCATGTCCGTCCTTCATTGGGTGGAGGTAATGGGAGAGAAATCTCTCCCTTGATCAATTGTACCCGCCCGATGCAAAATCGAGGAGGACTACTTAGCTCCTGAAAACATTGACTCCGACTGACATTGAGGTCATAATAAAAAATCTGCTGGCGCACAATGGAAGCGCGGAGGATAAAGATCACAACGGTACACGCAGAACTGATAGGCAATAAGGCGTTGCTTTCCTGCATTGATTTAGAACGTCTCGTAGAGTTGGCGCGACGAAGTGAACCCGTTGCGTTGCAGACTTACGAGGAAGAGATACCGACACTCGGCATTATGAAACTTGCGGAGCAAGGCGGGGCGTTCGATTGGCTGGCAGACGAAGAAGACCTCTACACTATGGAAGATTTGAAGGTGCGTTACTGAGAATTGGGGGAACTCTCTGCGGCGTTGCTACAAACGGCGGATGAAAAATTGCGCTATGCTCTGGAACTTTAGCACAGGGAAATTGATAGCAATGGGACTTGCGCGGCTCATTTGACCGAGAGTGAGCGAGACGATTGAATTTTGGAGGAGAATGCCATGTTTACCCATATCTTGATTGCGTCCGACGGTTCGGAACACGCGATGCGTGCCGCCAAATATGCAGCGGAACTCAGCAAAAAGTTCGATGCGAAACTGACCTTGATTACCGTTCTCGACCCACCCGCCGTGCTGCCCGCCAACGTCATGGAGATGTGGGCTGCGGTGGATATTACTCCGATGATGGAAGTGGCAGAAAAAATGCAGGACGCCATCGAAAAAGCGACTCAGAATGTTCTGACGCAGGCGGGCATTACCGATTTTGAGTGTGTGCGCGAGGTCGGGCATCCGGTGGATATGATCATCGCTGTCACAGCACGGCAGTCTGTAGACTTGATCGTTTTGGGAAGTCGGGGCTTGGGCGGACTGCAATCGTTCCTGCTTGGGAGCGTTTCAGACCGTGTACTGCATCATGCCCACTGCCCCGTTCTGGTTGTCAGATAAAAGTCTGCCCCGGACACTTCAGCGCGATTCGGCGTAAATCTCGTCCAAAGCAACAGGGCGATTCTGCGCCGCGCTCCGGTCTATCGCGTAGCACACTTCATGGGTGCGTGCTGCGTCTTCGAGGTTGACAAACGATTCGATATTGTTGAGAACACATTCGGCAAAGTGCGTGATCTGCCCGTCGAATGGGTGATGTGCCACATCGCCGCTGTCGGGGCGAATGGTCGGCACAGTCACCCAATCTGTCGCCCCGACGAAGAATTCCGGCGCATACAAACGATTGTCACGGATTGTGCCTTTGGTTCCCAATAAGTCCACATTGAACTGATAGGGCGCGACAATATCGAACGAAGTGGAGACTTTGCCGATGGTTCCGCCCGCAAATTTTACGATGGCGACGACATTGGTATCATACTCATAATCGGGGTTGCCTTTGTTGCTATAGGCACTGACTTCGACAACCTCATCACGCACAAATTGGCGCAAGGCGTCTACCGCGTGACAGCCCGCCGACAGAAACGCCGATCCCGCGATCTCCTTTTTGACGTTCCAACGATATTGTGCATATTGCGCCCCGATGTTGTGCCAATAGTCCACTTCGGCATAAGAGAGGGAACCGAGCGCGTCCGCATCGAGCATCTTGTTGATCCACTGAAACTGCGGGTTCCAACGAAGAACAAAACCGACGACGGTTTTGACGCCCGCACTTTTCACCGCCTCGCACATCGCTTTGAGACTCGCCGGGTCGTTGGAAGCTGCTTTTTCGATGAGCAGATGCTTGCCCGCCTGTGCCGCTTGAATGGTTTCGGCGGGATGCTGATTCGGCTGCGTACACAGCGAAACGGCGGAAACGGCGGGATCGCGCAGCATTTCGGCATAATCGGTATAGATTCTGGCGTCGGTCAAGCCCAACTCGCGGGCTTTGTTCGCAGCGTTTTCATGGGAACGACTGCACAGTGCCGTCACTTTGGTCTGCGGGCATTTCTCGAACGCCTTAATATGTTCGCCCGCAACCCAACCGATGCCATGAATCCCCACTCCAATCGTCTCCATGTTTCCGCCTCCTCCACAAATCGAATGGAAGTGAATTCGGGATATTGACCTTGATTTCCTGCTCGCTTCTCCAAGCAATCCGCCAAAAATGAAAATAATCGAAAGAATTTGCCGATATTTGGACGCTCGGCACGTAATTCAATGGCAATGAACCTCTCGAAACGCTTCTCCCATACTCTCTGGCTGCGCCGCGTGCACTGTCTCTTATACACATCTCCGAGCCCACGAGACTAAGGCGAATCTCGTATGCCGTCTTCTGCTTGAAAAA
>ENA-ORBV01011929-ORBV01011929.1-microbial-mat-metagenome-genome-assembly--contig:-NODE-11929-length-13522-cov-6.776869_pt1 | contig 13522 bp, 13 predicted proteins | sample MGYA00237777_ERZ505514 | MGnify/ENA primary metagenome ERZ505514 (study PRJEB26160, sample SAMN06269048) | microbial mat metagenome | isolation source: Oligotrophic lake microbial mat | place...
TTTCAAGCAGAAGACGGCATACGAGATTCGCCTTAGTCTCGTGGGCTCGGAGATGTGTATAAGAGACAGGTGTAAGCCAGACAAATATCTTGGCAAACGAGTTAGAATGACTGGTTTTGTGAAATCAGAAAATGTTACGACTTGGGCTGGACTATGGCTACGTGTGGACCAAGCGGGTTCACAACAATCTCTTTCATTTGACAATATGGGAGACAGACCAATTAAAGCAACGACAGGCTGGACGAAGTATGAAATAGTTTTAGATGTTCCAAGTAATGCATCACTTATTGCATATGGAGCATTGTTAGACGGGACAGGACAAATTTGGTTTGACAATATTACCTTTGAAATAGTTGATGACACTATTCTAACGACAGGTACTGGAAATGGCAAAAAATCTGCGACACAAAACGAGCCGACAAATCTTGACTTTGAGAAATAAGTGCCAGTGCATAATCGAGTAGACGGCTCCCGCCTTTAGGGTTAAGTTAAAAGGACGACAACGATGACAAAAAATATTATACTAACGACTTGGGTATTTTTTATTCTAGTTAATCTACAGGGACAAAATGTAATTTCCTTAAGTGTTTTTGATGCAATGACAAAAGAACCGATGCCATTTGTTAACATTGGAATTAAAAACAAGAACTCAGGTACAATTTCTAATTCTAGTGGAAGATTTAGCATTAATATTTCCTCTGACAAAATAAATGACTCTCTTACATTCTCATTCGTTGGTTATAATTCATTGACAATTCCTGTAAAATATTTGTTGTTTAACAAGCCCGATTCCATTTTACTACATCAAAAGATGCTAGAATTGACTGAAGTAATCATAATCGCTAATGGGAAGTGGAAGTCAAAGAAAATTGGACTTTCAAGAAATTTGCCAGGAGTATTCGGTATTGTCCAAAGTGACACGACCTCTGACATAGTTGAATGTGCTCAACAGTTTGACTTAGGCGATGAAATGACGAAAATTTCGAACTTTCATATTTATCTTAAAGGAGTCAATACGGACACAGCAAGTTTCAGAATCAACTTTTATTATTTTGACGGAAACAAGCCGACCGAAAGAGCTTTTGAAAAAGAAATTTTTATCAGAAGACCAGTTTCCAATGGTTGGTTAGAAATTGATTTTGACGAATACGGTGTATGGCTAACAGGAAATATTGTGGCATCAATTGAATTTTTGCCAACAGAAAAGCAAAAGGAAATTATATCATTATCTTATGGAGGCATCCTAATTTGTCAAGGAACAAGTTATAATCGGACAAGCAGTCAAGGTGAATGGCATAAACTTGATTTTGGAACGTATTCAATTTTTTTAACAACGAAAAAGTTCGTGACAAAAAAATGAAATTGATAAAAAACCTATCCCTAACAGTATTTTAGATAAAGGTTAAAAAGTAATATTAATACCAGCATTCGCACCAACCACAATTGGCCTAGTTTTTATTCCTGGAGTTTTACTTAAATTGCTAAGTCCGTATCTCATGGTCGGCTCAATAAATATTCCTAAACGCCTATATACTCGCCATTCTGCTCCAACACCGAATAGTGCCGAAAAATATAAACGGTTTACCTTCACATCATTATATACAATTGTGGTTGTAAAAGTTTCTTTCAGAATATTCAGCGTTGATTTTTGCTTAATTGCTATCTGAGAATTTAAACCAGCTAGTATATATACATTAATATTTTTTTTGAGCAAATTCAATTTTACATTTATAGGAATGTTAATAAACTTGATCTCTTGCTTGTAGGTTGCTTTAAATCCAATTGTATCTGCCATTCCCGCTAGCGTATATCCAGCCAGCATAACGTTAGCATCAACCTTCATTTCTCCTAAAGATGAATATATAGAATAAGGTTCTGTTATATATTTACTGAAACGCACAACTGACGACTCTTTTTCTTGTTTGAGTTCGGAGTAAAAACATCCAAGTTGAAACCCCAACATTTGTTTTGGCCTATAATCAAATTTTAATCCGACAGAAAATCTATTCAATTGTTTTTCTGTAGAGGGGTTGAAATTTTTTTCTGTCGAAGAAGATTGAGAATAAAAATAATCAAGACCATAATACCCATATATAGCGAAAACAGGAAACGAAGAAATCTGTTTAGTAGAATCGATTATCCCATAAGATTGTTTAGAATTGGTATCAACTATATTGTTCTTTAGAACTGTGTCTTTCGCAGTTTTTATAGAATCATGTGTTATCAAACTGTCTTTTTTATGTATTAAATTTTCAGATATAATAACGATTTTTTTATTCGAAGAAGTGTCTGTGATTTCCGTAATGTTGTCTCGCAAGTTGTGTTGATTTCCATCTTTTGTAATGGTAATAACAGAGTCGGGACCTTGCACCTTATTTTGAAAAATATTTTTTTCTATTTTATCTTCCTTCGCATTTTCATTTTCAAAGCTGTTTGTAGTACTAGAAATTGATTTGCTTACAGAATTTTCAGCCTTCGCTTTTTTTGAGTTCTTTTTTTCTTTAAAAGGCAAAGGTTTAATCTCTTTTTCCAGAACGGCTGCTGTCTTTTTGTGATTCTTTTTGTCTGAAGCAGCTAAATTGTTTCTCTTTAGACTGTTTTTGCCAGTATTGTTATTTAATAGCTTGTCTGTGATATCGCTAGATGTAGATTCACTTTGACTAGCTTTTGTTTTTTTGTTTGGTGAGTTTGAGTCAGTGTCGTTTTTAAATTTCCTATTATCAAAACTAGTTTTCTGGTGTGCAGTTGAATTTGCAATATTTGTATTAACGGACTTGGGTTCTTTTGTGATCAAAAATGAGACAATTCCAATTAGAATTATTCCTATAAATAGACTCAGCCAAAATATAAATAATGGTTTTTTTGTTTCCCTGTCCAATTCTGAATCAATATTCTCCCAAACCTTGTCAGAAGGAGTGATTGAATCTGCATTCAGCGAATTACGAAACAGTTTGTCAAATTCCTTATCGGATTTAAATTCTTCCATGGCTTGTTTCTTAAATCTGTACTTTAATTCGTTCGTTCGCAAGCATCATTTTTTGTAAGTAGATTCTTGCTTTTGACAGTTGACTTTTTGAAGTTCCGCTGCTTATATTCAACATTTCGCTAATTTCTCCATGAGAATAACCTTCTATTACAAATAAGTTAAACACAATTTTGTATCCGTCAGGTAGGGCTTGAATATATTTCATCAAATCTTTTGTATTTATGATGCTATCTCCTCCATCAAAGCTTTCGGGTTGAATTCTTAGACCATCAATGTCTTCAGTTATAAATTCTCTTTTATTCTTTCTTAATTCTTCTAAAGCCGTATTTATTATTATTCGTTTTATCCAGCCCTCAAAAGAACCGGTTCCCCTATATTTATGTATATTTTTGAATATCTTTAAAAATCCTTCTTGCAAGATATCTTCGGCTTCTTCTTTGCTTTTACAGTAGCGAAAACAGAGAGACAGCAAATTGCCTGAAAACCTTTGATATAAAAGTTTTTGGAATTCCCTTTTATTGGAAACACATCCATCTATCAGTTCCTGTTCAGAATACAATAGTTTATTCGTTACTAGTAAGATGCAATATTACTGTACTCGGTTGCCTGAGAAATATAATTTTTTAGTTTGCAGCTAAAAACGAAACTTTCACGAGTTTCAACTGGAATAATGAGTTAAATGCAGCCAAAGAATAAAAACTTATAAGAAAACTGGAGTTTTCCACATTTAAACTAGCACAAAATTAAACTAAAAATCCTGTTTTTCAAAGATATGCTTTTTATTGAAAGGTACTTTCGTTGATCTCAGTAAGTTGTAAATCCCATTCGTCATTGCGTCACATCTATATGTGAGTGGAACTAGAATTCTAATCAATCTTAATATTTAAATTTTATTTTAGAAATTCCATAGAAAATTTTATTTAAAAAATGGGAGACTAGTTTGGAGTCTAGTTTTGGCTCATTTTCGACCAAAAAGTGCATTTTTGTGTCAACAAAGTGCTTGATTTAGTTGATTTTCAGCACTTTATAGAGGATTCATAACCCTGAGGTCAGGGGTTCAACTCCCCTTTTCGCTACTAAAACCCCTGATAATCAGGGGTTTTTATATTTCAACCACGCAAACAACCTTTTTTCTCTTTTTTCATTAAAAATCCACAAAAGCATTATCTAAATTGGCTTTAGCGTGTTTTTGCTCTTGATGATACGTGGGGTAAAATGCCCTGAGGTAGGTTCTTGAAATTGACTCTTCGAAAACACTATCATCCAATATTTATAGTTATGGCAACTGAAATTTTATGGAATTCAATTCCAAATAATTCCATGTATTTTATTTGATAAAAAACTGATCTAGAGTTCGATATCTCAACTGCTGAAGCACATTCCAGTGCACTGAAATTGCGGGAATAAGAAAATTGCTAGAAATTGATTAAAATGATGTATATTTGTTGTGAATAACCAACATTAATGCCAAATATTGCAATAAATGACGGATAGAACCAACAAAATCGGGAATGCAACAAGCGATAACGCAATAGTAGAAACTCTAGGTGCATTCATCAGACATCATCGCTTGGAGCAAAACAAAACACAGAGTCAACTAGCTGAAGAAGCTGGTATTAATCGTTCGACCTTAGCTGAATTTGAAAAGGGAAAGCGTTCTAATATTATCACGTTCATTCAACTGCTGCGAGTACTGAACTTATTATATGTAATGGAGCAGTTCAAAATTTCTCAGCAAATAAGCCCCATTCAGTTAGCAGAAATGGAACAATCAAAACGTAAAAGAGCAGCTAAAACAAAAAAAGTAATTAAGAAATCTAAATCTAACTGGTAGTGATTACAACTGCATTTATTAATATTTGGAATCAACGAGTGGGGGCAATTGCTTGGGACTCTGATACAGGTTTGGGTTCTTTTGAATACGATGCATCCTTTTTAAAAAATAATCAAGACCTCTCTCCCATTAAAATACCAACACTAGGGGCAGCAAAGAGAATTTTTACTTTTCCAGAACTGAGAGATGTAAAAACATTTAAAGGACTACCTGGATTATTGGCAGATGTATTACCAGATAAATACGGAAACGCATTAATCAACACATGGCTAGCACGTCAAGGAAGAGCCTCTGACAGTTTAAACCCAGTTGAAATGCTTTGCTTTATTGGCAACAGAGGAATGGGAGCTTTGGAATTTGAACCAACGATACCCAAAGGAAGCGATACCGCAACTAAAATTGAAATAGGTAATCTTATTAATGTTGCAGAAGAAATTCTCTCAGGAAGAAAAGATTTTACCACGAAACTTAAGCCTAATGAAGAAAAAGCTTTACTAGATATTTTAAAAATTGGTTCCTCAGCTGGTGGTGCTAGGGCTAAAGCTGTAATTGCTTACAATCCTAAAACAAAGGAAGTGCGAAGCGGACAAGCGGATGCTCCAAAAGGATTTACTCATTGGTTAATAAAATTTGACGGAGTAAGTGATAAACAATATGGTGCTTCAAGCGGATACGGACGTGTTGAAATGGCTTATCACTTAATGGCCGTAGATGCAGGAATTGAAATGACTGAATGTCGATTGTTAGAAGAAAAAGGCAGAGCTCATTTTATGACACGCAGATTTGACCGAGAAGATGGTAAAGGAAAACTGCATGTACAAAGTTTTTGTGCCCTGCAACATTACGATTTTAATGAGGTGAATTTGTTCAGCTACGAACAGCTTTTTGAAACCATGAGAATTCTTGGGCTTCCTTATCCACAAGCAGAGCAGTTATACAAAAGGATGGTGTTTAATGTAATGGCTCGAAATTGTGATGACCACACCAAAAATTTTGCATTTGTGATGGACAAAAAAGGAGAGTGGAGTTTATCTCCTGCTTATGATGTTTGCCACGCTTACCGACCAGGTAGTGAATGGGTAAATCAGCACGCATTAAGTATTAATGGGGAAAGGAAAAGCATAACTAAAAAAGATTTGCTGGAAGTAGCAAAACAAATGAATGTAAAAAAAGCAGAAAATAGTATCAAACAAATTTCCGAAGTAGTCAGCAACTGGAATAAATATGCCGATCAAGTTAAGGTTGACAAAAAACTAAAAGATGCTATAGAAAAAACATTAATTATATTGTAAAGAACCCGATAAATTCTTGGAGCGGGTAAAGATTACTATGGGAAAAACATAAATAACTTTGTATTTAAGATTCATACTCTTCTTTTTATTTCTTGGCCTAAAGTAGCTCGAATTTAAATCCTTGCTTCTTTAATCCATACAAAACATGCATGATCCAATAATCCTTCTCAATTAATCCGGGTTCAACTCCCTTTTCATTTGCTAAGATGTTAATTAAAGAAGTGAAATTTTTATGGTCATGAAGATATTCGGGCATATTCAGTTTTCTCCTTATTAATTTATCAACGGTTTAAACATTTTCTTTGTTTTAGCATTTCCATATTGCATAACCACGTCTCTGAGTTTTTGAGAAGGTAGGTGAGATGCTTTATCAAATAATTTATTCAAAACCTCATTATAATCTTCTGCCAGCTGGTCTATGTTGTTGACTAGATCTACTAATAAAAATTCTTTTGTCACTTTTAAAGGAAAATGATGTTTCAAGTGAAAATCAAAATATCTATTGCCTAATTTAAATCGGCCATGTCGCTTATGATTATAAACAACTTTTTTATTATAAAGCTGAGTAGTTCCAACTCCTAGGCTGTTATATGAGTTTGGAGAAACTAAAAGAAATCTATCATCCTTTAAAAAGCTACGTACTAAATCGTCTTCTTCGGGAGGAACTTTTCCGAAGACAGTAGTTTTTGGGAAATAGTAGAGCCCTTGAGAGAGTTTTTCTAAAGTCCCCTCTTTTATTAATTCATCAAGATGTCTATCAACGGATTTAGACCATTCCGAAAGCTCATCTCTCCGATAAACGTTTCCGCTTTTCAAATGCTTTTTTAACTCTTCTAATCTTGTCATAATAATTTTGCTCTATACAAAGGTAATTTACTATTAGATTAAATGCAAGTATTTTCATTTAAAATTCATGCAAATTTATACCTAATTCTAAAATTATGACACCTCAAAAGTCACAACTAGTCTTATAAATCTCAATCAGCCTTAAATCTTCTTCTGAGTTTGATATTGTCGGAGTACTTTCTACATGTAGAGCTGGTATGTTTCTTTTGTCTACAGAAGCTACTCAGAGTTCAGAAAAATCTCAGTCAGGTCTAAATCCTCTGCTAGGTTTGAAGTATCGAAGTTTCTTTCTACTGAAAACCCCTTGATAATCAAGGGGTTTTTATATTAAATTATTGATAAACAATTGATTATCTGTTCACCTCCTTTTTGCTGCTATCTATCGTTTTAAGTATTTTTAACAAAAGACCATAATCGGAAGATTGATAATTTTTTATATATTGCGTGAGATTAGTTTAAAGTACAATTCAGATGGCTAAGAAGAAGAATGTGCCTAAAAAGGCTCAAAAAAATATAAAATCGGCTAAATCAAAGCCTGTAAAGCCTGCCCGTCCGAAAGGCGGGAATGCAAAGGTTACTAAACCTGCTAAAAAGGCGTCCACTAAACCCGCCCGCCCGACAGCTGGGAAGACTGCTAAGGTTGCAAAATCGGCAAAAAAACCTATAAAATCTGCTCAGCAAAAAGCAAAAAAGATAGTTAAGCCTCTTAAGAATAAGGCTACTAAGCCTGTTGCTAAAAAGATAACGAAAGTAGCTCCTAAACCTGCCCGTCCGGCAGTCGGGAAAGCCATTAAGCTTGTAAAAATAGTGAAAGTGCCAGTCGCAAAAGTTGAGATTGTTAAATCTAAAGGTGTTAGTAAACCTTTAAAAGAAGAGAAAATTGTGAAATTGGCAGTAAAGAAAGAAGAAAAAGTAAATATCGTCCCAGTAAAAGATAAGAAACCAAGAGGAAAAGGTGGTAGAAAACCTAAGAAAAAAGATGGTGAGGATGATGGTGAACCAGAAATTGTGCATGATGAATTGATTGAACAAATGATTCAAAGCACAAAAAGAAAGAAAGGTGGACCAAAAGTTCCAAAAATTTTGAAAACTTTTGTTAACCCAATGACTTCACTTACCGTTGCTCCAGAGAACAGTGTTAAAAAAGGAGGGGCGATACCTAAAAAAGAACCGAAAGGGAAATTTGAATTAGAATATGTGATTCGTACCTCTGCAGGAATTCTTTATGAGTTTATCACTACACCTAGTGGATTGTCTGAATGGTTTGCTGACGATGTAAACATTCGTGATGGGATTTTTACTTTTTTCTGGGATGGCAGTGAACAAAAAGCAAAATTGCTGGGTTTTAAAGATGACAAATTTATCCGACTAAGTTGGGTAGACAAACCTGAAGGCATGTATTTTGAATTTCGCATTGATAAAGATGAGTTGACTGGTGATATTTCATTAATTATTATCGACTTTGCTGATGAGGCCGCTGATATGCAGACTTCAAAGTTGTTGTGGGATAGTCAAGTGAATAAATTGTTGGGCGTTTTAGGCTCAAATTAATCATCTCATTCTTTTGATGTGAAAGTACTCTTTAAAAAAAATCTTTCATTTTTATTGCCATACTTTTTATTTCTCCTTATTGGAGCAGTAATTATTTTTGTCAACTCGAAAGCAGAAACTCATCTTGCATTTAATTCCTTTCACAATTCATTTTTAGATGTAATAAATACATACACCACATATCTTGGTGATGGTGTTACTGCTGCTTTGTTGATTCTAATGATGTTGGGTGTGAAATATCGCTATTTCGTGATCCTAGGGGTTTCAAATGTTGTTTCTGCGCTCATTGCTCAAGTATTAAAGCATTTTGTTTTTAATGATATTGTTCGTCCTAAAAAATTCTTTGAAGGGATTCAAGATTTATATTTTGTACCCGGTATAGAAAATCACATGTTTAACAGTTTTCCTTCCGGACATACTACTTGTGCTTTCTCATTGTATTTTTCTTTTGCCTTGTTAGTAGAAAAAAAAATGTATAAATTTTTGTTTTTGTTATTGGGTTTTTTTACAGCCTATTCTAGAATATATCTTTCTCAGCACTTTTTCGAAGACGTGTATGCCGGTTCTATCATTGGCGTTACCACAAGCTTTTTTGTGTTCTATTTTGTTCAAAGGAAAGAGCGCCCTTTATTGGAAAACTCCCTTGTAAATTTTTTCAGAAATGAACGCTAGCACTCTGCGATATAATATTATTATTTTTATTGGAGCCGTTCTTTTGTTTGTGCCTTTTTTAGGTGCTGTGCATTTGTTTGATTGGGATGAAATTAATTTTGCTGAGTGTGCCCGAGAAATGCTGGTTACACAGGATTATTTCTCCGTAAAAATAAACTATCAAGCCTTTTGGGAAAAACCGCCTATTTTTATTTGGATGCAAGCTCTATCAATGAGTGTATTTGGCATAAACGAATTCGCTGCTCGTCTACCTAATGCCATTTGCGGAGTTGTTACATTATTAGTTCTGTTTAATATTGGAAGACGATTAGTTGATGAACGTTTCGGGCTTCTTTGGGTATTAGCATATGCTGGTTCTTTTCTCCCTCATTTCTATTTTAAATCCGGAATTATTGATCCCTGGTTTAATCTTTTTATTTTTTGTGGTATTTATTATTTTATTCTTTTCACAAATAATAAAAGCAATCGTTTTTTAATTCTTTCTGCACTCTTTATCGGATTAGGCATCTTAACCAAAGGTCCTGTTGCTGGATTAGTATTTGGATTGTGTGTAGGAGTATTCTGGATGTTAAAACGTTTTCAATCCATCATGAGCATTAAGCATATCATCATTTACGGATTGGCAGTTGCAATGGTGGGTGGTTTGTGGTTTTTGATGTTGTTTTTAACCGGTCATACTGAGATTATTAAAGAGTTTTTTGTGTATCAAATTCGCCTTTTAAATACACAGGATGCCGGACATGGTGGTCCGTTCTTTTATCATTGGATTGTTTTGTTGATTGGGTGTTTCCCTTTATCCATTTTTGCTTTAAGAGCGTTCAGAAGAAGTTCGTATGACACGCCTTATCAAAAGCATTTTAAGTTGTGGATGCTTATTCTATTTTGGGTGGTCTTGATTTTATTTAGTTTAGTTAAAACAAAAATTGTTCATTATTCTTCTTTGTGCTATTTTCCTTTAAGTTTTTTAGGAGCGTATGTGATCTATAAATTAGTAAGCGGAGAAATGAAATGGAAAAAAAGCACTAGTGTTTTGTTGCTTTCCATTGCCAGCCTTATTGGTATTGCCATTTCAGCATTGCCTATCATTGATAAGTACAAACAGAAAATTATTGATGCCGATTTGATCAAAGATAAATTTGCAGTTGAAAACTTGAAAGCAACTGTTTCCTGGACTGGAGTAGAGTGGTTGATAGGAATAATTTTAATTGTTGGAGTAGGAGCAATGCTGATATTAATTAAGCGAGGAAAGATAAAAACAGGAATCATTGGAATTTTTATGTTCAGTTTATTTGCTGTGAACATGGCTTCTGTATTGATTGTTCCCAGAATTGAAAAGTATTCACAAGGAGCAGCCATCGAATTTTATGAATACTTGCAAGGGAAAGATTGTTATATAGAAACAATCAGTTTTAAAAGTTACGCCCATTTGTTTTATTCACACAAACAACCACAAACAAATCAGAATAGTTATAATAGCGATTGGTTGCACCATGGAGTAATTGATAAGCCTGCCTATTTTGTATGCAAGATAACCGCGTTGGAAGATGTTGCAAAGTATTACCCTGAATTAAAAGAGATCTATCGAAAGAATGGATTTGTGTTTTGGGTGCGGATTGTGAAATAACAAACGCAAGTTTTGTTTCCTAAAATAGTTGCCATTTATCAACCCGAACAAACTTATCCGATTTTAAGCATTTATACTTACCTTATAAAAAAGGGAAAATATATATTTACGTTCAGTAGAGGTATCGCAATTTGCGACACCATTAATGAACATAAACTTGCTATCACAATTTGTGATAGCAAGTTAAATGAAGTATATGGCTATAAAAGAGACAGGATTGATAGTTCCTGATGAGTTGGTGATGAATAAAATTTATTTTATTCGCAGACAGAAGGTTATGATTGATATTGATTTGTCAGAGTTGTATTCAGTTGATAACAAGATGATGAAACGTCAAGAAAGAAGAAATATTGATAGATTTCCTTCTGATTTTATGTTCGAATTAACCAAAATAGAATATGATTCTTTAAGGAGCCAAATTGGCACCTTAAAGAGAGGGGAACATAGTAAATATTTGCCCTACGTTTTTACAGAGCATGGAGTTCTAATGCTTTCAAGTGTTCTAAATAGTGGAAAAGCAATACAGGTAAACATTCAAATTATGCGAATATTCACTCGTATTCGTTTAATGCTAATCGAAAATACCGATTTACGCTTAGCAATGGAGAAGTTGGAAAATAAAACGGATAACAACACCAAGAATATCGAACTTGTATTCCAATATTTTGAAGAGTTGTCAAATAAGAAAGAGAAAGTAATATCAAGAAAAAAGGTAGGATTCAAAATCCCTAAGAAAAAATAATTCTCACTTCTTCGTCTCGTAACGTTTACATTTATTCAATCCCAACTTATAAAAGAAGTGAGTAAACGAAACTCGCAACACACCCATTCCATATTTAGCACTTCTGCTAAAGTTGATAGAAGAGGCTTCTGGGAAGTATTTAGTCGGACAAGTAATTTCTGCAATATCGAATCCTGCCATAAAAATTTGAGAAATCATTTCGTTATCGAATACAAAATCATCGTTGTTGGCCTCGTAATTTACTGTTTCCAATACTTCACGAGAGAAAGCACGGTAACCTGTGTGATATTCAGATAATTTTTGATTGATAAGGATATTCTGAGTAAGCGTTAAACAACGATTGAAAATATATTTATACATCGGCATACCGCCTTTTAATGCTCCTTTTCCTAAAATACGTGAACCAAATACTACAGGATATAAATCGTTAGCAATGATATGCGCCATGGATTGAATCAATAGTGGAGTGTATTGATAATCGGGATGGAGCATGATAACGATATCACCGCCTAATTCTAAGGCTTTATCGTAACAAGATTTTTGATTTCCACCATATCCTCTGTTTTTTTGATGCTTGATCACATGCTTAATCCCAATGCGATTAGCCACTTCAATCGTGTCGTCTTTGCTCACATCATCTACCAGCACTACTTCATCAACAATGTCGAAAGGAATTTCTTTATATGTTTTTTCAAGTGTTAATGCTGCATTGTATGCTGGCAACACTACAACTACTTTTTTATTGTTTATCATTTTATTGTATTATTCTAACAACAAAAATAGTAAAATTAATGAGTTATTCTGCGGAACAATAAATTGCCGATACTGCTAATCGCTCAAGGTCATCCCGTGCTACGACAAGGGATCTGTCAATTGAGTGTAGACTCCTCATCGTGAGATGCCGCCCATTCGACTCCGCTCAGGGTGACATCTCTACATGACGATTCTAAGTATGGAACAATTTAAAAATCCTTTTTATCGTGAAAATCATGAGAATCTGCGCCTGCCCCGAACTTGATTCGGGGTTCTATCCTTTTCTAGCATAGTTATTGTTATATTTGTAAGCCCATGAAAACACTCTATAAATTCATCTTGAAATCATACATCGGTCCGTTTATAATGACCTTTTTCATAGCGATGTTTGTGTTTTTTATGATGTTTATTTTTAAATACATTGATGATTTTGTTGGGAAAGGAATTGATGCCGGTATTTTGGCTGAGTTGTTCTTTTATTTTTCTCTTACTACTATTCCGATGGCATTGCCTTTAGCCATTTTACTTTCTTCCTTGATGACATTTGGAAACTTGGGAGAGCATTTCGAATTAACAGCCATGAAAAGCTCAGGACTATCGCTACAAAAAGTAATGTCACCATTAGTAGTCACCACACTTTGTTTATCAATTGGCGCATTCTACTTCTCCAACAACATTTTACCGTACACGAATTTGAAAGCAGGTTCATTATTGTACGATGTGCGTGAATCAAAACCGGCATTGTTGTTTAAAGAAGGTGTTTTTAATAATAGCATTCAAGGTTTTAGTATTCGTGTAGATAAAAAAGAAAAAGATGGAAAAACCTTAGGCGATATCATGATTTATGATCACCGTGATATGAAAGGCAATACAACAGTTTTGTCAGCAAAATGGGGAAAAATGGAAGAAACTGCCGATAAAATGTTTTTGGTTCTTTCTTTAAAAGATGGCGTGAGTTACAAAGAAATGAATGACAATCCTAAAGATGCTCAAACTCACCCTTTGGTAAGAGATAAGTTTGAGGAACGAGTGATCCGTTTCGATCTGTCGGAATTTAAAATGAATAGAACAAATGAAGATTTATTTAAAAGTAATTATCAAATGATGACTTTGTCTCAGCTGAATACTGTTGCCGACTCGTTAAAAATGAAAAATGAAAAACGCAGAAATGAATTTGGTAAACACCTGTCTCTTATACACATCTGACGCTGCCGACGAATAG
>ENA-ORBV01011930-ORBV01011930.1-microbial-mat-metagenome-genome-assembly--contig:-NODE-11930-length-13522-cov-5.842395_pt1 | contig 13522 bp, 4 predicted proteins | sample MGYA00237777_ERZ505514 | MGnify/ENA primary metagenome ERZ505514 (study PRJEB26160, sample SAMN06269048) | microbial mat metagenome | isolation source: Oligotrophic lake microbial mat | place...
ACAACAACAACAACAACAACAACAACAACAACAACAACAACAACAACAACAACAACAACAACAACAACAACAACAACCAAGTCTCCCACCATGGTGGATGTTCTGCTCCTGGAGTCCACAATCGTGCCCACAACTGTGCCAGCAATCAACCCATTGGTGATCCCTTCTCCTATCAGAAGGGTGGTTCCATTCCCAACTCCCAGAGCTATCATTCTCAGCTTGGATGCAGCTCCCAAACCAATGACAACCCATCCTTCCATTGCCATGGTGCACATGATGTTTCTGTAGCCCAGTCCTGTGCCAATTGTGCAGCTTACCGGCACCCCAACCCTTCCCAGAAGGCAGGAGCCTGTTCCCAAGTGATGCAAGTCAATGGAAGGAAAGTTGTGACCTCTGGAAACAACAACAACAACAACAACAACAATTCTGCCATTTCCTTTGTCAACCCTTCCTTCCAGCTTGGTGCACATTCCAACATTCTTCCCACATGTCTCATAGTTGTTGTGCATGCTTGCTGAGCAATCTTTCATCTCAGTTTCTTTGGCTGCATGTCACAATTGTTGTTTCTGCATCAATTGCAAAGATCTTGTGCCGATGTGCTGGAATGCATTTGTGCACAATGACTCCTTGTGAAAAGCAGTTGGGCAAAGTTGATGAATGCTGATTTGTGTTGGCATCTTGGATGATTTGATGTAAGCTATTATTTCTGCGAATGTTGGATGCACATCATTGGTCCTGTGAACATGCTGCAGCAGAGTCAAGTCATTTTTGGCACATCCTTATTAGCACGGCAATGTAGTTTTGAGCCAATCAAGACCAATTGACCATTTCGTCCTGTCACGAGTACTCGCGCAACTCACAATCCGATATGTCTTTCAGTACCGTACAGTATGCGTGTACAAATGGAAAGTCTACCCGGGCAAGTATCATGCAAACCTGTAAAATCAAAACCGCCGGATTTTGGCGAATTAACAAGACGCATGTTTGAAACACGAATAACTTTTACTACTCTCCAAATAACAAGCACAACGACGACACAAACAATCGGAAGTACAGTGAGTGGCGGGAATGCTACACGGCATCGATGCTGCTATTCAAGAATCTACTAGTAGCTAGAGAGCTACTACTACTACTAGAGAGGGGCACAATAACCTCATACGCAATAGGCAGCACGAACTACTTCGGCTTGCTGCAATTCATAATTTAAAGTATTCATAACAATAAAACCCAAACGATGATGAAGACAAGAGACCATGGCGTTCGCAAAAGCCAACATTCACATTCAGTCAAGGAAACGATTCGTCGCCGTCGACAAGAAGGTGTCGTGCCATCATCATTTCATGCATCCCTATCCAACAAAAACGAAACAACAACACCAACGGTACATGTGCTTGAGGAAAAGACTCCTTCTTTGCCATTTCCAGTCGAAACGACCTTGACATTTGACGCCATTCAGCATTGGGCCAAAGTGGATCCCCACCGAACGGCACTCATCTACACTGATAAGCAATGGAAGGTAGATCACGGCAAGCTCTCTGATCAACACCTTGTCAACAATGATAGTTGTAGTAAAGACATGGTAGCACCACCACCACAACAACAAGACGGAGAATGGAAAATCATCACCTACATGGAATTTTACGACCAAGTAACTCGGTTTCGTGCCGCCCTTCATTCGGCGGGAGTCCCTCTTCCTTCTTCCACAACACGAAAGAATGAGCCCTATCGTATTTTGTTACTCTATGTACCTCCCAGTCGTGCCGATGTCTTGGCCCTACTCATAGCGCTACAAGCCGCCCATTGCAATCTCTTGTTTGGAACACCCGATGCCTTTGGAGGCATTCGCACCTTTATCGAAACCATGATGAAATTGGAACCCGATGCTGTCTTGTGCAATCGAATGGTCTATGCGGTGTTTCGGTCCATTTGTTTGACCTTGAAAAAGACGCCCAAAAAGAAACCGGTTTGGTTCAAGTCTTCCCTTCTCACTCACGTGGCGCCCAAATTGACACCCCAACAAATTAAACAATACACCCCAGCAACAACGACAACAAGCACCAACAATATTTCCATTGACACGGTGACGACCACCATGTTTTCTAGTGGTACTACGGGTCCTCCTACGCCCATTGAAGTGACACATCGCATGCTCTGTTTTCAAGCGGCAGGCTATTGTGAATTGCTGCAAAAACACTTGGGCCCAAATGTTATTCGGAATCACACCACCATTACCGGTGTCTTGGATGATGCGGGTACTTCTGTCTCCACATCACAACGACGTGGACCTTGGACGTCGACCCACATTTTTGTCAATTTTGTCATGTTGGATTTGGTCTTGGGAGGAACCGCAGTTATGCAGCCAATGGGACTTTCTTCTCCCGATAAGACGGTTTGTTCCGAGACGTTGCACAAGATTTGGTGTCAATTCCATACCGACATTGCATCGGCACCACCGGCATTATGGAAGAGACTCTTGCAACTACAAGTGTCGTCCCAACAAAAACAACAACACCGTCTGAAACAACGAGAGGCTGCCAACGCCACGGATGACAGTAGCAGCAATAGTAGTCATCAGTCTGTGGAATGTATTGGAGCAGTGACAAACAGCAGCACCAACAACAACAGTAGTGGCATAAGCAATGATACGACTGTGTTGAACGGTCTGAAAATGGCGTTTGTGGGTGGAGCAGAGACATCCGCGACATTTGCTCGTGATATGGCAAATGCCTTTTTCCATCCACAAAACAATATTAGTAGTAGTGAGCCTTGTGGTCTCTACCGACTCTACGGTACCACACAAGTATTACCCATTGCCATAGCTAGCATCACGGATATCCTTCATGGAGGAGAGCAAGACACGACGCAACTCTGTGCTCGTGGTTATGGAGTTTGTTTGGGTCGCAAGGTCGATGACATGGAAGTCAGCGTTGACTCGGCTGTTTGGGAAGAACATGGCGCACTTCCTCAATTATCGTGCGGTGCTACGGATGGCCATGACTCCATAAAAATTGGAGAAATCTGTGTCGTGGGAAAAGCGGTTTCACCTTCCATGGACGTGGTTGGTACATGTCCACAAGATGGTACCGCCATTCGAGAGTTTCGTTCGGGTGATATTGGTTATTTGGAACCTAAGAGTCAACAGCTCTATTTCCTGGGGAGAATGGCGCAGGCAGTCGATTGTGGCCACCAGCTCAAGCTTGTTCCGCCGGTAGGAATTGAGATGGTTTGTATCGAGACTCAAGTTGTGCGAAACTGTGCCTTTGTCGGTGTCCCTACGAATACCAAAAAGGGAGGGATCTCGCCGACACTTGTGGTTCAGCTGTTGGACCATGCCCCTAGAGACAAAAAGAATACCAATGGAATTCATCATAATCAGCAGAATACTATTGAACTCGAATTTGCCATCCAATCGATCCGCTGTGCGCTGGAAAAAAGCATTTGGGCTCCTGTTTTGAATACCAATCTTCGGCTGGTGGTCTATCCTAAAACTTGGCCAGTGGATTGCCGGCATTCTTCCAAAACGAATCGATTTTTTCTTCGAGATTGGGCGGCCACCCAAACGTCCCACAAGTTTCATAACATTTAAAAATGACATAAAGTGAAACACTTTTTGGAGCTGGCAACGATTACGACACCTTTGGTTGGTATTCTGGCTATCAAGTGTAGATGCCACCATAATGACAGCCAAGAAAACTGAGCGTGCTAGTAGCCTTCTACTAGCTAGGGCTATCAAACAAATAGCGGAACCTGGCGATTGACACTAGAGAACAACAGCCACTAGCAGACAGAGCCAGCTTGCTGAAGAAGACCTTTCTGCTCCAGGCAAATTGATTTTTTTCAAGGAGTTGGTAGATGCATGTGGGGCTAGCTATGTTAGAGTAACAATAAAGAGTAAAATGAAGCTCGTCCCACTAGCTAGCTACTAGCTAGCTAGTACCTGGTAGTAAGTTCACTAACCAACCAGACCACAACAGAAGAGCTCTAGAAACTATTCAGACCCGGTAGGTAGAGGGAATGATTTTCGAATTAGTGTGCGTTCGAGAAGTTTGGATTGGCTCGTGGGACTGAGCGGTCCCGGATCATTGGTTTGCATTCAAACCCGTCAATCTGTCCATCATCTTTTACTCTATAGTACTGTAAAAGATGATGGATAACAACATCAAGTTCCCAAATAGACGGTCACTCTTAGGCCTTATAGCTGCAAGTCAAGAGATGTCAAGAGTTACCGTACTCAGTACTTCACTAAGTAGATAGGACGAGTTAAAATCAGCACCACAGCAATCAAATGGGCCCAAAAGATGTACAGGAAGTTCTCGTAGTTGGAAGGGGCGTTTACTGTCTTTCTTTGCTTCGAATTCTTGGCGTGAAATCACATCACAACAACAAGAATGTCAAGGTTACCCTAGCCACAACCTATCGCATGGACATTGGATCCTTCAGTCGCCATGTCGACAAGATACTCCAAATTCCTCGACCCGATCGAGATTTGGAAGGATTTTCCAACTCTCTCTGTGATTTTGTGCGAGGAGCAAACCCGAATCTTCTCATTATTCCTGTGGGGGAAGAGACACTGTTTCTGTCGCAAATCAAAGGCCGGCTTCAACAACAACAACAAGCCTGTCTCCGCATATTCACGAATTCATCTCATGACATTTTGACAACGTTGAATGATAAATATCAGTTTCAAAAGCTCATGGGAAACATCTTTTCCGACTCTAAAATCCCTCGGACAAGGCTTGTGAAAAAGGAACAAGATTTGTTAGAGGCAGTCGCAGATGCCTTTCAACGAAACAAAACAGCCAATAAAGTGGTTGTCAAGCCCATATCAGGACATGGATCAGTCGGAGCGCACATCATACCCCGCAGTGAACATGAAAGATTGTTAGATTTCCCCAACGAATTTTTGAACCAATATCCAATTAATTTTGAACCAGACGACAGTACACTATCATCATCACGTCAAACCAACAGACGAACGCTCTCGAGTCCGTATGTAGTGCAAGAATTCATAGAGGGGCAAGAGTACTCCACACTTTCCTTGTGCATCGAGGGAAAGGTCGTCGCACATGTCTGTTATCGACCTCGAAGTGTCGGCACCCACGGTTTTTCGCCTATAAGAGACATGGCTGGTCCTTCCCAATGGAACAAGACACTGGAATATGTTCAGAAAGTGGCATCCGCGCACAAATTGACGGGTCATTTTGGTTTTGACATGATGGAGCGATACAGCGGCGAAATGGTGGCTTTGGAATGCAATCCCCGAATGACCAATGGCATTGCCTTTTTGTCGCCTCGATTCTCGGCAGAGGTTGCCACTCGTCTGCGAGATGTATACTTGAGCTATCCGGATACCACTGTATCGACAGGAAACATCATTGCTCCAACCACAAATCAATGTGGGTCCAACGTGGTCCCCCGACATATTATGACATTGCTGGCAACCGTTGGTTCTGTATCCAAAGCCAACACCAGTACGGAACGCATGGCGTGGCTGGAAGTTGCGTCCATCTCCCAGGATGATGTGTGGTGGCAATACGATCCACTCCCGTTCGTTATCATGATGGTTCGCATTCTAACTACCGTCCTGTATGGTCTGATGCGTAAAATTCTGCTCTTGGTTCTCCATTTGGATGGGAAAGAACAATCTGTCACGGACTTTGTCCGGCAAAGTGTTGTTGATGAAGTTGTATCCTATGAAAAACCCACCGAAGCAACGACCAGGACAACCAGTGTCGAGAGTGTCGGCGGTATCAAGGACGAAACGACGATACATTGTAATGATGACAAAAATCAGGGTCTGCGGGTCTTGGTCACTGGAGCGACCGGCTTTTTGGGTGGTCGCGTGGTGAGGATCTTACAGCAAGGAAATTGGGACGACGACAATTTGCCACCGTTGCCAGAAGCTGCAAAGTCCGTTCGGATGGTCACAGCTACTGGTAGGAACCAGGCAAAGGGGCGACAGCTGGTGGAATCCTTGAACAAATCGAGCAAAATCAGAGCTCAGTTTGTACAGGCAGACCTTAGCAACCCAGAGGACACCTACAAATTAATTCAAGGCCATGACGTTGTGATTCATTGTGCTGCGCTGTGTTCCCTTTGGACACGATTCGATGACTACGTTACCGCGAATGTTTCAGCCACCGAGAATGTCGTCCATGCTTGTCATCTCAACGGCGTCCAGTTGCTAGTTCACGTGTCGTCGCCTTCTGTCTGTATCGGGGTGGATTGTCGAGACCGAATCGGCGTCAACGAAGACGATCCATTGCCACCGGATGAGAAACAAGCCAACCGCTACAGCCTTACAAAGAAAATGGCAGAATCCATTGTCATGGAAGTATCCCGTCGATTTCGTCTTCCATGCATTATACTGCGGCCAAGAGCCATCTTCGGGCCAGGCGATACAACTCTGTTTCCCTTGCTTTTGGATCGAATCCGGTCCGGACGAATGGCCGAAATAGGAAAGGGGAGAGAAAAATTAGGTGACTTTACGTATGTGGACAATGTCGTGGCTGCGTGCCTCTGTTGTCTCGATAAACGACCCACATCACCCAAGATCTACGCGATTACCAATGACGATCCAAGGAGACTATGGGACATTATCGACAAAATCTGTCACCGAATGAAACTGAAACGTCCCTGGAAACGCATGCCGTATTCATTCCTCGCCTTGAAAGGAGCCCATCTTTGTGAGATGATGTCCGCTTTTGCTATGCTTTTTGGGTACAAAATTGACCCGCTGGTCACGAGGTATACAGTGAACGTGGTGTCCAGGAGCTCCACGTTTGACATTTCTGCAGCAAAGCACGATCTGGGATATAAACCAGTGGTTCCGTTCGATGTAGGGTGTGACCTGTTTCTCGACAGCATCGATACTGATAGCTTATAGTCATGCATGTACATTTGATTAGTAAATCCCTGCAAATGTAAAGATAGACTCAATCACTCGATTCATTCTCATCTAACTGTGTGATAGCCCGCCCGCCTAAGTTAGTGTACTAGCTAGTACATTGTAAGTCCATTCATTGATGATTGCATCAGTAATATCTACGGAGCCACTGTGCGTCTTCACTATTTTTGTCAACCATCCTAACATGATAAACATCGTCACCGACGATGGTGCCGCGCGCAATAAATCATTAGTCGAGTGTCGACATACCAGTACTACTAGCTAGATAGCAAGTACTATATTAGGCTGTTTTTATCTGAAGATAGAGCTAGCTGCTATCCGTTTGTAGCTTATAGCTACCCAAGAACTGAGCGGAACCAACTTAACAGTGAAGGAAAGAAAGGAAGAGTACACATAGCAAACGAGTAAGATTCAAGTTAATTTTTTTTCTTGATTTTGGACGATAGCAAGATCAACAACCCGAAGACTTTTTAACGACGAATCGATCTAGCTAGCGAGCAGCATGTCGTCCGAAAAATCTCCTCCCGGTGGTAGTGGTGGAGGCCGAGGGAATAAAAAGAATGCCAAGGCTGCTGTGTTTCCAGTAGGTCCCGCCGGAAAGCGAGAACTCAAGCGTGCTTTGGTACGATCGACGGATCCAGGTGAAACCATTGGGAAATTTCAGCAGTCCCATTCTCTGCATTCCATGATGGCCATTGCCTTTGGAACCACTCCGCGTCACGAGGCTTCCAAGGAACAATTAGAAGGGAAAGATGACGCCGATGGCGAAGGCGATCCTGTGGAAAGTCTAGAAACGGACTCGGCCCTCATGTTTTTGTCTCATTTGGGAGTCTCCCATTATGAAGTACACAAGCGCATCGCCGACACCTTGCTCAAGCAATTGGAAATTGAAATTAGAAAAACGCAATCGGATGCACCTCTCTTGGATTTGTTACGATCGTGCTGGGTGTATGCCACAACGATTACCGAATTGAGGCCCGTCTTGTGGACTGTGTTACGGCAGCTGGGTAAAAGAACACCTGATGCTGTCCTCAAGGCACTGGCCGAACAGGACGATAATGGTGAACTTAAACATGCCGAAATTTTTCGGCCTCTGCCACCTCTCTTGAAGCGCTTGGTGTGGGAGACAGACTGGGAGGATAAAGTGCCGCTGGAATTGGTGGAAGAAAGTGATCCCAAATCTTTTCTGGGACGAGTCAAATCCACCCTGCTCAGTCACACGATTTTGCCGCATTTGAAAGAATATTGTACGAATGAGCATTTGGTACAACAAGCAAATAAGCCTTTTGTAGCAACAGTTCGAGAAAGAAGGATCTTGACCACTCAGCGGCGTGCACTGACTACGGTTTCCACAACAACGACGACAACTGCGAGTGGCGCAGCTGCGCCCGGCAGCACATCACCAAAGGCTGCTGGCACCCTGAGTACCTTGACCAAGAGTGCGTCCACGCCTGCCGGTACTACCTCATCGGCGAATGCGGCTACCGCATCCACTTCTACTTCGAGTGGAATGACATCTGGAAAGTCGATTTCGTCGCTTCGGCTACTCTTGTCGGATGCAGCCGGAGGTTCCGCATCGTTTAGGCCAAAGTTGCTTTACGCGGTTTTATCAATTCTGATTGCCGAGCACGGATCATTGGAAGACAATTTGATGGGGTGCTCGGACCATTTGCACTGTACCTTGGTGGCAGATCTGTTGTTGTCGACAACAGGTTTGCCGAAGGCGTATCAGCATGTTCTCAGTCTTGCCACGGCGCTCGATGACAGTGTCAAGGCAGGAATTTTGGCGGACAAGGCCATTGTCAAGATTCAGGCCTGCTTGAAAGAAATATTCCCGCCTGATGCTCCGGAAGAGAAGGATGCGAAGAAGGCCGCTGCCGACGGAAAGAAAAAGAAAAAAGCCAAAGAGAAGGATGATTATGATATTGCAAAAGCTCTGAACGACCCAACCCTAGAACCAACAACAGCTTTCCGGCGACAGTTGAGTCGCATCGTTAACGCCAGTCTCGCGGCCATGAAAGATGCTGACCCCCAAAGTTTGTTTCTCAATCCTGTCACTGACGCCATTGCTCCAGGCTATAGCAAGGTTATTTCTAAGCCTATGTGTATCATGACCATGGAAGAAAAGATCGACGATCATGAATACAACACGCTTCAGGAATGGGAGGAAGATGTCAAGCTGATGTACCAAAACTGCATCACGTACAATAGAGGTGCGGCAGGAAAATGGTTTCGGGGCGAATGCCAGCGCCAAACCAAAGTTTTTAAAGAAGAAATCCTACCAGAAGCTCGTCGGCTGTATCAAGTAGAAGTCCAATTGCGCACCAAGAAAACCGATGATGAAGTGTCTCGGAAACGCAAAGAACCCGGATCGGATGCTGCCACCCCTGCGGTAGCACCACCGGCTTCCCTAATTGTTCCGCTTCCTGCTGTTTACAAAAAGGTCACTAGTAGTCGAGCCGCAAAGGCGCCTGCAGCTTCGGAAGATACACCTGCCTCAACTTTAGCACCTGCCCCCAGTATGCCTGCTTTGGCCTCCATGCTGCTAGCCGATCCTTTCGTGGTACGATTACTGCTTGACAGAGTTCTAAGGTCTTTGAGGCTGGATGTGATACGCGGACAGTCGGTCCCTGCGGCTCATTCCGTAGTACCATCACTCTTGCAGCTTCTTCACATGGCACAGTGGTCCAATCATGTGTGTGCTATCCGAGGAAAGCAATATATTGTGCCCGACGCTGGAATCACGCCTCCCCCATCGGAAGGGGAAGTTCCCGCCGAAGAGTATCTTATGCGGTCGATGCCCTATGAATCGCTGCGAAAGTATTTGCCACTGCTGTGTCAGCTCTTGCTTGAAAACGATCTGGATCAAAGGGTTGTCGTCGGAGGCGATTTGTATGAAGCTGCTAATGCGTTGGTTGATGCGAGACCAGCTGCTCCAGCACGAGAGCTCTGGAAAACTTCAAACAACATTCAAGCCATTGTGGCTTTGGTCGAGGGAGCGTTGGTCCACATCTGTAGACCCGGCTACGCAAACGAAGCATCGCTGTCGGTGACGTATCCCAAATTCGCCGTCGCGTTGCAGGAAGTCTCCTCGACAACCTGTGACGACAGAGCTTTCTTCTTGTGTCTCATTCAATCCCTCTTGCGCCACAAATCAAAGCTCACTCGCGCCACAAGAGATGCCGTGGTTGCTCATTGGTTGGATTACTTACGAACGCCCCCACGTTATTCAAAGCGAAAGAAGCTTTCCAAGAAACAAAAGAAGTGGGGAACCATGACGTCTGCTGCACACGAGTGTCTGATACTTTTGTTGAATGAATGGGCTGCATTAGGTAACCTTTTGCTCCCACGCGACATGCTGATGAAGTTTTCATCGGACGCCGTTGAGGCCGCCAACGAAAGTGAGTCTCTAGTGGAGCGAAAATTCGATTCCCAGTGGCTACAAAAGGAACCCACTGCTAGTGACTCCACTTCGTCTTTTGGAAACTTTGGGGACATAAGGAAGCAGTACGAGCGCTTGCTCGACAGCTTACCAAAGAATTCGCGGGCACAGTGGAAAGAGCAGGTTGGTATCTCGGACGAGTTGATGGAGGACGAAGCGATGGAGGACGCGGAAAAAGCTCAGGAAGACGTCAAAATAAAGTCCGAAGAAGGCGGCGTGAAAGAGGAATGAGCTAGCTAACCTAGTTATAATTTAAATTAACCCGCTGAGTAGCTGTTTGAAGAGGGCACCAGCGCGAGTCCTTATAGGTTCTGACAGCAAAAATCTGCCAAACGTAAAGGTGGCAAACTTGTCTTTCACGTGTTTTTTAATAGCCAGTACGTTTCGACGATTGCCTGTAACAAATTCATAGTCCCTGCATATTATTTATTATCTATTTACTATACTGACTAACCGCATTGCAGTTCTGGTCAAAATTACATAATTCTACAAGGAAAAGCGCTGAACCGATTCATTCCGTTCAGACCTTTTTCAGCCTTTAAAAACCAGTTAGTAGGCAAATGCCCGCAACGAGGAGCGACAGCAGAATACAAGAAACCTGACTCACTCTCCCAATCAAGTTTCTTTATCCGCTGAGAATCCAAATATAGCCAAGCGCAAAATCATGCAAGCAAAAGGAAGACATCGCTCATCCCTTTTGCCATCGTTGTCATCTTGGTAGGCATCCTCAACAACCTTTTCAAGCTCAACTTTGGAACCTGCTCTTGCTTTCTCAAGCTCTGCCTGGGCTGGGCTACTTCCAATGCATGCTCCAGCTCAGCCATTCTCTGGCATAATTTCCCTACCTCACTCTCCTCTGCACGCTCAAGCTCAGCGATTCGCTGGCGTAACGTCTCTGCCTCATTCTCGTCTGCGTTCTTAGAGCCCAAAGCTATGCTTTTCGTTGCTGTTGCATCTACGTGTTCCAGCACTTCGACTACATCTAGTGTTTCAACTGCATCCCTCGCAACGACAAGCCCCTCAGAAGCTGATACATCGTTGTTTGTTACTTCATCGTTTGCGGCTTCATCCCCTACTGGTTCATCCTGAGGTACTTCAACTTTTTTGCTAGGAGGACTCTCCTCAAGTTCTTCATCTATGGTGCTGATAGGAGCATCGGGGGTGTCCACGGCTTTGGCTTCACCCTCTACTGGTTCATCCTGAGGTACTTCATCTTTTTTGGGACTCTCCTCAAGTTCTTCATCTTCGGTGCTGATAGGAGCATCGGGGGTGTCCACCGCTTTGGGTACACAACTGTCAACCAGTTCCTTGTCATCAGCACCATTTGGAGCAGCATCCTTGCCAATGGATACTTCAACTGTTTCCTCCACTTCCCGCACAGCCTTGCTGGAATCATTTTCCAAATACGGTGCAACACTGTGATCATGGTAGTGTCTGTGGTACCAACCAGGCATGGATCCAAATATGGCATAATGCAAAATCATGCAAGAAAAAGGAAGACAGGGTGCATCCCTTTTAACGTCGTTATCGTCTTCGTTGGCTCCCTCAACCTTTTCAAGCTCAAGGTTGGTGGAGCCATCTTCTAAACAGGGGGCAACACTGTGATCAAGGTAGTGTCTGTGGTACCAGCCAGGCATGGAACCAAATATGGCATAATGCAAAATCATGAAAGAAAAAGGAAGACAGGGTGCATCCCTTGTGTCATCCTTGTCATATTCCTTGGACACCTCAACCTTTTCAAGCTCAAGGTTGGTGGAGCCATCTTCTAAACAGGGGTCAACACTGTGATTATGGTAGTGTCTGTGGTACCAGCCAGGCATGGATCCAAATATGGCATAATGCAAAATCATGAAAGAAAAAGGAAGACAGGGTGCATCCCTTGTGTCATCATTGTCATCCCTGTGGTCATAGGCTCTCTCAAAAACTTGTTGAAGCTCAATTTTGGCCTCTGCACCTGCTTTCTCCAGCTGTGCTAAAGCCTCATCTCCTTCAGCAGCAACGGGAGCCAGGGGAGCATTCACCACTTCGGGTACATCACTATCCACCTCTACAACATCTTCACCAGTATTGTTGTCAATGGATACTTCAACTTTTTCCTCCAATTCCCGCAGAGTCTTGTTGGAATCATCTTCCAAATACGGTGCAACACCGTGATTGGAGGAGGGTCTGTGGTACCAACCAGGCATGGATCCAAATATAGCATAATGTAAAATCATGAAAGCGAAAGGAAGACAGGGTTCATCACTTTTGCCATCGTTATCGTCTTCGTTGGCTCCCTCAACCCTTTCAAGCTCAAGGTTGGTGAAGCCATCTTCTAAACAGGGGGCAACACTGCGATCATGGTAGTGTCTGTGGTACCAGCCAGGCATGGAACCAAATATGGCATAATGCAAAATCATGCAAGAAAAAGGGAGACAGGGTGCATCCCTTTTGCCATCGTTGTCATCTTCGTTGGATACCTCAACCTTTTCAAGCTCCAGGTTGGTGGAGCCATCTTCTAAACGGGGGTCAACACTGTGATCAAGGTAGTGTCTGTGGTACCAGCCAGGCATGGATCCAAATATGGCATAATGCAAAATCATGCAAGAAAAAGGGAGACAGGGTGCATCCCTTTTGCAATCGTTGTCATCGCTGTGGTGGTAGGCTCTCTCAAAAACGTGTTCAAGCTCAATTTTGGCCTCTGCTCTTGCTTTCTCCAGCTGTGCTAGGGCCTCATCTCCTTCAGCAGCAATGGGAGGCATGGGAGAATTCACCACTTTGGGTATGTTGCTGTCCACCTCTACAACATCATCACCAGTATTGTTGTCAATGGATACTTCAATGTTTTCCTCCACTTCCCGCACAGCCATGCTGGAATCATCCTCCAAGTACGGGGCAACACTGTGATTAGAGGAGGGTCTGTGGTACCAACCAGGCATGGATCCAAATATAGCATAATGCAAAATCATGAAAGCCAAAGGAAGACAGGGTTCATCACTTTTGACGTCGTTATTGTCTTGGTTGGCTCCCTCATTCTTTTCAAGCTCAAGGTTGGTGAAGTCATCTTCTAAACATGGGGCAACACTGTGATCAGAGGACTGTCTGTGGTACCAGCCAGGCATGGATCCAAATATCTGTCTCTTATACACATCTCCGAGCCCACGAGACTAAGGCGAATCTCGTATGCCGTCTTC
>ENA-ORBV01011933-ORBV01011933.1-microbial-mat-metagenome-genome-assembly--contig:-NODE-11933-length-13519-cov-12.523434_pt1 | contig 13519 bp, 9 predicted proteins | sample MGYA00237777_ERZ505514 | MGnify/ENA primary metagenome ERZ505514 (study PRJEB26160, sample SAMN06269048) | microbial mat metagenome | isolation source: Oligotrophic lake microbial mat | place...
AATCATGTACTCGCCATTCGTCAATCAAATAAAATTCTGTGTTTGGAGATTTAATCTTCAAATTTATATGCGTCTGCACTGGGGGGGCCGCCACTACGTGGCTCGTTCATACACCCGATTTTTCTATAAACGGTGTCGCCACCACCTGGCTAAAACCCTTAAGTCAATGACATTGCCCTATAGCGCCCTAACCCCAACCCTCATGCCCCCAGCCCCCTACCTCGTAGATTTCCCGACTTTCTCTCTTATCTATGAAACTCATGATTTCGCCGGACTCCGTAACATTGCCGCACTTTATACAGCAAAACGATACAACCATGCGCCAACTTTTCCTTTTAGTTTGCTTTTTTATGACCCTATCACCCCTTTTTTCCCAAAAAAAGGACGAACCAAAGGATAAAAAAGCCGAAAAACCTGCCCTGCTAAATCCTGCTACCTACAACGGCCTGAGCTTCCGCAGCCTCGGCCCTGCGGTCACTTCCGGCCGCATCAGCGATTTGGCTGTCAATCCCAAAAACCAAGCGGAGTATTATGTGGCCGTGGCATCCGGCGGCGTCTGGAAAACGGTCAACGCGGGCACCACCTACACTCCCATCTTCGATGCTCAAGGTTCCTACTCCATCGGTTGCGTGGCACTCGACCCGAGCAACCAAAACATCGTGTGGGTGGGCACTGGCGAAAACAACAACCAGCGCTCAGTTGCCTACGGCGACGGTGTTTACAAAAGTGAAAACGGCGGCAAGACCTGGAAAAACATGGGCTTGAAAAACGCTGAGCACATCGCCAACATCGTGGTGGACCGCAGCAATCCCAACACTGTTTATGTGGCAGCCTATGGCCCGGTTTGGAGCGATGGTGGCGAGCGCGGCGTGTATAAATCCAACGACGGTGGGGAAAGTTGGGTCTGTGTCAAATCCGTCAGCGACTTTACCGGATGCAACAACCTTATCATGGACCCGCGCGACTCAAAAGTGCTGTACGCAGCCTTCCATCAGCGCCAGCGCAAGGTGTTTACTTACATTGGCGGCGGGCCGGAATCGGCGCTTTTCAAATCTGCTGACGGAGGCACCACCTGGAAAAAACTTGAAGGCGGTCTGCCCACAGGCGAAGTGGGCCGCATCGGAATTGATGTGTCCCCGGTAAATCCCGACTATGTCTATGCGGTAGTGGAAGCCGGGGAGAAAAAAGGGGGCATCTACCGTTCCACCGACCGCGGCGCCAGCTGGACAAAAATGAGCGACACTTATACCAGCGGCAATTATTATCAGGAACTCAACTGCGACCCGAAAAACCCCGACCGCATTTTTATCACCGATACGTATTATAAGGTGAGCGACGACGGCGGCAAAACAGTACGCAACCTCAGCGAACTGAACAAACACATTGACAACCACTGTATTTGGATTGATCCCGATAATACAGACCACCTGCGTGTGGGCTGCGACGGTGGCATTTACGAAACCTGGGATTTCACAAAAACCTGGGAGTTCAAACACAACCTCCCGGTCACCCAATTCTATAAAGTATCCACCGACAACGCCCTACCCTTCTACCATATTCACGGCGGCACCCAAGACAACCTAAGCCTTGGCGTACCCAGCCGAAACACCAGCGCCAATGGCATCCCCAATTCCGACTGTTACGTCACCAGCACCGGCGACGGCTTCGAATCTCAGGTGGATCCTACCAACCCCGACCTTATCTACGCTCAAAGCCAATATGGCGGTCTCGTTCGCTTCGACCGAAAAAGCGGCGAGTACCTGCCCATCCAGCCTCTGTCCGGCGAAAATGAACCCGCCCTGCGCTGGAACTGGGACGCCCCGCTCAGCATCTCCAGCCATGCACCGACTCGGCTCTACCTCGGCGCCAACAAAGTGTTTCGGACAGACGACCGCGGCAGCTCCTGGCGTACCATCAGTCCGGATCTCTCCAGAGGCGTGGATCGCAACAAATTCGAGATCATGGGCAAGGTTTGGAGCGTGGACGCTCTAGCCAAAAATGGCTCCACAGACATTTATGGGCAAACTACAAGCATTGCTGAAAGCAGCCTCGACGCCGAAATGCTTTGGGTAGGTACCGACGACGGCCTGCTCTGGGTGACCCGAAATGGCGGCACAACTTGGGATAAAATGGACAATTTGCCTGGCGTGCCGGAGCGCTCCTATGTGCACCAGGTCATAGCCTCACAGTTCGACAAAAACAGCGCCTACGCATGCTTCAACCACCACCGTTACGGAGATTTCAAACCCTATTTGCTAAAAACTACCGATGGCGGCAAAACCTGGAAGTCAATCGCCGCAACCCTGCCTGAGCGCGGCAGTGTCTATACCATTGCTGAAGACCACATGGATCGCAATCTGCTGTTCTGCGGCACCGAGTTTGGTGTGTTTTTCAGCCCAGATGGCGGTGAAAACTGGGTGCCGCTCAAAGCTGGTTTGCCCACCATTGCTGTGCGCGACATCGAGATCCAACGGCGCGAAAACGACCTCGTACTGGGCACTTTCGGGCGCGGTTTTTATGTCCTCGACGATTACTCCCCACTGCGCAATCTCAATACCGAGGTATTTGAAAAAACGGCCAACATACTCCCAATCAAGGATTCCTGGTTGTTCATCCCAAACAAACCTTTGGGTCTGCGCGACAAAGGGCATCTTGGCAGCAGTTATTACGCTGCGCCAAACCCGCCCGTGGGGGCCGTGTTCACATATTGGTTGAAGGAAGATGTAAAAACCCTCAAGGCCAAACGCCAAGAGGATGAAAAAACAAAGTTTGAAAAAAAGGAAACAGTGTATTACCCCGACATCGAGGCATTGCGCAAAGAAGATGAACAACCCGAACCCTACTTGCTGTTCACTGTAACCGATGCTTCCGGCGACGTGGTGCGACACATCAAAACCGAGGCCACCAAGGGCCTGAAGCGCCTCTCCTGGGATTTCAGGTACAACATCGCAGCACCTGTTACCAACCGTCGTACTGTGCCTGCCGACAACTTGTTCACGGGTCCTGACCAGGGTCACCTCGCCTTGCCTGGTCAGTACAGTGTTACGCTGCAACAGTACGAGGATGGTGTTTTAACCCAGCTTGCAGGGCAGGTGCAATTCAGGGTGCAATCCTTGAACAATGCCACTTTGCCTGCGACAGACAAACAAGCCTACCTTGAGTTTTGTAAAAAAGTGACCCGCCTGCGCAAGGCTGTCAGCGCTACCAGCAATATCCGCAACGACCTGAAAGTCAATTTAGATCACTACCAATCGGCGCTTCATGATATGCCCGCGCCGCCACAGGGATTGCTGAAAAAAACCTACGACCTCATGCAGCGGCTGACCACCGTCTCGCTGCAACTCAACGGAGATCCTACCCTTGCCCGTCGCGAATTTGAAACAGCACCTGGCATTAACGGTCGCGTAGGATTGCTGGAATACAGCATGTGGAGCACTACCAGTGCGCCCACCCAGACGTATGAAGAAAACTACAGCATTGCCGCCAAGCAACTCGGCCCGGTGTTGGAGGAACTCAAAGCGATTGCCCGCGAAATGGAAGCAATTGGAAGGGAACTAGAGCAAAGTGGCGCGCCCGCTACTCCGGGCAGGTGGCCTGATTGGAAGGGGTAAGCGAAAGCAGATATGGGTCATCCCGGAATTTTGCAGGCTTAAAAAATCGGGATGACTCATGTTTTCAAACCTTATCACGGCAGTACCCGGAACTCCGTGCGCCTGTTTTTTGCATGCAGTTCTTCGGGACAATCCACCCCGTTGCTGCAATGGTTGACGAGTTGTGTCTCGCCATAGCCGTGGTAAATCATGCGCGAGCGTTTGATGCCTTTTGACACGAGGTAGTCTACCACGGCTTTTGCCCGGCGTTCTGACAAATCAAGGTTAAAATCGTCGGAAGCCCGTGAATCTGTATGTGAATTGATCTCAACCCGGATTTCAGGTTTTTTTATCATCAAATCGAGCAGTTTTTCGTCTACAACTGCTCTTGCTTTTGCATCCAGGAGCTCGCTGTTGAACCCATAATAAATGGGCAAAACGTTGAAATCCAGCAGTTCGCATTCTATTTTCCGCCATTCATATTCGTTGCCCGAGCTGCTTTTTACTTTGTCGCGCACCAAAAACACTTCTTCGCGCACCACAGGGACCACTTCTACAGAATCTACCGTTTCGTCTTTCTCCAACACCCTTCTTTGAACGGTAACGTATTCTGCCGGGATTTCAATTTCCCGGACAGTAGCAGGCTTTTCGATTACTTTCCGTTTGATGGTTTTGAAACGTCCTTTTTGAGTCTCTCGCGCATAGCTGGGCCTGGTCACGATTTTTTTGACCGGGATTTCTTTGGTGACCGCCTCGTGTACCACATAACAAATCACGTCGCAATCCCCCGGGATTGGGGACTTGCAGCCAGCAATTGGAGGGCGTGACTCAAAACGGGAATAGGCAGGTTCTATCTCAAATAATTCGAAGGTATCAACGGTTTTCACCGGTATGAGCGAAATTTTGCTGATGGGTTCTTCTACCAAGATGGTGTCAATTACCTCGCGATATACCGCAGGGACAAACTCGAATTTCTTGGAGGCCTCTTTCACAAGCACCTGCTCCTGGATTGTTTTGTACACCGCAGGCACCACTTTGTATTGCATGTAAGAGGGCGTGACCACTACTTTCTCTTTTTCAGTTACTTCCTCTATTGAGCAACGAATATAACAGGCTCCTGGCTCCGGGTTAGAAGGGTAATCTTGTGCATGAAGGGCGGCTGTGGCGAAAAATGCAAACAGCATTAAGATTGAGAAAATCCGCATTGTTACGAGTGTGATTTTAGAAAACGGCTAAATTTGAAGATTTTTTTGCTTTTTAGAAGCCGTATGAACTTTACAGCGAAGGCAACCGATTAAAAAAGCGCGTAAAACTACATACATTGGAATATTCAAGTGCAATGTTCTCCAGAAATTCACGGGCAATCTTGCCATCTACGTCCGCCTCCGCACACCAAAGCGTCCGAATACGAACACCCCACCCTGCCCACTCTTTACTGAACACGCTCATTTCCTCAGTCAAAAACCGGTAGATTGTCCCAGCTTCGAGCACTTCCGTGCAGGCGGTTTTGATTTTCTGTGCCGGCATAAACCAAAAAGGATTGTTCTGGTGGCGTATCAGATATTTTTTGAAAGAATTCCAGGGTTTTGAAAAACTCGCTTTTAAGCGTTTGGCTGGATTTGATTTCCATTGGAAATATCCGGCTCGCGTGCTCGATTATCAGATCTATTTCATTTCCCGTACTATCGCGCCAATAGAAGCAATTTGGGCGCTGGCCTTGATTTAAAAACTGCTTCATGAATTCTACCACAATGAAATTTTCAAACAGAGGGCCACGCATCGGGTGATTTTCCAATTCAGATGCCGAACGGATGCCCAATAAGGAACAAGCCAAACCAGTATCGTAGAAATAGAGTTTGGGCGTTTTTAGCAGCCTTTTATTGAAATTCCGAAAATAAGGAGGCAGCAAGAAAGCGACGAAACTGGTTTCCAAAACGGAAAGCCAACTTTTGATGGTGGGCTGAGAAAAGTTCGTGTCGTTGGACAAGGAAGTTTGATTAAAAATCTGACCAATATGCCCTGCACACAGCTTGACAAACCGCTCAAATGCTGCCAAATCACCTATGTTTTTCAACAAGCGTACATCCCGCTCCAGATAAGTGAGCAGGTAGGATGGGTAAAATATGTCCAGCGGAGTATTTTGGTCATAAATACGGGGATAAAAACCTTTTACAATATACTCAAAAGGGTTTTTGAGTTGGAATTCAGTGTTTTCAAGTTCTTTGGTTGAAAACGGCAGCAGATTGAAAACAGCCACACGGCCCGCAAGACTCTGGGTTATTTTCTCCATGAGCAGAAAATTCTGTGAGCCGGTCAATATATATCGCCCATTTCGTCTACGCTCGTCCACTTCAACTTGTATGTACGAAAATAATTCAGGGACGTATTGTGCTTCGTCTATGATAAGGCCTTCTGGATATTGTTTGAGAAATCCAATGGGGTTTTCACGCGCAAATTGACGGGTAGGCAGGTTTTCGAGATTGGCATACGCATAATCCGGAAAAGCATATTTGGCTAAAGTCGTTTTGCCAGATTGTCTGGGACCAGTAACGCTGACCACTGGCATGGTTTGGGCCGCAGATTGCACAATAGCGCTTAACTGTCTCAATATCATGGTCTTCCATTTTTAAGTTGAAGACAAAATTACAAATAAAGACAAGTCTTTGCAAATTAAAAGTTGAACTTTTAATTTGCAAAGATGTCAATTCCCTCACGCCACCTTCGCCTCATACAAATACTTCTGAAAGTTAATAAACAAGGACTTGATATTCGCCACATCACCCAACACCTCCTTGGCATCCTCCAACGACTGATATTTATTGGTGAGCAGAATGGGCAGCTTGTCCTGGTCAAGTTCCTCCACGCCCGTTTCGATGTACTTGCTCAATACAAAATCAATGAATTCCTTTTGCTTGTCGTTTAGCAGGGCAAAAATAGTGGCCTGTGCTGCTGCTACCCTCGCTTCTCTTGTCATGGGTTTTATATCGCTGTTGAAGACGTATTCCAAAACATCAAACAAGTCGCTTTTTTCAGCATTTATCAGGTTCTGCAACATATTCAAATCATCTTTCCCGAAACCCGCTTCAGCCAATTTCTCCAATAAGGTTCTACGAGTAAGCGGATTGCCCCAAAGTGTACGCAGTTCATCTTCGCTTTCGAAGAGCTTGGGTAGTTCCCCGAACAGGTTGCTCAAAAACTCCTCCGATGAAATGGGTTTGCCATCGGCACTCCAGAAGGAAGTGGACATCATGTGCTGGATTTCACGCTCCTTGCCGTCCCGCAATTTCACTTTGATGCGTTTTCGCTTTTCGGCATCCTCCTCCGATGCTGTCTCCTGCGGGCCTCGCGGTTGATAGGTTTTTTCCGGGTCTGTGGGGTCGCTCAGGACATCCGTTTCAGAAGTGATCGGCTCGCCATCCCATTCAGGGTCAGCAAAGTGATGAAAAGCATCCACGTAATCGTAGATGGTAAAAAACTCCTTGCCGTCAAATAAACGGGTTCCACGCCCGACGATTTGCTTAAACTCAATCATCGAGTTCACCGGCCGCATCAACACGATGTTGCGAATGTTCCGCGCATCCACGCCTGTGGACAGTTTTTGGGACGTGGTTAAAATGGTGGGAATGGTTTTTTCATTGTCCTGAAATTCCCGTAAAAACTGCTCTCCAATTTCTCCGTCATTGGCCGTGACACGAACACAATAGTTGATTTCTTTGCTTCTTTTATATTGATTCACCAAATCCCGCACAGCCGCCGCATGGTCCTGGGTGGCGCAAAAAATGATGGCTTTCTCCTTTTGATTGGCCTCATCCATGTAAATCTGCACCCGCTTTGCTTCCCTGGCCTTGATTTCAATGATCCGGTTAAAGTCGGATTCGGTGTATAATTTCCCGGCTTCAATTTCGCCTTCGATAATCTGGTCATCACTGGTGTAGATGTAATCGTCAAGGGTCGTTTTGATGCGCTTCACCTTGAAAGGGGTCAGGAAACCATCGTTGATGCCTTCCTTGAGCGAGTAGATGTACACGGGTTCGCCAAAATACTTGTAGGTGTCCACGTTGTCTTTTCGCTTTGGGGTGGCAGTCAATCCCAACTGAACCGCAGGAGAAAAATATTCCAGTATACCCCGCCAGTTGCCTTCGTCGTTGGCGCCGCCCCGGTGGCATTCGTCAATGATGATGAAATCGAAGTAATCGGGATCATAATCTCCAAAATAAGGAGAAGCCTTGCCTTCGGCATCAAGGCCTGACATGAAGGTTTGAAAAATAGTGAAGAAAATGCTGCCATTGGTCGGCACCTTGCCCGACTTCTTTATTTCATTGGGCTTTATCCTGACCAGAGCATCTTCGGGAAATGCCGAAAAGGAGTTGTAGGCCTGGTCGGCCAAAATGTTGCGGTCGGCCAAAAACAAAACCCTTGGCCTCCGGCTTCCATCGCGTTTCAGGTTCCAGCGGGTTTGAAATAATTTCCAGGCAATTTGAAAGGCAATGGCGGTTTTGCCTGTTCCGGTGGCAAGGGTCAATAAAATGCGGTCTTTGTTGTTGGCGATGGCTTCCAGGGCATTTTTCACCGCTATTTCCTGATAATACCGCAATTGCCAGGTGCCGCTTTTGTCTTCAAACGGGATAGCCGCAAACTTCTCCCGCCAGTCATTTTGGATGGCAAATGTCTTGTTCCAGAGTGCTTCGGGTGACAGATAATCATCCACCAAACCTTCCGCACCTGTTTTCAGGCAAATGCTGTAAATCTCTTTTCCGTTGCTGGCGTAGGTGGTTTCCAAGGTCAATTTTTCGGCGTATTGCTTGGCCTGCGCCACGCCTTCTCCAACCCCCTGTGCATCGCTTTTGGCCTCAATAACAGCCAGTTTGATGCCTTTATACACCAGCACATAATCAGCGGTGAGTTTTTTGGCCCTGACGCCGCCCGACTGGATTTTGCCCGCAGTAATGTGGTATTCCCGAAGGACTTTGGAGCCTTCTACAATACCCCAGCCGCAGGCTTTGAGCTTGGGGTCTATGAGTTCTGCGCGGGTTTCTGCTTCGTTCATGTTGTGGTGATTTACTAATGGAGGGAACACGGATGACGCGGATGAGACACGGATTTTCACGGATAAAATCCGTGTCTCATCCGCGTCATCCGTGTTCCCTGTCTAACGCACTTGGTAACATCAATAAAAAAGGCAGCGCCTTTTCATAATCCAATTCCGGGTATTCCAAACCCAACACCCTCAAGTTGTTGTAATAGGTTTGATGCTGCTGATAGTAGTTTTTTTCACTTTGAACAAACCATGCCTTATCCCCCAGTTTTTGCGCCAAAAACCATTTTTCAATCAAGCGGCCACTGCGCCCGTTGCCATCGTTCCAGGGGTGAATTTTTACAAAAACCAAATGAATCATGGCGGCAAAATAGAAAACTTCGGCGATGGACATATTCCGATCCCGCAATACGGCTATATCATCATACCATTTCTGCATTTCGCTTTCCACTTCATAGGGCGAGACTGCCACGTATTCTATCTTGCCATCTGGTGTTGACACATACATGTTTTGTGTCCTGATTTTTCCTTGCTGATGGGTGGCTACGATATGTTTGCTCAATATGATATGCGCCTCCGCAATGTGCTGTTTGTTGAGCGCATGGGTTTGAGCAAACGTGTAGGCATCATACAAATCATCTATTTTTTTGGTGTAATCGGGCTGAAATTCAATGCCAAAGCGTTTGTGCTTCACATAAGCATCCAGGTCTATTTCCTCGCCCTCTATTTTGCTTGAAAACACGGAGGCTACCGAAGTGTAAAAGCTAAACGTGTGCGTAGATATTTCGGCATCCTTTAAGCGTTCGAATAGAATAGACAAGTCATTATTCACTTGCAAAACGTATTCTTGAAGCAGCGTAGTCGGAATGATTTTTAGTGTTCCTTTCATACGGCTGCGGCTTTTGTGGTATTCAATTCGCCGTTAAAGGCTTTTTGCAGGATGGACTTCTTCAATTCCTCTAAGTCTTTGATTTTTTGCTGGTAAATGGCTTCAAGTTTTTTTGTTTCAGCGGAGAGGGTGTCGAGTTTTTGGACGATGGTTTGTTGTTGTTCTAAGCTTGGCAGGGGGATTTTCATTTCTTGTATCATGCCCAATTTTAAGAAACGTGTATTTGCCCCAACAGATTTTTCTTTAAATTCTTTGAGACTATTGAGCAGTTGAAAATATAAATAACGATATAACACTTTAGCTTCTTTATTTACCGTAATAACGTATGTTCTTTGGTAGGCATTAAACTTACCTTTGTAATATTTTACATTGAAATCACCACTTGCATTATTTCCAGCTAATAGAATCGCTTCATGGTCAAAAGCATAGTTGTCGATTGCGAAAATTTCACGAGAACAAGTGAAAAAAGGGTATTTCCCACCATCCACAGCAGCATTAGAATTTAGTTTACCTGTTTTTATTTCAACCAAATGACCTAACGGGCTTTTTTCCGCTTTAATGGCTTGCAAATACCCCTCAAAAAGCTCACGCGCATTCCTAAGATTCTCCTCCGCATTGGCTTTTGCCTTGGCGATGGCGGCAAAGGCTTCATCTAAAATGGAGACGATGCGTTGTTGTTCGGGTAGGGATTTGGGGAATCGAAGATTTATACTTTTAACTTCTGCATCTGTTACTGCTGGATAACTTGCACCTTTTTGCAATTTTTCCATTATACCATTGAACTCATCTGTAAGCAAAAAATAGAAAAGATATTTATTGTCAATGAATCCCTTCCCCCTTAAAACAAAATATCCTGTACTACAAACTTGTTCATTGTACTCATCCGGGATTAAAGCAACTCTACTGTGTGTTGGCCTTACAGTAGCAAAAATCACATCATTAGTTCTGACAAGTTTTCTTGCTCGACTTGGAGCATCTTTTCCCAAAAGCACAGTTGCGTTCTCAATTTCTTTTGATTCCTTGTTTACACTTGAAACATCCAAATAGGTAAATTCTATATCAGGATTTTTTGTTGGGTCAACAGTTTCAGTTTTCTGCAATACCTCCCCCAACTTTTTTATTTCCCAACCTTGTTTCATAATTCCAATAATTTACGGAGTGCGTTTTGAACGGTGTTTTATCGGGCAATAGCGTTGATATTTTGTCCGTAATATTTGGCGCTTCGTGACGGTGACTATAGTGCATCTCTTTCAAATTCCCGATACGGACCAATAAACCTCGTAGGTTTTTAAAACCTACGAGGTTTTCGCCAAAGAAAACGAAAGAATGTTTTGCGCAATTCCCCCCTTTACTACCCTTTTGAGTCAACCGTGCGAAGGGTTATTTCCATTCTATCCAATGATCAATTGCAAATTTTGCATTATTTCCGCACTTTCTTCATCCAAGGCTTTCATCGCCGCCAAAATCTCCCGAGGCTCCCGCAAGGCACTTTCTTCCTTTTTGTGGGGGTTCTTGGCACTAAGGTCAAAAGTGTTCTGGTCAATATCTTTCACGTTAATGCTCCAGGAATTCACGCTGTCGGCCGTCCCTTCGGCTCCGCTCAGAGCAAGTTTTTGCAGTTCCACAAAATCCGCCAGGTCCTTTTCATTCAGGGAATTGGTCTTGCCCAGGTTCCGGTCGAGGTTCAGTTGGTAAAACCATACCTTCCGGGTGGCCGAGCCTTTTTCAAAGAACAGTACCACCGTTTTTACGCCCGCCCCGGTGAAAGTGCCGCTAGGCAAATCCAGCACGGTATGCAGGTTGCAATTCTCCAGCAGCAGTTTCCGAAGGCTCACGGAGGCATTGTCGGTATTGCTCAAAAAGGTGTTTTTTATCACCACGCCGGCCTTGCCGCCTGCTTTCAGTATTTTGATGAAGTGTTGTAAAAAGAGGGAAGCCGTTTCGCCTGTTTTGATGGGGAAGTTTTGCTGCACTTCGGCGCGTTCCTTTCCCCCAAAAGGCGGATTGGCGAGAATCACATCGTAACGGTCTTTTTCCTGTATGTCAGAAAGGTTCTCGGCAAGCGTATTGGTATGGATGATGTTGGGCGCCTCTACGCCGTGCAGAATCATGTTCATGATGCCGATGATGTAGGCCAGCGACTTTTTCTCTTTGCCGTAAAAGGTGCGTTTTTGGAGTATTTCCGCGTCTTTGGTCGAAAGGCTGGGGCGACCTTCATGGTCGCCCTTACTCTGCTTCAGGTATTCAAAGGCTTCCACCAGGAATCCTGCACTGCCCACGGCGCCATCATAAATGGTGTTTCCAATTTCGGGCGCAACCACTTTTACAATGGTTTTAATCAGGGGGCGGGGCGTGTAGTATTCGCCGCCGTTGCGCCCTGCATTGCCCATGTTTTTGATTTTGTCCTCGTACAGGTGGCTCATTTCGTGCTTCTCTGCGTGGGTTCTAAAACGCAGTTCGTCAATGCGGTTGATCACTTCCCGGAGGTTATAGCCGCTTTGCACCCTGTTTTTCAGTTCGCTGAAAATCTCGCCTATCTTATATTCGATGGTATCTGCACTTTCGGCAGCGGTCTTGAACTTTTTGAGGTAAGGAAACAAGTGGATGTTCACGAAATCGCTGAGGTCATCGCCTGTCAAGGCTTTGTGGTGGTCCAGTTTCCCATCCGCCCCTTTGGGCATTGCCCAGGTAGACCACTGGTATTCAGGAGCGATGATGTTGGTGTAGGTCTTGCCCGTGAGTTCTGCTTCGGTGGCTTTGTCTTTCTCTAAGTCGTCCAGATATTTCAGGAACAGCACCCAAGAAGTCTGTTCAACGTAATCTAACTCGGTTCCGCAGCCTGCGTCTTTGTGCAGGATGTCGTCTATGTTTTTGAAGGTTTGTTCAAACATGGAGGCGTTCTTTTCAGATTTGAAGCTGGGGGGGGTTGAGGGTGTCTTACAGGTGGTAGCACGGCCTTTAGGTCGTCGGGACAAAGGGCGTTTACGCCCTTGAATAGCAAACCTGCGCCGTAAACGGCGCAATTCCCGTAGGCCTAAAGGCCGTGCTACCACTTGTGAGACACCCTCAGCCCACCGTGGTGGGCGGCAAATATAAAAAGAAAAACCCTGTGTCTGGGTAGCATCTGTAATGTCCGAATCCGAACACCTCCCGTCCGCTATCGGGCATTTTAACGTTTGAAAATAAGCGCTAAACCATTGACAATAAATTACTTGAATGCTTGGCAATCATTTTGCCCATAACATGGCTACCACCACTTTAAAAAACATTTCGCCATGTTACGCACGCTACTTTTCTTATGCTTCCTTGCGCTGATCACTTCCTGCACCAATCAATTGCCTGACAACATCGCCAAAGTTGAGGTTGTGGAGCCGGAGCCATACCACACGCATTATGACCAATCGGCCCTGCAAAATTTGAAATGGCTGACCGGCGATTGGAAGGGCAAAGAAGCGGGTAAAGTGGTAAAACAATCCTTCGTGTTTCACACGGACAACATCCTGGAAATCATTCCGATAGAAGGCGGCAGCCAGAAAGCCTCCCAGTTTTTTATTTGGAAAGATGGCCATTATTACTACGGACAAAACCGCCAATGGGTGGTGACCTGGATCAGCGAAAAGAACATTCGTCTCGACCCTCTCGTACCTGGTTTGACGCCTATGACCTGGTGTAAACTGAATGACAATAAATGGCATCTTCTGCGCCATACCGATAAGGGCGACGAGGTGATTGTGATGGAACGCGCGAATGAGATGCCTTCCTGAATAAATTTATTCCGCACAACAAGCGACTGCTCACTGCCAGAACCCTAACCTGGTGATATTGGTAAACTTGCCATTGCCGTTGGAGCCAAACCAAAGGTTTCCGTTTTTATCCTGAAATATACGGCGCACATACTGGCTTAGGAACGCGGACAGAATAAGGTAACAGTTCTGGCGGCCTTGTTTTGGACCTGTCTTCGTTGCTCGTTGGTTGTTTAGCCCCACTAAATGCCCTCCTCGCGCC
>ENA-ORBV01011934-ORBV01011934.1-microbial-mat-metagenome-genome-assembly--contig:-NODE-11934-length-13519-cov-11.830457_pt1 | contig 13519 bp, 15 predicted proteins | sample MGYA00237777_ERZ505514 | MGnify/ENA primary metagenome ERZ505514 (study PRJEB26160, sample SAMN06269048) | microbial mat metagenome | isolation source: Oligotrophic lake microbial mat | place...
CTCTATTCGTCGGCAGCGTCAGATGTGTATAAGAGACAGGTCCGGGCTGATGCTCCTGCTCCTTTTCGCATCGGTGTGGCCGATCCTGCCGGCCTCCGGCATGTACGACATTGCGTCCGGCGCGACCGGTTGGGCCCATGCCCTCGACGTTGCGCACCATCTCGTCCTGCCGGCTGCGACGCTCGCAATCATCTACCTCGCGCTGTATTCGCGGCTTGCAAGGGCCAGCATGATCGAAGTACTCGGCTCGGACTACGTGCGCACCGCCCGCGCGAAGGGGCTTTCCGAAAACAAGGTGGTCTTCAAGCACGCCTTGCGCAACGCGATCCTGCCGGTGGTGACGATCGCAGGCCTGCAGTTCTCCGGCATGCTTGCCGGCGCGGTCCTGGTGGAAACCGTGTTCACCTGGCCCGGCATGGGGTTGCTCGCGTTCGAGGCGATCCTGCGCCGCGACACGCAGTTGATCCTAGGCATCCTTCTGCTCTCGGCGTTGCTCGTGATCGTGGGCAATCTGCTCACGGACCTCGCCTACCGTCTCATCGACCCGCGGATCCGCACCGATGGATGAGAACGCGGCCCGCGGACCCTGGCGCGAAGCCTGGAGCGTCTTTCGGCGCAACTACGCCGCGCTGATCGGCCTTGCGATTCTCGGGCTGGTGCTGACCGTCGCCATCGCCGGCCCCTGGATCTACCCGGTGGATCCCTTCGATATCGTTGCCGCGCCCAAGACGGCGCCCGGGGAGGATGCCGACGCGATCCTCGGCACGGATTACCTCGGCCGCGACATGCTGGCCGGCCTCGTGCGCGGCGGCCGCCCGACGCTGATGGTCGGCTTTTTCGCGGCCATGATCGCCACCGGAATCGGCATCACGATGGGCGCGCTCGGCGGCTACTATGGCGGCAAGGTGGACGCGGTCCTCGGCCGGATCACCGAATTCTTTCAGGTCCTGCCCGCGCTGCTCTTCGCCATGGTTCTGGTGATGCTCTTCACGCCCTCGATCGTCACGGTGACGTTCGCGATCGGGTTCGTCGCGTGGACCAGCATGGCTCGGTTGACGCGCGCCGAGTTCCTGCGCATCCGACAGCTCGAGTACGTGCGCGCCGCGCGCGCCATCGGTTCGTCCGACAGCCGCATCATCTGGGGCGTGATCCTGCCGAACGCGCTCCCGCCGATCATCGTCGCGGCCACTCTTGCCACGGGCACCGCGATCCTGTTCGAGGCGGGACTGTCTTTCCTCGGCCTCTCGGACCCGAACGTGATGAGCTGGGGCATGATGATCGGGTCCAACCGCAACTACCTGCGGGAAATGTGGTGGGCGGTCACCTTTCCAGGCGTCTGCATCTTCCTCACCGTGCTCGCCATCAGCCTGGTCGGCGACGGCCTGAACGACGCCTTCAATCCAAGGCTGCGGACCCGCTGATGGGCGCCCTCCTCGAGATCGAGAACCTGCAGGTCGAGTTCGACACCTGGGAGGGCCGCGTGCGCGTGCTCGACGGCGTTTCGCTCAGCGTCAACGCGGGTGAAACCCTCGGCATCGTCGGCGAATCCGGCTGCGGCAAGAGCATGACCGCGCTTGCGATCATGGGGTTGGTGCCGCGCCCCGCGGGACACGTGACCGGCGGATCGGTGCGTTTCGACGGCGAGGACCTGCTCAAGGCGAACGAGGCCCGCCTGCGCGAAGTGCGCGGGCACCGGATCGCGATGATCTTCCAGGAGCCGATGACCTCTCTGAATCCCGTATTCACGGTAGGCGACCAGGTGGCCGAAGCCGCGCGCCTGCACCTGGGACTGACGGCGGCACAAGCGCGCCGGCGCACGATCGAAATGCTCAAGGCGGTGCACATTCCCGAGGCCGAACGGCGCATCGACGAGTACCCCCACCAGTTCTCCGGCGGCATGCGCCAGCGCGTAATGATCGCAATGGCGCTGGTCTGCGAACCGCAGGTCTTGATTGCGGACGAGCCGACCACCGCGCTCGACGTGACCGTGCAGGCGCAGATCTTCGACCTGTTGCAGGAATTGCGCGATACGCGCGGCACCGCCATCGTTCTGATCACCCACGACATGGGCGCGATTGCCGAAATGGCCGACCGCGTGGTCGTGATGTACGCCGGCCGCAAGGTCGAGGAAGGCGCCGTCGAACGCATCCTCGGCGAGCCGGCGCACCCTTACACCCGCGGGCTCCTGGCCTGCCGTCCACAACTCAAGCTTGGCCCGGGCGCGGTCCGTACCGCGTTGCAGGAGATCCCCGGCGTGGTTCCGCCCTTGCACTTGCTTGGCCGCGGTTGCGCGTTTGCCGAGCGTTGCGGCGAGGCCATGCCGCGCTGCCGCGAGCAGTTCCCTGGCGAGTCCGAGGTCGGCCCGGGCCATCGCGCCTCGTGTTGGCTGCTCGAGGCGCCCGAAGGCCGGCGCGCGGCATGAGCGACGCGCTGCTGCGGGTCGACGACCTCAAGGTGCATTTCCCGCTGCGCAAGCGTTCCTTGTTCGCGGCGCCCCAAACCGTGCGCGCCGTGGACGGGGTCAGTTTTTCGGTGCGCCGTGGTAGCACGTTCGGCATCGTTGGCGAGTCCGGATCGGGCAAGACCACCACTGCGCTGGCGATCATGCGGCTGGTCGACATCACCGCAGGGCAAGTCGACCTGGCGGGCGAAACATTTTCCGCATTGCAGGGCGAACAACTGCGCACCGCGCGCCGCCGGATGCAGATCATTTTCCAGGACCCCTACTCGTCGCTGAACCCGCGCATGCGCGCCGGCGCGATCGTCAAAGAACCGATGCAACGGATGGCCATCGGCACCGACGCCGAGCGCGACGAACGCGTGCGCAGCCTGTTCGAGCAGGTCGGATTGCGTGCCGACCAGGCGCAACTTTTTCCGCACCAGTTTTCCGGCGGCCAACGCCAGCGCATCGGGATAGCGCGTGCACTGGCAACGAAGCCCGAACTCGTGGTGTGCGACGAGCCGGTGTCCGCGCTCGACGTGGCGATCCAGGCGCAGATCCTCAACCTGCTCGGCTCACTGCAGAAGCAGTTCGGCCTCACGTACCTTTTCATCTCCCACGACCTGGGTGTGGTGCAGTACCTCTGCGACGAGGTCGCGGTCATGTACCTCGGGCGGATCGTGGAGTACTCGACGCGCGAGGCGCTGTTCGAGAACCCGCTCCACCCGTACACATGGGCGCTGCTTTCGGCCGTCCCCCGCATGGGACGCAGGAGAAAAGGCGGAGAGGAGGGACGTAATTCGCGGCTGCGCCTCGAAGGCGACCCGCCCAGCCCGATCAACCCGCCGCCCGGCTGCCGCTTTTCGGCGCGTTGCCCGTTTGCCGAGGAGCGTTGCAGGACCGAAGAGCCCCTGCTTCGCGAAATCCGCCCGGGGCAACGCGTTGCCTGCCACCTTGTGCGCGACGACGGTACGGTACCGCATCGTCCCGCCGTGTTGTAAGACATCACCTACTCGAGGCTACCAAAATGACCGTCGTCTATCGCGCCAGGCGCATCCTCACCATGAATCCCGCGCGTCCGGAAGCAACGCACGTCGCTGTGCGTGACGGGCGCATTCTCGGAGCTGGAACGCCCGACGAACTCAAGGGCTGGGGCACGCACACACTGGACGACCGCTTCGCCGACAAGGTGCTCATGCCGGGCCTCGTCGAAGGTCACAGCCACACGACCGAAGGCACCTACTGGCGCTACACCTATGTGGGATTCTTCGAGCGCACCGACCCTGAAGGCCGAGTGTGGACCGGCGCGAACTCGATCGAAGCCGCCGTCGATCGCCTCAAGGCGGCCGGTGCCGCACTGAAGGATCCCGCGCAGCCGATCACCGGCTGGGGCCTCGACCCGATCTACTACGGCGAGCACCGCTGCACGCGGCAGGACCTCGACCGCGTTTCCGGCACGAGGCCGGTGGGCGTGCAGCATGCGAGCGGCCATATTCTCAACGTGAACACCAGGGCGCTCGAGCTTGCGGGCTTGCTGCGCAAAGGCATCGACCATCCCGGCATCCCGCTGGGCAAGGACGGTTTGCCCACGGGAGAGCTCAAAGGGCCGGAGGCCATGATGCCGGCCGCGCCGCATGTGGGCTTCGACCGCGACCTGCTTGCGTGCGACGAGCTGGGCTTGCGCTATTTCGCCAAGCTCTGCGTGCGCAAGGGCGTGACAACCGCGGCCGACATGGCCAGCCAGCTCCCGCCGGACGCGGTCGACATGATGCTGCGCGTGACCGGCGAGCCGGGCTTCCCGGCGCGCATCGTTTCCTTGCGACGTTTTTTGAGCATAGCGCCCGACGAGCTCATCGCGCGCGCGCTGGAGCTGCGCGCCGCGAGCACCAACCAGCTGCGCCTTGGCATCGTCAAGATCGTGGTCGACGGCTCGATCCAGGGTTTCTCGGCGCGGCTCAAGTGGCCGGGCTATTACAACGGCGCACCGAACGGCCTCTGGTACGTGGCGCCCGAGCAGCTCCGCGCCGCGCTGAAGGGGGCCCTCGAGCACGGAGTCCAAGTCCACGCACACACCAACGGCGACGAGGCGACCGACCTGCTGCTCGATTGCGTGGAGGAAGCATTGGCAAGGCATCCCTCCCGCGACCATCGATTCACCATCCAGCACGGGCAGCTCGCGAACGCGGAGCAGTTCCGCCGCATGAAGACGCTTGGAATGTGCGCGAACCTTTTCCCAAACCATCATTTCTACTGGGGCGACCAGCACTACTCGACCACTGTCGGCCCCGAGCGCGCCGAGCGCATGAATGCGTGCGCCACGGCGCTTGCCAATGGCGTGCCGCTCGCGATCCATTCCGATGCGCCGGTCACGCCGCTGGGTCCGCTTTTCACCGCATGGTGCGCCGTCAACCGGCTCACCGCGAGCGGGCGCACGCTGGGCGAAGCCGAAAAGATCGGCGTTGCGCAGGCGCTGCGCACGATCACGCTCGGCGCGGCCTACACGCTCAAGCTCGACGGCGAGATCGGCTCGATCGAATGCGGCAAGCGCGCCGACTTCGCGGTGCTCGAGGACGACCCGATGGAGATCGGGCCGCAGAAGCTGAAAGACGTCCGCATCTGGGGCACCGTGCAGGACGGCCGCGTGTTCGAATCGGCGCCCGCGCCTCGCGAAGCCCCGCCGGCGCCTTGAATCCACCCTCGGCGCGCATCCCCGTCACCGTCATCGGCGGCTACCTCGGCGCCGGCAAGACCACGCTGGTCAACCACCTGCTGCGCAATGCGGGCGCCCGGCGCCTGGCCATCCTCGTCAACGATTTTGGCGACCTGCCGATCGACGCCGACCTGATCGAGGCCCAGTCGGAAGACCTCATCAGCATCGCCGGAGGCTGCGTGTGCTGCTCGTTCGGCAGCGACCTCATGGGCGCGCTCATGAAGCTCGCGGCAAGAAGCCCGGCGCCGGATCACGTGCTGCTCGAAACCAGCGGCGTCGCGCTGCCCGGCAGCGTCGCGCGCTCGGTGGCGCTGATCGCGGGTTGCTCGATCGACGGCGTGGTGGTCCTGGCCGACGCCGAAACCGTGGCCGCCCGCGCGGCCGACCGCTACATGGGCGACACCATCACGCGGCAGTTGGCCGAAGCCGATCTCGCCATCCTCAACAAGACCGACCTTGTCCCGGACGCACAGCTACTGGCGCTACGCAAGTGGATCGCCAGTACCGCGCCGCAAGCACGGCTCATCGAAGCCGTGCGTGGCGAAGTGCCCGCTGAAGTGATGTTTGGATTCGGCTATTCGCGGGCCGCCATCGAGGGCACGGGACGCCTGGCCTCGGGCAAACTGAAACCGGTTGAAGACGCCTCGACGCGTTACGAAAGCGCGAGCTTCGCGGTCCCCCAGGCAGTCGATGCAGAAAGACTCGCGCGCGCTTTGGCCAGCCCGGACTCCGGTTTGGTCCGGGCCAAGGGCGTGCTGCGCGACATCGACGGATCGATGAAAGCGCTGCAGGTGGTCGGTGCGCGCTTCGAGGTGACGGCGTTTGCGGGACGAGCCGATCCGGGCATCGCCTGCATCGGCCTGCGCGGGCGGATGAACCGGGCTGCGATCGAGCGTGCGGCCGGGTTAGCCAATACTGCCAAAATCGTGTGAAACTCCAGGGCTGGCGCGGTCAATCCGGCGAAATGCTGCCATCGACCCGCGTCAGAGGGTGATCGTTCCCTCGGCCACCGGGCACACCGAACCGCCGATCCAGGGCGGCCCGTTGTCGATCCACTGGAGGTCACGCACCGCGGACGCTTCGAGTCGCAACCCGCGCAGGACCTGGGCGCGCAGCGTGGCGTCCACCGGCCCGCTCCTGCGCAAAGGCGGCGCGGCGAAAGTCAGCCGCTCGCCGTCGCGCCGGATGCGCACCAGCCCGATCGCGCACTGCTGGACGATTGCGTCGAGGCGCTTCGCCTTTCCGCGGGACCGAGGTGAATACGTCAACTTGGGAAAAGCGGCGCTGGATGCCCATGGTGGAGTCCTTCAGCCCTTGGGCTTGTTCTTCAGGAGGTCGCCCAGCGATGCGAGCGGGTTGTGGGTGGCCGTCGCCTTGGCGGCCTCGCGCGAGCTACCGCCCGCCTTCGAATCCGTCACCCGCGCGTGCTCGTTCTCATGGCAGTACAGGCACAACAGCTCCCAGTTCGACCCGTCGAGGGGATTGTTGTCGTGGTTGCCATCCTTGTGATGCACGGTGAGCTCGCGCAGGCGCGAGGCGGGGAACTCGCGCACGCATCGCGTGCACAACCAGGGAAAGAGCTTGAGCGCCCGCTCCCGGTAAGTTTTTTCGCTCGGGTGTGCCTGCATGGACGGAGTTTCTCAGCTATCGTCCCGCCTTTGCAAACAGGAGCCTTCCGATGAGCGACACTTTCCGCCGCGCAATCCTCATTACCGGCGCCGCCACGGGCATTGGCGCCGCCACGGCCAGGCGCTTCATCCAGGAAGGCTGGCAGGTAGCGATCAACTGTATCGATGCTTCGCAAGCCGAGGCAGCGGGGCACATCGCGGCGTCCGCGACCGCACCGGGTCAGAAATCCGTCGTGCTGGAGGGCGACGTCACGCGCGATGCGGATTGCGTCTCGCTGGTCGAGCGGACGGTGGCCGCCTTCGGCAGGCTCGACGCGCTGGTCAATGCGGCGGGCATCAGCAAGATGGTCCCGCAGCCGGACCTGCACGGGCTGTCGGCGGAAGACTTCCAGCGCATTTACGCGGTCAACACCATCGGCGTGTTCCAGATGATCCGCGCCGCGGCGCCGCACCTCAAGGCCACCGGCAAGGGCGCAGTGGTGAACATCACCTCGCGCGCGGGCGTCACCGGCGGCGGCTCATCGATCGCCTACGCCGCCTCCAAAGGCGCGTCGAACACGCTAACGCTTTCGCTGGCGCGCGTTCTCGCTCCGGAGATCCGCGTGAATGCCGTCTGCCCCGCGCTGACGGAGCACGGGTTTGTCGAGCGGCTGGCCCCTGATTCGTTTGCCGAACGCAAGGCGCGGCAAATTTCGATTTCACCCCTCAAGCAAATCGGCAAGCCCGAGGAGGTGGCCGAGGCGATTCATTGGCTGATTGCGAGCGGTTCGATGATGACCGGGTCGCTGGTGGACCTGGATTTCGGGATGCATTTGAATGCGACCTGAGAAATGAAGGCTCCGATGGTTATGATCCGAAGCATTCGACGAAAGGCTTGAAACGATGAGCAGCGGAGCAAAGCCCCGCGTCTACGACATCCTTGCCCGCGCCTTCTCACAGGAAGGCGTGAAAACCTGCTTCGCGCTCCTCGGGGATGCGAACATGAACTGGGCCGCGCAATTGGCCGCACAGGGATGCCGCATGGTCTATGTGAGGCACGAGCATTGCGCGCTTGCGGCGGCCATGGCGTACGCGCGAAAGAACGCCGACGTGGGCGTCGCCACCGTCACGTGCGGGCCGGGCGTGACGCAACTGATCACCGCGCTCCCCGCGGCCGTGCGCGCCCACCTGCCGCTGGTGGTGTTCGCGGGTGAAGCGCCGCTGAAGAGCGGCTGGTACAACCAGGAGCTCGATCAGGCGCCGATCATTACAGCGACGGGTGCCGCCTATCACAGGTTGCACCTGCCCGAGCGCATGCCGGTCGCGGTACGCGACGCTTTCCTGCAGGCGCGGCGCGAACGACGGCCGGTTGTGATCGGCATTCCGTTCGATCTGCAGAACCGTCCCTGGGAGGGCCCCGCGACTTTGCCCAGGCCCTCGCGCGAACTGTTGCCCCGCCCCTCGCCAATACCGCCGCATCCAGACGACGTGGCCGGCGCCGCCAAACTTTTTTCAGGCGCCGAGCGGGTGGTCGTGCTCGCCGGCCTGGGTGCGGTCGAAGCCGGAGCGGGCGCCGCATGCGCCGAGTTGGCCGCAAGGACCGGGGGACTGCTGTCGACGACGCTTCCCGCGCGGGGGCTGTTCCATGACGATCCCTTCTGCATCGGCATCTCGGGCAGCTTCACGCCCGAGGCCGGCCTGGAGTACCTGGCGCAGGCCGACCTCGTCATCGCGGTCGGCTGCTCGCTCGCCTACCACGCGGGCGGCGGCGGCCAGCTCTGGCCGAAGGCGAAGATGCTGCAAGTCGACATCGACCCGGTCGGAGTGAGTCAGGGCCAGGAAGTGGCGCGTCATCACTTGCGGGCCGACGCTCGCCTCGGGGTCGAGGCGTTGATCGCGGCATTGCCGGCCCACGATCGAAGCCGGCGCAGCTGGCGAAGCGATGCGATGGCCGCGAGGATCCGCGATTCGAAGCCCGACAGCCACGCCTTCGAGATCGAGCCGGGGATGCTCGATCCGCGCCTGGTGGTCGAGGCGCTCGAAAAGGCGTTGCCGCAGGATTGGGAGATGGTGAACTCGGGAGGCCACTGCTCGTGGTTCTTCGCGCAGATGCCTTCGCGCGCGCAGGAGCAGTTCCTCACCATCCGTGAGTTCGGCGCGATCGGCAACGGCATCTCGTTCGCCATGGGAGTGGCCGCCGCACGCCCGGATCGAACCGTCGTGCTGTTCGACGGCGACGGCAGCCTGATGATGCATGTGCAGGAGCTCGAAACCATCAAGCGCCACGGGCTGAACATCCTGATCGTGGTGATGAACGACGGCGCGTACGGCTCCGAGCTGCACAAGCTGCGCTCGGAGGGGATGCCCGAGGACGGGTCGGTCTTCGGCTACAGCGATTTCGCCGCCATCGCGCGTGGATTCGGGCTTGAGGGGAAAAGAGTCGAGAACCTGGAGGACCTGCCGAAGCTGGTGGCGGAATTCGCCGCAAGCGGCGGCGCCGCGGTGTGGGACTTTCACGTCTCGGACAAGGTCGTGTCGCCGAGCATCCGCCGCGCCCATCCCCAGCCCGCGAGGAATTAGGCGTTACCGCTGCGCCCTCTTCAGCACCACATTCGCCAGCACATTCACCCCCGGCACCGTGCGCTCGAGCGTCGCGTGCTCGTTGTTGTTGTGCGTGATGCCATCCGTGCAGGGCGTGAAGATCATCGCGGTGGGCGCGACGCGGGCGACATAGTAGGCGTCGTGCCCGGCCTGCGAGGGCAGGTCGAGTGATGCGATGCCCAGGCTGCGCGCGGTGTCGCGCACGAGGCCGATGCACTCCTTGCTGAAGTTGTCGGCATTCCAGGTCCAGCTCTCCAGGACTTTCATCGTCGTATTCGAGCGCTTCGCCGCCTCGGCCATCGCGGCATTGAACTCTTCGAGCATTTGCGCCGCGACTTTCGGGTCTTCGTGGCGCACGTCGCCGGTGAATTGCGCCCAGTCCGAGAGGATGCCGCCCTTGTTGGGCCACGCGACGAGGCGTGCGGCCGTACCCTTGCCCTCGGTTGCATGGTGCTTCCACCCTACGTCGTTCACCGCCACCGCGAGCATCGACGCGCCGACGAGCGCATTCCTGCGCTTGTCCATCGGCCACGGGCCGGAATGCGCGGTCTCGCCCCGCACCTCGATGATGAAACCGTGCGCGGTATAGCCGTGCGTCACCACGCCGACGTCGACGCCCTTTGCGTCGAGGATCGGACCCTGCTCGATGTGCAGCTCGAAATAGGAATCGAGCGCCCGGCCGCCGACCGGCGCCGGGCCTGCGTAGCCGATGCGGGTCAATTCGTCGCCGAAGCGCCGGCCGTCGTCGTCCTTCCGGTCGTGCACCCATTGCGGCGTGAACACCCCGGCGAACGCGCCCGAAGCGATCATCGGCGGGGAGAATCGCGCGCCCTCTTCATTGGTCCAGGACACGACTTCGATCGGCCGCCGGGTCGAGATGCCATGGTCGTTCAGCGTGCGCACCACTTCGAGCCCCGCCAACACGCCGACGACGCCGTCGTAGCGCCCGCCGTTGACCTGTGTGTCGAGGTGGCTGCCGATCACCACCGGGGGCAGGGAGTCGTCCGTCCCGGGGCGGCGCGCGAAGATGTTGCCCACGCCATCGACCGTCACCGAGCACCCGGCCTCCTTGCACCAGGCGACGAATTCGTCGCGCATGTCCCTGTCGGCGTCGCTCAGGGCGACGCGGGCCAGGCCGCCCGGGCGCCCGAGGCCGATCTGGGCGGAGCGCTCGACGGATTGCCAGTAGCGGCGTGCGTCGACGCAAAGTGCGGGAGTCTGCGGAGCGTTCATGCGGTTTCCTCATCGAGGCGCGGGTGAGCCAAAACTATACTTTATGATCGGCGCATGACCATCAAAGCCATCCTCTTCGACCACGACGGCACGCTCGTCGATTCCGAACCCACCCACTGGCGCCTCTGGCGGGAGGCGCTTCGTCCCCACGGCGTGACGCTCTCCGAGCAGGAGTACAAAGAGCGGCATGCAGGCATGCCCACTCCCGCAAACGCCGCCGCCCTGGCGCAGCGCCATGCGCTCGACCTGGGCTCCGATGCGCTGGCCGAGGCCAAGTTCGCCGTCACGCGCGAGTTCCTCGCGAAGGACGCTTTCCCGCTGATGCCGGGTGTGCGCGAGGCGCTGGCCCTTTGCCGCGCCGCCGGACTGCGTCTCGGGATCGTCACCGGCGCGGGCAGGGACGGCGTCGAGGCCACGCTGCGTGCGCACGCGCTCCATGGCGTGTTCGACACCATCGTGACCAGCGACGACGTGAAGCGCAGCAAGCCCGCGCCCGAGTGCTACCTGCTCGCCGCCGGGCGCCTCGGCCTGCCCCCGGCCGAATGCGTGGCCATCGAGGACACCGAACACGGCGTGAGCGCGGCGGCAGCGGCAGGCATCGCCTGCCTCGCGGTGCCCAACGAGATGTCGCGGGACCACGATTTTTCGAAGGCAACCGCTGTCTTCAGCGACCTCGCGGCGGCGGCTGCCTGGATCCACGGCAACACGCGAGAGCGATGAAACCGGCAACGCATCCCACCGCCCTGCGCATCCGGCAACTACTCGCCGAAGCGGGCCTCGTCACCACCGTCGTCGAGTTCGAGCAACCGACCCGCACCAGCGCGGAAGCTGCCGCGGCCATCGGCTGCACCGTGGCGGAGATCGCGAAGTCGGTGGTCTTCCGCGCACGCGAAAGCAACCAGGCCGTGATCGTGGTGGCCAGCGGCGACAACCGCGTCAGCGAGGACAAGGTCGCCAGGCTGGTGGGCGAAAAGATCGGCCGGGCCAATGCGGACTTCGTGCGCGAGGCAACGGGCTTCGTCATTGGCGGGGTCTCGCCGCTTGGCCACGCAAATCCGGTGAAGCTTTTCCTGGATACCGACCTGCAGCGTTTCAAGACATTGTGGGCCGCGGCCGGCACGCCTTTCTCGGTGTTTCCGCTGGCGCCCGCCGACCTTTCGAGGATCACCGGCGCGGCCTGGTCCGACGTCCGGGTGGATGATTGAGCCGCCCCGATAATGCTGCCAAATTCAAGTCAAGCCCCAGTCCCAGAGCGGCTTCCCAGCCAAATTGTTGCCACTACACTGCGGCGCGCGATTCGTCGCCGACGCGGCCGTCCGGCTGGAACGGCGTCGGCGCGATGACGTACACGCCCTTGGCGCCGACCAGCGCCGGCATCACGCATCCGCGACAAAAGGCTCGTCGGTACTGAACTTGGGCGACAGCAGGATCGGCGCCGCGTTGGTCACCAGCACCATGTCCTGGAGGTGCCAGAAATTCACATGCGGCTCGAGCGCGAGGACCATGCCCTCCTCCAGCACGTGGGGACTCTTCCTGCGCAGGATCGGCTCCTGCTGGTGCCACCACGCGCCGACGCCGTGGCCGATCAGCATGTGGTGGTCCGGCCAGCCGACCGCGGCATAGTCGTTCATGGTCGCCTGCCAGAGGGCGTGCACGTTCGCGCCGGCGCGGCAGCGGTCCAGCGTCTTGCGATGCACCTCGAGGTTGATCGCGTAGTCGCGTTTCTGCTGGGGCGTCGGCGTGCCCATGATCACGGTGCGCGACTGGTGGCCCGGATAGCTCTGCAGGTAGCCGACATAGTCGGTGCGGATCGCATCGCCCTTCTCGATTGCGAAATCGCTCTCGCCCGCGTAGGGGATCGTGTTCTTGAAGGAATTGAGGATGCCGTGCGCCCACTCGAACCCGAGCCGCAGGCAGGTGCCCATCATGTCGGCGTGGATCTTGCGCTCGGTGTCGCCGTGCCTGATGCGCTTGAAAGTCTCGAGGTAAGCGTCGTCGAGCCTATCCGCGGCGCGGCGGATCATCTGCACTTCTTCGTCGGTCTTGATCCAGCGCACGCGATCCATGAGCGCGGTGCACTCGGTCATTTGCATCTTCGGCAGCGCCCTCTGGATCGCCTCCCAGGCGAGCGCGCTGAAGTAGTCCTTCTCGAAGCCGACCTTGGCCGATGCAAGGCCCGCCTCGCGGATCACGTCGGCGAGCTTCTCCTGCGGCGAGTCGACGTACGCCTCGTAGAGCACGACCTTGTCGACCCAGCCATCGCGCCTGGCCAATCCCTCGGCCGTCTTGTTCGTGAGGATCACCGGCTCGCCGTTGCGCGGCCAAAGCAGGACCACGGGCCGCGTGGAGTCGGTGAGATCCATGTGCCGCATGAGCGTGCCCGGATACACGACGCCCGAGAGGTAGGTGAAGTTCTGCCCGGAGCGGAGCACGAGCGCGTCCAGCCCCGCCTCGTCCATGAGGGCGTTCAGGCGCGGGATGTTTGCGGTGATTTTCCTGTTCGGGTTCATTCGCGCATTTATTCCGGCGTGATGCCCGCGGTCTTGACGATGCGCGCGAATTTCTCGGACTCGTTGCGAAGGAGCGCGCCGTACTGCTCGGGCGTGGACACGAAGATCTCGAGGCCCTGCGCCGCGACTTTCTCGCGGAAGCTGGTGTTCGAGAACTCCGGCTTCTTCCCCTCCGCCATTTCGCCGGACGGCAAGTGGCTCGCGCTCGACAAGCAGATCTCATCCGCCGACAGTGACGTCTATCTTGCGGACCTCAGCAAGCCGGCAAAGCAGACCCCTGTTCTCGTGACGCCCAATGACGTAGTCATCGCCTATAGCGCCTACGACTTCACGCCAGACTCCAAGCAACTCGTCTACAGCACGGACGAACATGGCGAGTACAATCAGGCCTGGACGCATGACCTCGCGACCGGCGAAA
>ENA-ORBV01011935-ORBV01011935.1-microbial-mat-metagenome-genome-assembly--contig:-NODE-11935-length-13518-cov-4.837066_pt1 | contig 13518 bp, 9 predicted proteins | sample MGYA00237777_ERZ505514 | MGnify/ENA primary metagenome ERZ505514 (study PRJEB26160, sample SAMN06269048) | microbial mat metagenome | isolation source: Oligotrophic lake microbial mat | place...
ACGAGATTCGCCTTAGTCTCGTGGGCTCGGAGATGTGTATAAGAGACAGATGTTTTGGTGTGATGGTAATTCTGTAACAGACAAGCATGCTATGAGCGTTTCAAACGGAGCGAGTAAACGATTGGAATCGCTTTTGTGGGGATGCATGTGTCAAAGTAATTGTTTAGAAAAGCTAGTAGGACATGGTTTAACAAATGAGAACGGGTGCAATCAAAGTCGAACGAAGTCGAACGAAGTCGAACGAAGCCCGTCTAAGCCGATCGAAGTCGTAACGAAGCACTTTGATAGGACTTCGGTACTCATAATAACACGGTAATTTCGAAGTCCTAACGAAGTCGCACCAAAGTTGTTTCAAAGCCAATCAAAGCCAATCGAAGCCGATCAAAGCCGATCGAAGCCGATCAAAGCCGATCGAAGCTAAACGAAGAAAGCCACAGTTTAACGGGTGTCACACATAGCAAAACAAGGTCCTATTTCGAAGCAATTAGCTATTTTCTTCTAGAAAAGAACATCAGTGTCATAAATTGATTAGGAGCAAAATAGAGCGGCACTCGACTACCTAATTAGTCAGTTTTTTTGGAAAAGTTTTGACTTACTTAACGACTCAAAGAGCTATGATCTCGCCGTGTTATTTGTGTTGAGTTAAGCATGTCAGTTTTCTCTCCGAATTTTCCTATTACACGAAATGTACCAAGCTTACGGCTGCTACAGCGAGCCGGTCGACAAATTCAGTTCGCATTTTGGCCACTCAGAACAGAACACATCGGCAAAAGCGCAGCTCCAAACGGCTGTGAGACAGTTCTGCATAAGTAGAAGTGGTGTCATGACACATTTCACACTTAGGGAATAGATGTGTTTTGGTGCATGAGGGGTCTTGTTTCCGATTCTGAAATCATGAAGCAAGATGCTACACCCGAGTTGCTGTACAAAACCATAAGTGTTACCAACTTGAACTTGATGACAGCTTTGAGAAACACATTCAAAATGACGCTACCAACGCATCGCTGATTAGTCATTGCCTAGCTACCATTGCCTAGCTACTGCTCACAATGCGCACTGCTACTAGTAGACGAAGCACTCTCCAACACATCTCACTGTTTTAAACGATTCTCTTCTGGCAATGACAGTTCTTGCCGCTGGTAACCATGGTTTTTGCAACTGAAAGTCACTTCTTGTATGCCTCGCGTCCTATCCTTGCAAAGCGGAACAAAGATGAAAGAGATTTCATCACCACCTTTGGCTCTCCGCCTCACGTTTGCGCTTTGGCTTGGAACATGTTTGTGCATGGTGTGAACAAAATTGAATTCAAACATTTTTTGTGGGGGTGCATGTTCATTAAAACGTATGCCAAGGCGGCGATTCTTGCTGCTCTTGCCGGAGTGTGCAAAGAAACCTTCATGAAAGTAGCCTGGAAAATTGTCATCCTCATCAGCGGTCTAGCAAGTCGTGTGGCATGTGCATGGTTGATGTTTGCAGCACTTGTTTTCAACCGCGGCATGCTCACACCTCGTTGCAGATTCTTCTCTCTAATCGTTTTCGTAGGGATAAAGGAAGGACTTGCAAGATGACGATTGACGGCACGGATTGTCCAATTGTTGAGCCGATTCCATTTTGTAAATCTTGGTGGACGAAAAAATTCAACGGTGCCGGCTTAAGGTATGAAGTTGGTGTTTGTATTCAGACCGGTGACATTGTTTGGATCAATGGTCCCTTCAGGTGTGGTGCTTGGCCCGACATCAGGATCTTCCGTCGAAATTTGAAACACAGGTTGGCTCCTGGGGAGATGGTGGAGTGTGATGCCGGCTACCGCGGAGACCCAAGATGCAGACACAAGTACATCATCATGACAAGGTCCGATGGCATGGCGAAGGACGCAGCACGAGCAAGACACGAGAATGTCAATTCTGACATCAAGAAGTTTGACTGTCTCAAGCAGCATTGGCACCATGAAAGGGCACTCCACAAGTATGCTTTTGGGGCAGCAGCCGTTCTCACACAGCTCCGTTACAGTGCTGAAGGCAACACGCAAGTGACATACTAAGACAATCAACTACAAACAATAAACAATCAACAACAATCAACGACAAACAATCAACGGCAGGAAAGGCATTCGTATCTCATATCAGCACAGCATTTGTAACAAGGAAAGCAATGGTAGTAATCAATTTTGGTCTATTGTACATTAATTAGCTAGCAAACAGACGACCATGGTCATCAATCTCCACTTCATACTTCGTTTAACTTAAGTAGGCTTGAGTAGCGTTCGATTTTCGTTTGGTCCCTGTCATTAAATTTGAACACAATCATTCAATTGTATCATCATCGCATTTTAACCGTCTGTTAGTTTACTTTTGATTGTCTAGCTATCGAGGTTGGAAAAGGAAGAGAAAAGGAAGACTCCGAGTGTTTAGAAGTGCTGGTTGTGACTTAAAGAGCAAGAAAAAGGTACCTCTATTTAAAGTTTTTAAAAAGGAGCCGCAACCATAATAATGAAGTGGACAAAAACAACCTTTGGTTTCGTTCCTAGCAGGCTATTGCTGGCCCTGCTACTGGGCAGCCGAGTCGACTCCTTCCAGCCGCCGCATCCTGATGTTTTGTCCTTGTCACGGCTGGCGCACGCGAAGCAAACCTTTTCTTGGAAAATCAACAAGTTTCATGTGCAACACTCCCCATCTTTCCAGTCGTCGTCGTTATTGTTCTCGTCCAAGTTGGAGTCGGATGTCACGACAACAACGACAACAAACCTTGGAAACCAAGATGACAAGGATACAGCATCCTCCAACTTATCTCCAGCTTCTTTGGGCTTGCTGCCCATACCAGTTGTAGTGGCAGTATCCTTGATGAGCATGTCGGTATTTCCCGCTCCAGCCGAGGCAGCTGTGGCTGCTACGAGCAGTACCATGCTCACAGCTGCTAGTGGTACAATGGTACAATCGGCCCTGGTCGCGTACGGACACTATTTTGCCAGTTTGGCCATTGTCGCATGCTTGGTTGCGGAAAAATTCTTGGTCGAAGCCAATATGTCGGCCGAAGATGAAGAAACCGTGGGCAAGATTGATTTGGTATATGGTTTGTTGGCTGTCTTATTGATTGGATCGGGTTTTGCACGTGCCACCCAATTAGCCTATGGCAAGGGAGGAGACTTTTACATTCACGAAACCTTGTTTTGGGCTAAAATGACCTTTTCGGGCATTTGGGGAGGTCTCTCTATTTTTCCATCCCTCACCTTTTATCAACGAAAAAGCCAACGAAAGGAACAATTAGCAGCAGGCGATGGAGTACTGATGCCAATTTCAGAAGCTCTTGCGGGACGACTTCAGAAGATCATCAATGCCGAGATTTCGGCCATTTTGACCATTCCTCTCTTGGCGACACTCATGAGTCGGGGAGTAGGATATTGGGCCGACTTTCCATGGCAAATTGGAGTGGTGATTTCCTTAGCGGCTACAGGTGGGGCCTTCTATTACTATGGAAAACAAGCCCTGGATTGGTCCGAACCAGGAGATGTCGAGCAACGTTAATCATGCACGTGCTACTGGCTAGTAGAATAGTACCGCAAGTGCACTTACTAGAAAATAATGTAGTCTCCTGGTTAGGAAAAATTAAGCGATTGCTGTAAGGGCGAGTTAGGTACTCCTAGTACAAGCGTACCAAAGACTGCCATGTATCATGGTTTTTTTCTTACTTCACTCATAGATCCTTAGTTTGCTGGAATGGAACAGCTACAGTCAGAGTAATTTTAAGAAATGAACCTGAATAAGGTTGTATCAGTTCCTTTTCAAGCTACAGCAAACAAGCACACAAAAAAAGCACCCGTTCGGCTTCTTGCTTCTCCTCTTTTCGCTTCTGCTTTATTTCTATAGATGCCGAGTTGCCTCGTCCGCGAATGGATTCCTTACTAAGTCGGATGCTGCGATTTAGTACCGTCTTTTGCGACCGTACCGGATTGGATCAAAGTTGAAACTAACAAGCCGGTCCCATTCGACGTGCCATTTCTTCCTCGGATTGTTTCTCTTGAGAAGTCAAGTCTCGGGGTTGCAGGGCCCCCTCTCCTATCACTTCACAGAATTATGTAATCTTCTCATCGAATCCTCCTGAAGGCCCCGTGACAAAGAACGCAGAGAAAGGAACATGCTGCTCTTCAAAGTATTCTATCCAAGAATAGAGTAACGTAGAAGTTATGGGCCTCGCGTTTTTGACCACCACGGTCCAGATTGCCTTCTGTTGTTTGTAACTAACAAAGTTTGATGCTTCATTTACGGCTGGTAACTGACAAATTTGCAGCCTCTCTCAAAGCTGCACATTATCTGCACACTTAAAAATAAAAATCCAGCAAACGACATTCATCGGTTTTGCAGTCTCCTTTCAGTTGGACCATCTTGGCTTGGAAATTGCAGGTTGTGCCAAGAAGGAAAATGAGATAGTCTGCTACTGCACTTGCAATCGAGCGATCAAAATTAATTGATCGGCCGACAGGATCAACAAGACGGTGACACGATTAGGATAATCTACAGCAGGACTGCTACAGTGGCTACCTACTAGCTAGCTAGGTAGAGTACGAGGCATTGGAGTGAAGAACCGAACTCATTTTTTAAATTATCAGGAAGAATTCTTGCAATCAGCTTTATGTACATCAGATTTTTGTGTCCTTCCAGCTGTAAAGGAACAGCTCAAGCAGTCCCTAGCTGGCTGGCGCAGAGGAAGCGTGTTGGGCTCATAACCCAAAGGTCCAAGGATCGAAACCTTGGCCAGCTAAAATTACTTTTTGCTTCTTCCTTTCACATTTTTTCTTTTTTTCCATTTTTTTGTGTTCTGTTTTCGTTTGTTCTTTGGTTTTTTTCGTTTGTTCTTTGGTTTTTTTTGCGTTCTTTCCTTTTTCGTGGGATCTGTTACCCTAACCCTAATCAAACAAACATTACTTGTGCTGAAACCCTAACCCTAAATTATTGTGACTACACCACCTGGTTGGAAATTGGCCTCAACACAATGCTGCCTTTCAGACAGCAGTCGAAAAATTCCCAACGCTAGCTACTAGCTAGCTAGCTAGCTAGCTAGTTAAACTGATGAGCACTGCACCCTTTTTTTAGTTTTGATTCTATCTGCTAGCTAGCTAGTAGAAGCCACCAGCAGAATGGTAGATGGATTAAAATGGGGACCGCGTGGGTCCATCCGCTTTAAAGGTTCGATGTGCGTCAACTTCATTTTTCGAAACCCTAACCCGAGCGCAATTGGTGCATGCAGAAGTCTACCCACTTGGACCCACACATCACTCTAGAGCACTAGTGCTCCTTTTGTCGGGAATCGAATTCGGTTCATTCGTTGTTTCGCAAGCACTAGCTAGCAGCTAGTAGCAGAGTCGCACCGCAGTGTCTCTGCATTCATTCGACGATGGTTTTTATTTCTTTTTCATTCTTGTAGCGTGCAAGCAAACACAGCCATGGCGACAACTAGCAACACCAGAAATGGGAAGGGGCAACTGCGACGAGATCGCTCGGTGCCGGGTGCATGGCACAGCGCAATAAGCAAAGAAAATGAGCAGCGCGAACCCTTGGTGCAACCGTCATTGGCCAATGACAGCCAAAAGAGACCAGCGCGCGATCCCTTGGTGTCGCTCGACAACGCACAAGATGGTAACAACAACATCCAAGCTGGCAACAACAAACAACGCGATGGGCGGCAACAGCCACCAACGCCGCCACCACGTCCGTCGAACAAAAAACGACGCACTCAGCGTGCACCACCACCACCACCCCCATCTCCACCGACACTCATAATCATCCCCGCACCACCTCGATCTGCTTGTGAGATGAAAGCAGCATGTAGCGACGCCGGTCTCCGAAAGGAACTTCACAAGGCAGGTCGTGCGTCGTTCCAACGTCTGCTAGACGAAGGCTACGTCTTGGAAATCGATGGACCGCACACGATGGATTTCGGCAAAGCGTCGGACGAGAATTGTGGCAAATACAAAGTGCTTTATGCCATGGTTGACAAGGTCACAGGAGAACTGAAAAAGATCGGTTTGGCTGGAATCCTGGAAATTCGAAAGGCTAAGTACCAAGATCACGACAAATGTTACTTCATTCCATTTCTAAAACTTCGGCAACTCGAAAAGGAAATGGACTCCTTTCTCCAAGGACAGTGCCGAGAACTCGTAGCGGCCGTCCGCAACAACGAAGGAACCCCCGAGCCTGTTCGCAAATTGTTCGAGATGGTTGTAGATCGCGGCGGAGAAGAGTTTGGAGTCAAGGGCAACTTCATCTATCGCATAATTGAAGTTGGAGCGCAGCTCTACCACGGCGTTGGTGTCGTGGGAGAGGTTTGCATGCACAATGCTAGCGTTTTCGACAATCGCAAGAGATTGGTGGCGCACGCGGTGGAAATCATCAAGGCCATTGTTCATTCCAAGTTGGATACGACGAAGAAGATTGAAATCCATATCGTGACCAGCTGGAATCACGCCTACTACCGACCACGCGACGACAATCCAGATGGCAAGTTGACCAACAAACATGTTTTTACAGAGTGCGCTGCTCGTTGCGTAATCAATGACTTGAGAGAACACGACACTGTGCCAGCTCCAGCCAACGTGAATGCTACAACAGCCGATGAAGCGTTCTCGCGAGACTACCCAAAGACAGTGCTCGATCAAGGACGCGAGCGCTTGCGCAACTTCCTTCGTGCGATGAACGACAACTCCTTCATGTTGCTGGACACAAACAAAATTCTCTGTGAGAGCACAACGTTCGACATTGTTCGGCTTCTTGAGGGAGAATGCATGTACGACTACGCTATCAATGTGTGGAACGAACAGTCGATCATTCTCACACATGCGAAACAGGCAAAGGTTGTTGCCTTGCATTGCCCATTCTGCTTTGGTGGCGATTCGCGATCGGAAGTGCCGTTGTGGCAGTCCAATCTGCGGACCCTATTGATAGAAGTGTTGAAGATTGTGACCCATAGTCTTTTGCCAGACGATGAAACGATAGGTCAAGACATCTATGGGGATGGTGTCTTCGGAAGCTTTGTCTTCGAATGGTTTCGGACGGCCGTGGGACTAGACAAGAAAGTCTCTGCTGCCGCACTTCGCGACACACTTACTCCCAAAACAGCAATGGCCCTGCACCAGAACGTTTCCGGTAGAACAATTTCGGATCCATTCTATCCAATTACCAAACAACTTCGGCATGAATGCACCCATGGCAAGGAAAATGCTACAAAGTCGCAAAAGCACCTTTCGATTCGAAGAGCAACCAACGTTTTATCGTTTGTGTGCGACGCGCATGACTCGAGCCAAATTGCGGCTGCCATGGAAAGAGCGGAGAAAATTATTATGGAAGATGAGCCTACCTATGACACCAAACGTGATCGTTGGGATGCTGCGCTTGCCGATGTCGACCCGAACTCTCCTTTGCGTCAAGAAATCGAAAGAGTGCGAAATGAAGCTCTGCAGAATGAGGGCAACCTAGGAGCCCATGGTCTGCCGGATGAGGTCAAGGATGAGTGCGAGATCGACTTTCATGCAATTATGCAGCTTCACACCGGTGCTCCCTTTTACGTCCGAAGCGCCGACAGTGTTGATGGTGATTTGCCCAAATTTGCTTGTGCCCATCCCATCTTTCGAACCTTTGCGGAAGCTGGACTGAAGGGTCGTCTCCAACAAAAGCAAAATCCCAAAGACAAAACAAAGGCGACCAAGGCAACTCGCTCTTCTATTCTCTTGACGCTTGTAAGAGTGCTTGGCAGGGACGGACGGAGTCAGCACATTGACAATGGGTCCTTCATCCTTTGCAAAACGTCGCCGCGGAGTGAAATGCCAAAGGAACAAATGGAACAAGAAATGAAGGAGATTGAATCCCAAGCTGTCGGGGAACGCTTCTGGGCACGAATGAACAGACAATCCAATTCTGAGATTCCCCCACCGTGTGACACCCCTCACACTTGGTACAAAATGCCTGTTTTCAACAGCGTTCGAGATCGTTTGTCCAACAAAAAGGATGTTCTTGGCAAAAAGGTCAGGAAGATCATGAAGGGAGCTCGTCCAGTGAAGTCCAAATGCGACCTTTGGTTTCTCTGCGAGATTGACAGTGTAAATTAAAATGTCCTATTTGTGGCATAAATTGCGTGCAAACTTGAAAAAGAAAATGGGCACTTGGTTTATTAACTTAACCTCGTTGCCCTTTCACCAAGGCCAAGTTGACCAACAACTGTTTTAACTTTTTAACACAATTGCACTCAACTTGTGGATATCCAATGCATCAACATCGCATCAGAACACACAAGCTGCCGCCTCCCACACCCCAAACACATTCATTTGAAAGGCCAATCCCACCATGCATTCATAGGAAGATTTGTCACACAATTGGGCGAAATTCAATGCATCAGGCACCTTCCAGGCAGACTCTTGGTGTCATCAGAGTCCCATTGTGACAGTCGGCATCAAAAAGCCCATCGTCCCATCGTCGCAGTAGCAGATTGGAAAACAAGGCATCCACATCAATGTCCCATCGTCACAGTTCGGAAAACACAACATCAATGCAGTTCGGAAAACAAAGTGTCCACATGTTGCAATGACATTGCTGTCACGCAACATTCTGACTTGTCATTGCTTTTTAAAATGTTCAAATGACCCCCTCATGCAGTCAACTCTGTTTTTTTGTCAACTCAAATTTTTGATTCTGGACTTGTTCAGTCATGCACCAGTTGGTCAGTGAGTCAGTCACATCCTCGAAACTCAAATGGGGGCCCAAACGGCTTGGTGTGAGTCAATTCAATTTTGTTAGGAACCAACAGAATGACAATTTGCGGTCGAATTGTGCCATTGGAATGAGCCATCAGAGCTCAACACACGCACTTCAAGCCCTGCAAATGCAAGCACCAAGCTCATTGCAGATGCTTTGACCATGAGAAGCAATCATTGGACATGAAACCGTGTTGGTAGCCGAAGCGCAGCTTTGTGGGTTCAGTTGGATGATTTGAGGCAATTGTGTGTGTTGCACTGACTCCCAATGATGTTGCATTTCAGTGCCAATCTCATTTGCAGAGCTGGTTGCTACCAAAACGAGACATTGCAATGATGGTGCAAAAACAATGGAGCAACTGCACTCAACTCCAACCCTGCAGAATTGAGAGCTGGAAAGGGCAAGACTGCCCCCGCAATGTTTTGCATTGTGTTGTCATTCTTGGTCGCCTTTTCTGCTCTTGTCAAGTCAAACACAAAGAGGCATTGACCCTGTCAAGCAAGAAATGCTAAAACTTTGCCACAGCCCTAAACATTTCAGACTCCAACAAACAAACATTTGGAAATTGAATCGCAACTGTTGTTGTTGTTCATGTGAGCACTGATCTTCTGTCTCTGGGGCCTGATGGACAATTGATTTCACATTTGGAGTTGGCCTGTTGACCATTCTTTCTGCTGACAAATGCCATCAAGGTGCTCCAAATGCCAATGCAGAAGCAAGTCTTGATGTGTGGAGGGGTCGCTGAATGGGCGTTTGTCTGAATGGAACAAACCAAGCTGTCGAGGGCGTTGAACATCTGGCGTGTCTGTTTGATGTTGTCTTCAAAATTTGACAATCCTTTTGGCCAAATGTGAATGATCTCTTCCCCGTCAATCATTTGACTGTGACTGCAGAGACATTTGGTCTTCAGCATGCACAAACAGTTTGCCTTGCAGCTGAGCTGGTCTGGTTACCTTGGGGAGACCAACTGTTTGATGACTGGAACCGTGATGAAACGAAATGACCACTAAACACGACTGAGGTCCAACCCTGCCGGCTCCATTGAATCACTTTTTGTTCCGAATTGTCAACGATGATGTGAAGCACATGCAATGCTTCATCTACGGTGCTAACAGTTCTGTACTCAATGAACTCGTTGTGCGACCACTACGGTTTCTTCGATCCTCTATACTTGATTGCTAACGACTAATGCTTAATAATCTTGTGGTGTAATTGTGATTATTGTATTATAATAATTAACAATCCACCGGATGTGTCCATTGTCTTTCATTATTCCGATCGACTTCCTTGTGTTCCAGTTTATCCTATCGTCATGCTTCTTCCGAGATCGCATAGTTGGTTAAAGCAGATGATCTTTTGATACAATAGCTGCCGCGGTCAAATTGTCTTTCCGACGAAAGCTGCTCACAATATCAAAACAAATTAACTATAAAAGCTAGGCGTAGTAGAACTGATACCACAATGTTTCCTTCAAAAATGTTTCTTTTTCCCGCTGCCTACTACTGCTTCTTCTTCTGGATGTTTGCTGCTGATGAGATACAGGCGTACCACGCGGACGAAGTGATCGAACCGCCTAACATACGACGCCGACTTGTCGGAAAGAATAGAACGCTGCAAGAATGGCAAACGAGTTTGGCTATCGTTGCCGACCATGGACTGCCTGTTGAGGCATTCCCCTTAGGATTGTGCCAAGGAAACTGCAACGTCGATGATGTAAGCAATGCCATTTCTTTTACATACTAATTCATTTTGAGACATTCACTCACATATTGTGCACGTACGTTCTCACTCCTACTTCAGGATTGTTCAGGAGACTTGTACTGTTATAAGCACATGGGCGAGACTGGTGTATCAGTACCTGGTTGCATGGGAACTATGTTCTTTGGCGTGGGATATTGTATTGAAAATATATCCCCCCGCATAGACCATCCGAACTTCTGGACGATGCCCTACAATCCAACAGGACTTCCCATCTTGAAATATATTGGTAATGGTGCTATGATCACACCAGGAAGTCTTCAGATATGCGAAGCCGATTGCGATAAAGATGCAGAGTGCGCAGATGGATTGATCTGTTACTCTCCAACGGAGCGGGGTCAAGATGTTCCGGGTTGTTGGGGTGCCGTCAGTACTCAGAAGTTTGACCACTGCATTGATCCAGCGGCACTCGGGAGAACTGTCAGCTCTTCGTCGGGCCCAGTTGCCTACAAGGGTGAACCCGACTTGGACGTTTTTCAGCTAAAATTCTACTGGGAGCCAGGGTACTTTTGGAAGATGACCTACTTTCCTACGGCATGGTGCTTCAATTGCGTGGAGGACAAATGCTCTGACGGCGAAATGGTGCAGATTTATAAATGCGTAGCTAGCGCCACTCGTTGGCGCTTTCTAAAAGCCAACCCCGCCGATGATAAAGTGCAACTTCAAGTCGATGGCACCAATGTATGCTTGCAAAGCACGCGAAGTTCCAAAACCTTTCTAAGGACATGTGATCCAACTGAAGCACTGCAAAAATACACAGCTGGCCAAGGAGGTTTTGAAGAAGACCGCTTTGAGCTGGTTACGGAAGATAGAGGCTGTCTGACGATGCACCACGAACCAAAGGAATACGAGCTAATCCTGAAGCAAGACTGTAGCGCCACTCGTCGCTTTGATACATCGTACCTTGTGAAAGCGAATTGGAGCTTGAATTGAGTTAAATTAAACTTTCTACTTTCTACATAACTTGCACTCCCCTCCTTATACATTCCGTCGTCCCTTGTGCCGCCTAAAGTTTTATCTTACAAGAGAACCTGGGCATCTGCTGTCAAATAACCAGCCAAGGCGGTTGAAAATCGTTCCCACCGACTGTAGTGTAACTTTCACACGCCGATCGCAAGAGCACACACTCCCAAAATCCTTGCCCATTGCAAACCCAAGTGCATTGGGATTTTCGCAAGGACGCGAAAAGATCGAGACCAATGTGTCATGGGCAGCACCTGGTGCTAGCACCGGTAGAAGTAGGCTGGTTTCCCCCTCTTACGGACAGAAATGCCGAGCAGAACTCACTCCAGATCTACCACGAAATGTTTCTCCGATCGGTCCTGAATAGCCCTGAGCTGACTCCGCTTCTCACAGTTGCAGTGCTCCGTCGCATAATTCCCCAGTTCTCAGCAAAGCCATGCTGTTAGAAAAGTCAAGGGACGGCATGAAATGATTCGCATTGAGAAAGATTGAGTTGCTTGAAAAGTTGACCAATGAGCAAAATGTGGGAATTGGGTGCGCTGTTTTGGCCCACAATTGTTGTCAAGATTCACAGGTGTGAATTTCTTGGGCTTGAGAAACCTTTTGTTGTCCAATGTGGTGCATTGACTGTTCAGATGGCATTGGATCCTGCCAAAATCAAGTTCAAAACATTGCGAAAAGACCAAAGGTTCCGAATCACAGTCACATGAAAGCGACCTTCGAATGGACACAGTTTGGTCATCCACGCTCCACACGTGGAAACGGATGTGTGCAAACGAACAAACAAATTGCGCAATGATCAAATGCAAACAAATTGCTTTGGCTGAGCAAACCTTTTGTTGAGCAACGTGGTGCACAAAGTTGACAATGCGGACTGAAATCCCGCACATCTTGCACTCATCTTTGCTTCTGTTTCAGTGTGAATCTGTGAATTCCCTTGTGAGAATTTCAAGAACTCAGACGATCCTGTGAACATTGCTGACCAGTTCTGAAAACATTCAGCTCAAAACTGACCCACCACTGCATTTCTGGACACCCACTTTCACACCAGAGAGGTGTCAACTTACAGAACCCAAGAAGGGCGCTGCTGTCAGTCAAATTAAGCGTTGTCTGCCAAAAGTAGCAAGACCAAAACTGGGACGATTGCTGTAAAAGTTACTGCCGGGAGACACTGGGGGCACGTTCGTGGCCAGTGTCTCATTGTCTGAGTTCCCGGAGTGCACATCTTAAGTCCAGATTTCTTCTTCCATTCCGCCAAAATTAGCTGGTGATGTTCTACGACATGGTGGTCGGGCGGTTTACATACGAGGAGGTTGCTTGGTGTTTGTTAAATCGTTTGATAGGCGAAAGCCATTTTCCGATGTCAGTCGAAAGGAACGCATGATTTCACTATAGTCTAGTTTCCTTCCGGCAAGCACAGTCTAGTAGTGCTAGTACAGTATTTCTCGAAAAAGAGCACTTAAGGCTAAATGATCACAGTTTCAAGGAAGTTCTACTTCGTTCTCAGTGTTGAGTCATTTTAATCTTTCATAACATTAAGGAGTCTTTCCAGCCAAAACCATATGAAGGATCCTTGTAAAACACGGGTGTGTGACGTGTGTCCAGCTTTTCTAATCGTAGGAGCGCTTGACGCTTGTGAACGCACTTTGGTTTCAGTCCCATATCCGTACGAGTAGCTCATGGCTCCATTTTTGGAAATGATTTAGTACCAATACCCCGGCCTAATATCGCTTATCATCTCAATGAGGCTGCGGTCATTAATTCTTTGAAATTCGGGTGAAATTGTACTCTAGTACCGGAAGTTTGAGTTCATACTTCATACACATATTTCCTACTACTACTGTAGCTAGTATACCACGTGTATTGCAAGGGCAGTGAGTCCAGTGACATCGTCATTGAATGATTTCCTGTACAGTATGGTGCGACCCAGTGAGCAGTGACCCTCAAAGGATAAATGCCGTTGTTCATAGAGTACTTACTGTACATACTCTGTCTCTTATACACATCTCCGAGCCCACGAGACTAAGGCGAATCTCGTATGCCGTCTTCTGCTTGAAAA
>ENA-ORBV01011936-ORBV01011936.1-microbial-mat-metagenome-genome-assembly--contig:-NODE-11936-length-13518-cov-4.563500_pt1 | contig 13518 bp, 13 predicted proteins | sample MGYA00237777_ERZ505514 | MGnify/ENA primary metagenome ERZ505514 (study PRJEB26160, sample SAMN06269048) | microbial mat metagenome | isolation source: Oligotrophic lake microbial mat | place...
ATCGCGAAGCGGTCAAGCAGGCCGCGGTCGCCGACCGGCTGGTGCTGACCAAGACCGACCTGCTCGATACGCCGCAACGTGTCGCCACAAAAGAGCGGCTGATCGAGCGCCTGCTTGGCGATGAGCGACGCTACACCGGGCACTGGATCAGTTGGTGGAACGATTTGTTGCGCAACGATATTGGGGTTGTTTATCACGGCGACCGGAAGTCGATTACCCCCTGGCTTGAGCGGGCGTTGCGGACGAATCTCCCTTATGACGAGATGGTTCGTGAGTTGCTGAACCCGATTGGTGGCGAATCGGCTGAAGGCTTTCTGATTGGGGTGAATTGGAGAGGGGAAGTGAATGCGAGCCAGACTCCTTACATGCAGGCTTCGCAGAATACGGCGCAGATTTTTCTTGGCATCAATCTGAAGTGTGCCAGTTGCCATGACAGCTTCATCAACAAGTACAAGCTCAAGGAAGCCTACGGATTGGCCGCCATGTTCTCGCAGGAGAGCAAACTGGAGTTGGTACGTTGCGACAACAAGATGGGCGTATATCAAGAACCGGAATTCCTCTGGCCGGAACTGGGCAAGATTCCCAGCGGCGCGAGCACTAGCGAGCGCCGCCTATACGCGTCGAGGCTCTTTACGCATCCCCAGAATGGGCGCCTGGCACGAACGATCGTAAATCGTTATTGGCAGCGCTTGATGGGCAAAGGATTGGTCGAATCGGTTGACGACATGGACGCCAAGCCTTCGAATCCCGATCTGCTGGATTGGCTGGCAGCGGATTTCGCCGAACATGATTACGACCTCAAATATCTGTTGAAGCTGTTGATGAGTTCTGAGTCCTACCAGCGCCTTGATGCTGCGCCGAGAAGGATTAGCGCCGAGCAGTTTAGCGATACCCTGAGTGCCATTACTGGGGAGTGGAGATTCCTGCAGACCAGCAATTCTGATCGCGCTTTGCTGGGCCGCGATTGGCAATTCAAGAGCAATCCGCTCGGGAGAGCTTTGGGCCGCCCCATTCGGGATCAGGTCTATACCACCCGAAATGAAGATGCCACGACTTTTCAGGCCCTGGAGCTTGCCAACGGATCGACTTTGGCAAAGATGATCCATCGGGGGGTGATGCGACTGATGGATGAGTTGCCTCCGGCTCCAGAGAGCCTTTTCGATTCCTTTGCGATGCGCAACGGCGAGAAAGTTGTCGAGTTTCCGGTGAAAGGTCTGAAGCAAGTTTTTCTTCTGACCGAAGATGCCGGCACATACGACCTGGACAAGGCAGAGGTAGGTTGGGCCGATCTCACCCTGAGTGGCCCGGCAGGAACAAAGGTATTGGAAGTTGGACGCTTGCGGACAAAGATTGGCTCTCGCCGCGTCTATGAAGTCGATCCTGGTTTCGATACTCTTCGGGCCAAGGTATGGATCAGTGATGCATCCAAGGCGAGCGACATCAATACTTCCGTTCGATTCTTCGCCTTCGGCTCTGAACCCGATCCGACAAGACTGGTAAAGGTAGCCGGTGAGAACCCCTGGCCAGCGCCTCCAAAGCTAAGCAGCGTTGATCAGACAGTAGATTATTTCTGGCGAGGACTGCTCAGCCGGCGTCCAACAGAACAGGAGCGGCTTACGGCCCGCAAGCTTTTCCCCAACGGCAAGCTGCAGCGTGAAGGTACAGAAGACTTATTGTGGAGTTTGTTGATGCATCCGGAGTTTCAGTTCACATGGTAAATCGTCGCGATTGGATGAAAGCGGCCACAATGGCTGCATTAGGCGCTGGAGAGGCGAGGCTGATTGCTGCGCCTCAGAATCCATCGGCTAAGGCGGACTCGGTAATCCTCCTCTGGATGGCCGGAGGCATGGCTCAGACCGAGACCTTTGATCCGAAGCGTTACACACCCTATGAGTCGGGTCTTCGCAGCGACAAAGTTCTGTCTACCTTTCCGTCGATCCCGACAGTATTGGATGGAGTGTCTTTGTCGAAAGGCCTCGAAAGAACGGCAAAGGTGCTGAATCGCGGAACGTTATTGAGATCGCATCGCGTTGGCGACTTAGGCTTCATTTTGCACTCGCGCCACCAGTTTCATTGGCACACCGGATACGAACCACCACAGAGCGTCGCAGTGCCTCATATGGGTTCGTTTATTAGCAGGACGCTGGGCCCCAAGAACCCGGATATTCCTGCCTTCATTGATATTGGACAGAACCTCGAGATCGGTGGCGAAAGCGATAGCCTGAAGGCTTTTCATACCGCAGGATTTCTTGGCAGCGAGCACTCGCCCTTTCTGATTACGGATCCCAAAGACGCGGTTGCCTCCACACAGCCTAGCGAATTTCTTGGCATGAGTCGCTTTCAGAATCGCTACCAGGTTTATCGCGATCTCATTTCCAAGTCTCCACTGCGGGAGAATGGCAGTGCTTTTCAAAAGGAGAGTCTGGCCAGGAGCTTTGAGAATGGTCAGAGGCTCTTGACCTCACCGGCCGCAAAGGCTTTTGATCTCAACCTCGAGAAGCCCGAAGTCGCGGCAAAGTATGGCGATAGCAAATTTGGGCAGGGTTGTCTTCTGGCGCGAAGGCTGGTCGAAGCAGGTGCTCGTTTTATCGAAGTAACTACCGAGTACATTCCATTTCGCTTCTGGGATACGCATGAGAATGGGCATTCCCGGGCTGAGGGGATGAAGGCAATGATCGACGGGCCGATCTCACAGTTGGTGCTCGATCTCGAAGAGCGAGGGTTGCTCGACCGCACTTTGATTGTGCTGGCAACCGAGTTTGGGCGCGACATGATGATGGAAGGCAAGCCCGAGAATCCTGTCAAGAATCAGGTGACGGTGCCGGATGTGATGACCGAGACAAAGCATTATGGAATGCACAGGCACTTCACCGAAGCATCGAGTGTTCTGCTCTTCGGTGGGGGGATTGCGAAGGGTAAAGTGTTTGGTGAGACGGCGCCTGAGCGGCCCTGCCGCATCTTGAAAGACCCAGTCACGATTACAGACCTGCATGCTACGATTTACAGTCTAATGGGGATAGCTCCCGACACGGCTTATGAAGTAGAGCGAAGACCGGTCTATGCAACTAAGGACGGGAAGGGAAAGGCCGTTTCCGGCTTGATGGCCTAGCCAAGCAGAATCCTAACAAAATAGCCATAATATATGGATGCGAGCGCTGTATCTTTTTTGCTTCTCGGCCTTCATCTTGCTGGGCCAAACCACCAAACAAAGCCCGGCGGATAAATTCCGCCAACTGGAAGAAATCCTTCCCACGCCGAATGAATACCGGGCTGCCTCAGGCGCTCCCGGTCATCGGTATTGGCAACAAAAAGTCGACTACAACATCAAGGTTGAAATCGACGATCTGAACCAGCGTTGCATTGGTTCGGAGACGGTCACCTACAAGAACAATTCTCCCGACACCCTGACCTATCTCTGGTTGCAACTCGATCAGAACATTTTTGAACCTGGCAGCGATTCCAATCTGACGATGACCGCTCCGGACATGACGAAGCTTTCCTATGCTCAGGCTCTGTCTCTGATGCGGGATCCCTTTCCTGGTGGTTATCGCGTGGCTAGCGTCAAGGACGGGGCTGGCGCCGCTCTTTCTTTCACCGTCGTCAAGACGATGATGCGTATTGATTTAAAGAAGCCTCTCGCCTCTGGGGAATCCACCACCTTCTCTGTGGATTGGAGCTTCAACATCGTAAACGCCAAAAAGCTGCGTGCCCGGAGCGGTTACGAATACTTCACCGAAGACAAAAACTACATCTATGAGATGGCGCAGTGGTTTCCCAGGCTCGCTGCTTATTACGACGTCTACGGCTGGCAACACAAACAGTTTCTGGGCTCTGGCGAATTCACACTTGAGTTCGGCGACTACAAGGTAGCAATCACTGTTCCCGACGACCACATCGTCGCTTCCTCCGGCGTGTTACAGAATCCCGTACAGGTTTTGACGCAAGCCCAGAGGGCTCGTCTGGCAGAAGCCGTCACGGCCAAGAAGCCTCTCAAGATTGTCACTGAAGCCGAGGCTACGGCCAATGAGAAGAATCAACCTAAAAGCAAGAAAACCTGGATCTACCATGCCGACAATGTCCGGGACTTTGCCTTTGCCGCTTCCCGCAAGTTTATTTGGGATGCGCAAGGCCATACATCGGGTACGCAGAAGGTGCTCGCGATGAGCTACTACCCGAAGGAAGGGAATCCTCTCTGGGAGCGTTACTCGACAGCAGCGGTGATCCACACGCTGAATATTTATTCAAAGTATTCGTTCGACTATCCCTATCCAATCGCTATCTCGGTCAACGGACCTATCGGCGGCATGGAATACCCAATGATCTGCTTCAACGGTCCGCGGCCTCAGAAGGACAAGACCTATTCCTCAAGGACGAAGTATGGTTTGATCAGTGTCGTAATCCACGAAGTAGGTCACAATTATTTCCCAATGATTGTGAATACCGATGAGCGGCAATGGACCTGGATTGATGAGGGCATCAATACTTTCCTACAGTCGCTGGCCGAAGCCGAGTGGGAAGAAAATTACCCGTCCACCCGGGGTGAGCCTAAATTCATTACCGGCTATATGAGCAGCGATACGCACGATTCGATCATGACGAACTCAGAAAGCGTGATCAACCTTGGATCCAATGCTTATGCCAAGACAGCCACAGGATTGAACATCCTGCGCGAGACGATTCTCGGCCGCGAACTATTTGACTTCGCCTTCCGTGAATACTCGCGCCGATGGAAGTTTAAGCGGCCGACGCCTTCAGATCTATTCCGCACCATGGAAGATGCCTCTGGCATTGACCTTGACTGGTTCTGGCGCGGCTGGTTCTACTCGGTGGACCATACCGATATTGCGATCGAGAAGGTCAGGCAGTTCTCGCTCGACACGAAGAACCCTGAAGTGGAGAAACAGATCAGCCGCGCAAAAAAGGCCGACGAACCGACGACGCTTTCTACTGCGAGAAACAAGGCGCTGCCCAAGCTGGTAGATGCCGATCCCGAGCTGAAAGATTTCTATAACAGCTACGATCCTTTGAACGTGACCGAGAAGGACAAGCAGGATTACCAGAAGATGCTTGGGGGGTTGGAGGAAGATGAGAAGCTCGCACTCAAGGGCGGGGCCAATTTCTACCTCGTCGACCTCAAGAACATCGGTGGTTTGGTGATGCCGGTCATTCTTGAAATCGAATACTCAGACGGCAAGAAGGAAGAGCTGCGGATTCCAGCAGAGATCTGGCGTCGTAACAACGTCAAGATTTCGAAGCTGCTCGTGACGCCGCGCGAGATCAAGAGCATCACGCTTGATCCTCACCTCGAAACGGCCGACACGGATCTGTCCAACAATTCCTGGCCAGCCAAGCCCGTGAAAACCCCATTCCAGCTATTCAAGGAAAAGGACCCGCCCAATCCAATGCAACTCGATAAGAAGGGCGCTCCGAAGACCACTACCGATCAGGGACAGCCTTAAGATGCTGCTGGAGCTTGGGCTCGCGTTCTTTTGGCATGGCGTGCACATGTGCACGGCCACTGTCGATTATCAGGCGAGCTCCAAGAGTCTTGAGATTATGATTGCCATGTCGTCCGATCATCTCGAAGAGATTCTTCGCAAAAACTCTGGCCGGGAGATTGAACTCGATCGAACACCCGATGCTCAAAAGCTGGCCCAGGCATATGTCCTGGGCCGCTTCGACATTAAAGACTCGAACGACAAGTCTTTGAAGTTGAAGTGGGTAGGCTGGGAGATCAAGGGCGGCAATGTGAACTGTTATGTCGAAACACCCGTTGCTGGGCCTGATGGCTTAAAGCTGCGCGACGACTTGCTGATCGACTGGCAGCGCGACCAGGTAAATCGGGTTTTGCCCAAACGGGATGGTAAAGGCAAACCGCCTCAATTGCTGTTTTGGGTTGGAACGCTGGGACAGTATTTGCCGCTAGTGTTTTAGTAGTGGTAAACTACAAGTTTGTGCCATCTGGTACATAATTTTGCCAAGAGAGGAGGTGAATCGAGATGGCTGAAATTCTCCTGCAAGACGGTGAGACCCTGGAAGCGGCATTACGCCGTTTTAAACGTAAAGTGCAACAGGAAGACATCATCAAGGAAATCAAGAAGCACTCCTTCTACCTCAAACCCGGCGAAAGAAAGCGCGTAAAGCAAGCGCTCGCCCGGAAACGCAACCGCAAAAAGCGGCGCGGAGACATGGAATAGTTTGTTATTGATTTCTAGTGAAAGCCACCAGATTCCGATCTGGTGGCTTTTTCTTTTGGGGCAGGGAATCTAGAATGGAAGGGTGAGCCAAGTACTTGAGGTTGTTCTTGAAGGATTGATGCGCCGGTATTCCGAGCGAGTTCCTGATGTCGGGAAGATTCTGGGTGCTATGGAAAGCCACGGTCTGGCCTCAAACCGCCTCGAAATCGAAAACGACCACATTGCCTTCAGAACCATGGGCGTACCGCAACTTGGCTTGAAAAGCTTTGAGAAGATCTTTACCCACTATGGTTATCAGAAGCGAGATCCCTATCATTTTGAAGCCAAGAAGCTGGATGCCTTCTGGTATGCGCCGCCCGAACCAATTTACCCACGGATCTTTGTTTCCGAATTGCGGGTAGGGGATCTGAGTGCCGAGGCACAGCGGATCATCCATTCCTACACAGACGAGGTTAAGTCTGACCCAGTGGATCTGCTCGATCTTGAGGATGGGGCAGCGGTGGATCAGTTTCTACATTCCGGATTGTGGCGCCTTCCGACTTGGGAAGACTTCAGCCGGCTGCTCGAAGAGAGCGAATATGCGGCCTGGGTCATTTACAATCGATATTATTTGAATCACTTCACGGTCAGTGTCCACAATCTCCCAGCCCCTTGCGATACGGTTGAAGGATTTAATGTTTTTGTCGAAGGTCTTGGCGTTAAGCTCAACAATTCAGGAGGCAAAATCAAAATCAGCCCTGACGGAATGCTGCTTCAGAGTTCAACGGTTGCAGAGATGGTGGGTGCAGAGTTTGCCGGTGGAGACCGGCATTTGATTTCTGGAAGCTATGTAGAGTTTGCCGAACGTCAGGTCCTTGCTGAGTATCGCGAGCTCTCCAAGGCCGAGATTGGAAGGCAGCACCGCAGAGAGGGCTTTGAAGCGGGCAATGCCGATAAAATATTTGAAAGCACCTTCATTAGCCAGACATCTCAAGCATTGGCCACATAATATATGTTATCAGAAGCACTCAAGCTATCGACCCTCAGTCGTCGAGCTCTGATGGGAGCATTACCAGCCGTCATCACTGGGCAACAAAAACGGCCTAATGTATTGATTCTGTACAGTGACGACCAACGTGCCGACACCATTGGTGCCTGGGGCAAGCGATTCATCGATACTCCCAATCTGGATCAGTTGGTGAGGCGCGGAGTATCCTTTCGAAATTGCTACAACCAGGGCGGCCACCAACCCGCAGTTTGCGTTGCCAGCCGCGCAATGTTGATGAGTGGCAAGAGCCTCTGGCGCGCCACAGCCAAGGATGGGCTCAATGGCCCGCTACTTCCGGAAAGATTTGCCGAAGCAGGCTATCGCACCTTCTTTACCGGCAAATGGCACAACGGTGCAGAAACCCTAAATAGAGCTTTCCAAACTGGTGGACTAGTCCACCTCGGTGGCATGGGCCCACAAATCCAACCCAAGTTGCAGAATTTTGGATCATCTCAAGCCTCCCAACGCGATGGTCGTGCAACAGCTTTATTTACTTCTTCTTTAGAGTCTTATCTAAAGTCTACGATTAACACTCAGAAACCATTTTTTGCTTATTGCGCCTTCACAGCGCCACACGATCCACGCGAATCAAGGCCAGAGGATTCCAAGCGATACAGAAGCAGGGAACTCCCACTTCCCCGCCCTTGGTTCCCTTCTCCGCAAACGGATAACGGTGAATTAGAGATCCGCGACGAGATGGTGATTCCGGCACCCCGAACCCGGGAACAGTGTCACAAGGAACTAGCAGACTACTACGGTTTGATCACCGAGCTTGACGAAAACATTGGGCGAATTTTGAAATGTCTCGAGGATCAATCACAACTCGAAAACACCATTATTGTGTTCGCAGCAGACAACGGCCTTGCTATGGGTGCTCACGGACTCATGGGTAAACAGTCCATGTACGAGCACTCCCTCAAGGTTCCGCTAATCATGGCTGGGCCAGGTATTCGAACTCGAACTGAAACGAAACCAGTCTACCTTTTCGAAGTTTATTCACGACTTTGCCAGGCGGCAGGTCTGTCGGTACCCGGTTCAGTTGAGGGACCAGGGGCCCAAATGTATTACGGCTATCGGGACATTCAGCGTGCTGTCCGGATCGGAAACCAGAAGATGGCTTGGAGTGGTAAGTCTATCGAGCAGTTCAATTTATCAGCAGATCCTTATGAAGAACATAATCTGTGGGGTACAGCTAGAGCTTGGCCGGAAGCGCAGTTTCTAAGCGCGAAAGCGCAGGCGAAAATACATTTTGGAGATCCGCAGGCCTAAATGGAATCACCCCAGTTTTTAATCGCCAGCGAGGCGGCGATTCTTGTCGAGTTTGGGACAAGCAAGCAGGCCGAATTGCGTCCGGATCTTGTCCAGCGAATCCATCGCCTGGTAGCCCTACTCGATTTATCGCCGCTGGAAGGCATTGAAGAATGCACACCTGCTTACTCAAGCTTATTGGTGGAGTTTGACCCATTGCGACTAGGGACAATACAAGTAATCGATCACATCACTTTTTGCATGGAACAGATTGGCCACATAGAACTTCCTGCTACACAACAAATTGAAATACCGGTCTTTTATGGCGGCGATTATGGGCCAGATCTACCCTTTTGTGCCGATCGATTCGGCATGAGCGTTTCGCAACTCGTGGAAGCACATTGCGAGCAGACCTATTCGGTGGCTTTTTTCGGATTTTTGCCGGGCTTCGCTTATCTATTTGGATGGCCCTCGAAATGGAGCATGCCTCGATTGGATTCTCCTAGACTCAAAGTGCCGGCAGGAAGCGTTGCGCTTGCAGGGGCACAATGTGGGATTTATCCGACCGAATCCCCCGGCGGTTGGAGAATTCTTGGGCGCACTCCTGCCAAAATCATCGATACGCAACGAAGCCAATTTTCACTTTTCACGATCGGAGCGCAGATTCGGTTTTATCCTTCGAATCCATCGGCATGGTAAAAGTTATCGACGCAGGATTTCTTACGACGATCCAGGACCAACCGCGTCGTGGGCTTGCTCGTTACGGGTTGAGCGAAGCGGGTCCGATGGCACCCTTAAGCTTTCTCGAAGCCAACTACCTGGCCGGAAATTCAACTGCCATGCCTTTGCTAGAAGTAACGATGAAGCCCCCGCGGCTTCTCTTCCGTTGTGCGACTCGCATCGGAATTGCCGGTGCTGATTTCGGCTGGAAGCTGGATAACCGGCCCGTTCCGCTCGGGCGCACAATTGAGGTTCGGCCTGGAGCCACACTCCAAGGCGATTACTGCAGAAGCGGCCTTCGTGGCTACATCTCATTCCAAGGCGGATTGGCCGTTTCACCTTGGAACGGCAGTGCGGCTACCCATGTTCAAAGCAAATTGGGTGGAATGGTAATTCAACGCGGTGACGAAATTGGTCTAAATACTCCAGTGGAATTCGGGATTCGTCAATTAAGGGAACATGCGCATTCTCCACTCTACAGCGGGACTTCCAAGGTGCTGAGAGTCGTCGATGGCCCTCACCTTCAACTATTTGCACCTGAGGCCATTTCTTTGCTGACTGGAACCATTTATCGTGTGACTGAGCACTCCAGTAGAATGGCGTTGAGACTCGATGGCCTTGCTTTGCCAAGTCCGAAGGATCCATTGCCCAGTTGCGGGGCGTGGCATGGAGCGATTCAGGTTCCTCCATCCGGCATCCCCCAGGTTTTGGGCGTGGACCATCCGGCCACAGGTGGCTATCCAATTCTGGCATCGGTAATTCGGGCAGACTTTGAAACGCTCGGACAACTCAGGCCACGAGAAGAGATACGCTTCGGTCGGGTGAGTATTGAGACCGCTCGACAGCTACTCAAGCGGCAGGCTGAGTGGTGGCAGGCTCAGGGATAGGGGATAGCAGTGTTGATCAACTGCGATTTGGGTGAAAGTGAGTTGATGGCTGCCGACGGCAGGCAGCAACGAATTTTGTCATTGATACATCTAGCGAATGTTTGCTGTGGCGGACACGCCGGAACTGCAAACTTGACACGGCTTACGATGCGGCAATGCTACGAAGCTAAGGTGCGAGCTGGTGCTCATCCTGGATACCCTGATCCAGCTCATTTTGGTAGACGGCCACTTTTTGGGATCGAATACAACGCAGCGGAAATTTCGGACCTGGTGTCAGATCAAGTTGCCTTCGCCAAAGAGGCAGCTGAGACTGCCGGCCTGGCGCTTTATCACGTCAAACCGCATGGGGCGCTCTACAACGAAGCTGCAGAGAACGGCGAAGTTGCCGAGGCCATCGCAAAGGGGGTACGAAAAGTTCTGAAGGATGTATTTCTTGTTGGTTTGGCCAAGAGTGTGATGGTGGGAGTGTTTCGTCGCCAGGGATTCGTCGTGCTTCGAGAAGCATTTGCGGACCGTCGATATACCGCAAAAGGACTCCTCTTACCGCGCACTTCGCCAGATGCCTTGATTGACGATCCAGATGAAGCCCGTCGCCAAATGCTTCAACTCAAGCGCTTCAGCGATACGATCTGTGTACACAGTGATTCGCCCAATGCGCTCGATCTGCTGAAGGCGCTAATTTAGACCGGATTCAGATCTACGACCCTGGCCTCAGGGCCGAATTTTATGCAGGAAGCAATGCCATTCCGGCAACCTTTTTTGCTGTTGTACATCTCGCTCTTACCGATGATTTCTCCATTTTTAGAGAGCAGTACGAAGTAAGGTTCCTTCTTCTTGGATTCACGAGTTTCGTATTGACGTTCGGCACCGGAGTTCCTCTGCACACTCGAAACGCCATTCATCGCACTTCTCTTGTCATCGTAAACTTCACTGCTCAGGATGTACTTTCCATTGGGAGCTTTGAGATTGAAGACAAATCCCGTTTTGGTTTTCTTTACTTCGTACTTGGCGGCCATGGGGCTGAGTATATCGAATGCGGCACTGACCACCAACTGGAATCGGAGCGGCTTCTTAGACTCCGATTGGCCAGTATTTTCCGATAGCCAATCGCAGGGCCGGCCATTCACCGCGGTCGTATCGACCCTTCATCTCGGCAAGCGCGACCATAAAGGCGATTGCAATTCCTGACAGAACCATGGTCTGGCCGAGCGAAAGAGTTTCCTTCCAGAATCCAAGCCATCGTCCGTAGACCAGTTCAATGTGAAGCCAATAGACAAGAAGACTGTGCTGGCCGAGAGTGGCGATCCAGCTCCAACGACCGCTCTGAAACGTCATCCAGAGGAAGCCGAAGCCAGCCAGGACAAGTACCACTCCGGTCTTGATCAGGATGAGTCCCGGTCCGTCCAACCAGAAGTCACTCTTTTGGTAAAGCGAGTAAGGGATATTCGAGAAATAGTTGGAAACGAGAATCATGGCAAGGCCAAGCAATACCGACCACTGCATCATCTTTCCATATTCATCGGGTGGAACGATACGGATCACGCTGCCGGCCGAGATTCCAAAGGCAAGAAAGGCTCCCCACGGAAAGAAACTGAAGAAATTCGCATCCGGGGCAATATACTGTTTGATCAAAGCGGGAATACCCGACCAGTCAGCATTGGATATAAGCGGCGAAGCACAGGCTATCAAGAGGCCGGCAACGGCTGCATAAAGCACGCGTTGCCTGGTGTCAAAAATCACCAGGAAGGAGAGGGCTCCCACTGTGAAGCCCATGCAATTTAGAACGTCGACTCGAAATATATCGTCGAAGGGCGCGTATGGCCAGGCAAAAGCCCACATTTGCAAACGAAAGAGGAAGGCAATCACAAACAAATAGCGCGCCCGATATAGCGCTGCTGTAACCCGATTCCAGAGCGAAGGCTCCTTTTTAGAAAGGCTGTCCATCAGGAAGCCAAGGGTGACACCAGTCAGAAACAGAAAAAAGGCTGGAGGCATTCCACCAATAAATTGCGAAAGGACAAAAGCGGAACCATCACGCAAATCTTTGGCCAAAAAGCTGTGCATGACATGACCTTGCAGCATGATCAGGGCACCAAGGCCTCGAGTCCAGTCCAGAAAACCCAGTCGACCTTGGGAGGCGTGGATGCGCTCAACAGACATTTCTACTTGCCGGGAAATTCTTTCTTAACGTTCTTGGGCAAGTTCAACCGAACATCAGAGTCCTGCATAGACGGGTTGATTTTGAGATCAGAATAAGTGGCTTGATTGTAGTCGCCGGCACCTTGATAAAGTTTCTGCCGCACAGGATAGCCATCGCTTTCTGAGAGCCATACTTCTATCTTTTTTACCTTCATCAAAGGTGAGTCTGCCCTGGGAATCAGTTCAAGTTTAGTAGCCAGTTTCGAGTTAATCGATTCTTCGCCAAGCACTCGAATCGAATAGGCCTTCTTCAATTCCTTGGAAGTAGTACCAAAACCGATCAAGACGCCCTGACTGATCAGACTGTCGATCTTGCCCACGTCAAGGATTTGCACTGTATTGATCTTGGGAAGATAGCTTTGCACTTTTTTGTCGGCATAACTGATCTGTTTGGCATCCGGGCTAGTAAAGTCGATCCGCATCTCTACTACTCCAGCCTTCTTCTTGAGCATCAGGATCGTGCCTGACTCTTTGCTCGCATCCTTGAGGACGGCGGTGTAATCCACCCGCTCGAGTTTCGCACTCATAGCGCGAAAAGTAATGGCGTTCTGATCGAGTTTGGCCAGGATCTCCGTCAAGCTTAAAGGTGCGGAAAAGCCTGCCACTGCGCAGGCCAGGATTAGACTAACGCTTTGCGTAAGCAAGGTATCCTTTCACCTCATTTTCGGCGTCAAAAAGGGTCTCCAACCGAACTACAGCCCATTTTTCTTTGTACTTTTGGGCAATCAATTGTGTCGCCTCTGCTGTTCGCCGTTCTTCACTCACTTGCCCCAATGCATGGGGGTCAATATAGAAGACGGATCCGCCGTCGGGAGCGGGTACCATCACTACGTTTGATGCGCGAGGTTGATCGCGAAAAAATTCCCGAGGTGTGAAGAAGATAAACGCCAGTAGAAGAGCAACGACCAAGTCGTACTGCCAACTGGCGCGAGCGAATTCCCAGAAGATCCAGCGACGCATAACCAACCTTCATTCTAACCGCTTCAAGCCAGCCGCAAGCCAGCAAAGTCATCGATTACTGCAAATGGACGAGAGAGTGAATTGATCGTTTCCCCACGCTGCTCGATCTGGGCTTCTTCGATCGCCCCCAAACCTGGAATTTGCAAAGCGGCAGAATCCTTAAGGTATTTGATTTTCAGAGGGTCAAGTTTCATCAAACGGGCGCAGGTAGCATCCACCGCTGCCACGTCTTTACCCATCACCACGACTCCAGCATTGACGGGTGTTCCCTGAATAGGGC
>ENA-ORBV01011937-ORBV01011937.1-microbial-mat-metagenome-genome-assembly--contig:-NODE-11937-length-13516-cov-9.309472_pt1 | contig 13516 bp, 14 predicted proteins | sample MGYA00237777_ERZ505514 | MGnify/ENA primary metagenome ERZ505514 (study PRJEB26160, sample SAMN06269048) | microbial mat metagenome | isolation source: Oligotrophic lake microbial mat | place...
ATGTCGTCCATGCTGATTGGCGCTACTCTTATGTGCCTGGGCGTGGTATTGCTGTATAGCCAAGAACACACTCGGGTAAGTCGTCGCATAGCGAGATTATCCAAATATGCCTACGATAGGGTAGCGATGCACTCCGCAAAAAGTACCGGCCCGGTCCACGGCACGACGACCACCGCGCAGGCGCCCGTGCTTGTGTACGGACAATCGATGATGGCCGGGACGGCCGCTGGCACTCTGCTGTGGTCCGACGTGGGTTTGAGCTTCTGGGGCGGCATCGATCCCGCGAGCGGCATCGTGATCGACCAGCACCACCCGCTCAATGGCCGGTGCGTGCGCGATGCCGTGCTGGCCATTCCGGCCGGACGGGGGTCCTGCACCGGCAGCAGTGTCATGCTGGAGTTGCTGCTCAGCGGCAATGCGCCCAGCGCACTGGTGCTGGCGGGTCGGGATGACATCTTGCTGCTCGGTGTGCTGGTGGCCAAGGTCATGTTCGGGCGCAGCATGGCGGTCGTCACCCTCAGTCCGCAGGACTTCGAATCGTTGCGCCATGTCGACGTCATTGCTGTCGCAGCCCACGCGGCGCTTGATGTAACAGGCGCGAGCGCGCCGGCCGGCGACAGCGCGGCCGCGTCCAATGTATCCACGGTGCGCGTGGTGGCGGTACCCGAGGCGGCCGGCAACCTGGTCCTGAGCGCCCAAGACCAGCACATGCGCGACGGCGGCCTCGGCCGGGCCAGACAAGTGGCGATGGAAATCATCATTCATATGGCACGAGTCGGTGGCGCCGAAAAATTGATCGACATCGCACAGGCCCACATCGATGGCTGCATCTACACTGGCTCGGCCAGCCTGCGGTTCGCCACGCAGCTGGTGGAGTGGGGCGGTCGTGTGGCCGTGCCCACCAGTCTCAACGCGATCTCGGTCGACCGCTGCGCCTGGCGCAACCAGGGCATACCGCCGGCATTTGGCGAACCCGCCGAAGCGCTGGCGCAGGCCTACGTGGACCTGGGTGCGGCACCCACATACACCTGCGCGCCCTACCACCTGGACAGCGCGCCCGTGGCGGGCCAACATATTGCGTGGGCCGAGTCCAACGCCGTGGTGTATGCCAACAGCGTGATCGGCGCGCGTACCGCGAAGTATCCCGACTTCCTGGACATCCTGATGGCGCTGGCTGGCCGTGCGCCCGCCTACGATTGTCACCTCGATGTACCCCGCAAGGCGCGTATCCGGGTCGACCTGGCAGACTTGGGGCCGCAGTGCGACGAATCGCTGTACCCGCTGCTGGGCTACCACGTTGGCTTGCTGTCGGGACGCGACATCCCGGTCATCTGCGGGCTCGAGCATGCAGCGCCGAGCCCGGACGACCTGCGGGCTCTTGGCGCGGCCTTCGCGACCACGTCTTCGGCCCCGATGTTTCACATTGCCGGTATCACGCCTGAAGCACCCGATGCCCAAGCCGCCCTGGGCGACCTGCCAACACGTGCACATCATCACGTGACGCGCGCCGACGTCGCCCAGGCATGGCGTGAGCTGAACACGGCGCTGGCCGATACGGTGGAACTGGTCGCCCTGGGTAACCCGCATTTTTCCGCCAGCGAGATCGGTGCCCTGGCCCGCCTGTGCGAGGGCCGGCGCAAGGCCGCCTCGGTCGAGGTCATCGTAACGACCAGCCGCCATGTGCTCGAGCAGCTGGCCGGTGCAGGCCAGGTCGCGGCGCTGCGCACGTTCGGTGTGCGCTTTGTGGTCGACACCTGCTGGTGCATGCTGCAGGAACCCGTCGTGCCGGTCCACGCCCGCACCATCATGACGAATTCAGGCAAATTCGCGCACTACGCCCCGGGTCTGCTGGGCCGCAAGACCTGCTTCGGATCGCTGCGCGACTGCGTCGAGGTGGCCTGCACAGGCAACGTGCCCCGGCACATGCCGGCGTGGCTTCTGGACAGCCCGGGCTGAACCGGATGGTGCCGGCAGCTGCGCCAGCCCGCACGCGCCGATGATCATTGTGTTCACGCGTGGGTTGCCCGCCACCCAGGCAATCGCCAGCTGGGTCAGGCGGCAGCTCAGTTCGATGGCTATGCCAACGCACCCAAGATCACCGATTTCTGATCGCGTGATTCTGTAGCGCAGCTACGGCGCGCAACGCGGCCATGTTTTGCCGCCAGCTTGGAAAAGATGAGAGGACCGGCATGGCAGAAAGAATCAAGTGCTGATTCGAAATGGGGGATAAAGGCCGCGCGAAGACTGGCTGGCGGACCAGAGCCCGTCCCCGACTAAGGTCTGATTGTGTGGTGCGCAAATTCAGGTCGGCTTGCGGGCCACGATGAAAACCCGGATGTCCTTGCCCCGGGTACCATGGCGTTCGACCGACACGATCTCCATGCCTTGCCGGGCGATAGAGGACTGCAGGTGGTCCCTATTGAAGCACAGCACGTGCGGCGCCTTTCCGAGGGCGCGCATGAGCGGCAGCGCGAGGTAGGGGACGAGCGGATTCATCTCGGCGATGCAAGGCGTCTTGGAGATCAACAAGCCACCGGGGCGCAAGGCCTGCACCGCAAGCTCCAGCGCATGGTCGAGATCGCTCACCAGATGCAGCAGATTGAAAGCCAGCGCCACATCGTATGCACCTTGCTCGAACACCGGCGCATCTGCGTCAGCCACTGCAAAGCTCAGCTGCGGCACCGACTGGGCCGCGAGTTTCTCGCGGGCGATGGCGATCATCGCGGCCGAGACATCGGTCGCCAGCATACGCCGCACTGAGGGCGCCAGGCGCAGCGCGGTAGTGCCGGTGCCACAGCCGATTTCCAGCACGTCCTGGTCGTCCGTCAGAAGGGTCTGCACGCGCCGCAGCGTGGCCTCGTAGCCCGCCATATCCGCAATCGGGTCTGCCGCGTACTTGCGTGCGACACGCTCCCAGAAAGCGGCCTTGCGGGTGGTCGAGGCGCTTGCGGCAGAAAGGGTTGGGGCGTCGGAGCGCGCGGCGATGGTAGGGGAGGACATGTGTGGTGGTTACAAAAGTTGTGCAAGGGAGAACACATCAATGCTATCCCTGCAATGTACCGAAGGGAATAGCGGCAATTTGCAGTGCAGATATACATTTGCGTATGGAAAAAACCGACTGGAACCAACTCAGGGCGTTTCTGGAAACCGCCGAAACCGGCTCGTTGTCGGCAGCCGCTCGCAAGCTGGGACTGACGCAGCCCACTCTTAGCCGCCAGGTGGTCGCCATCGAGCAGCGCATGGGCGTGACCCTGTTCGAGCGCGTGGGCAAGACCATGGCAATTACCCCCACCGGGTTGGACCTGCTGGAGCACGCCCGCGCCATGGGCGCGGCCGCCGAAGCCCTGGGGCTGGCGGCTACCGGCCGATCGCAGGCCATCGAGGGCGTGGTCTCAGTCTCGGCCAGTGACGCTGTTGCAGCCCATCTCTTGCCCCCGCTGGTGCGGCAGCTGCGGGAGCAGGAACCGGGCATTGGGATCGAGGTGATTTCTTCCAACGCGCTGAGCGATCTGCTGCGGCGCGAGGCCGACATCGCCATTCGCCACGTCAAGCCCGAGCAGCCAGACCTGATAGCCCGACTGATTCGCGAAGCCACGGCCAGTTTCTATGCGTCCAACGACTGGGTCAAGGCCTATGGCCACCCGCGCAGCGCCGAAGAAGCAGCCCACCTGCCCTTCGTAGGATCCGATCGATCAGGCAAGTTCCTGGCATACCTGCAGCAGCACGGCTTGCCCTTGAGCGAGTCGAACTTCAGCTGCTATGCAGACCATTCGGTGGCCCACTGGGCCCTGGTGCGCCAGGGCATGGGCATCGGTGCCATGATGGACGAGATTGCCAGTGATACCCCGGGCGTCGTGCGCGTGCTTGACGACGTGCCGCCAGTGCGCTTCCCGATCTGGCTGGTCACCCACCGCGAACTGCGTACGTCACGGCGGATACGGGTGGTCTTCGATGCATTGGCGCAGGGGTTGGTCTAGGGTAAGTGTCGGCGTAGACAGAGCACTGGCGGGGCATTTTCTGTAGTTGTCGGCCTGACTCACCAACTCGGCAACCGCGATACCGGCGATCAGGACGCTGAAGAAGTACAACCCGCGATGAATGGCATGTAAGCCACAACAGGACTGTCAACAATGGCAAAGATTGTTTCCACTGCTGGCCGGGTTTCCGGGTTTACTTGCCCGACTGACAAGGCCCAAGCGTTTCTATGGGACGTCACCGCGCCGGGGCTTGGGCAACGTGCAACACCTGCCTGGAAACCCGCCTATGTGTTCCAGGGCCGCTATCAAGAGAACACCATCCGCCTCGACGAGCCGCAGAAGCCTCTTGCGCGGGTGCTTCCGGTCGACCGTACGCCAAGGGCAATCAGCGCAGACCAGAAGCGCATGCTCTGGCGCGGCCACTGCGAAGAGCACACCCGGGCTTTCGATGCCTGGTGGGCGGTTGGCGGCGTTCCACTGCGGCCCCCTATGCCAGCGTTTCCTGAGGTGTGCCGGGGCCTGGCGTGCGGTGCAAAGACCCGCGCCGGGTCGCCCTGCAAGCGCACCAGCATCTTCATCAATGGCCGCTGCAAGCTGCACGGTGGGGTGTCCACCGGCCCGACCACGAAGAGAGGCAAGGCCCGCGCGCCACGGAACGGATTGGCTCCCAAGAAGCAAAGCCCATGAAATGTTGAGACTTGTTAAGTTTTCCGGGCCCGTAGGTAGCCCTCCATCGGTCAGGCAGAGGGCCGACGCCATGTGCCGCGCGCCGCAATAAGAGAAGCCCCTTCGCTTGCAGCTGAAGGCCAAGATCTCGTCGTGGCCGCAATCGGCACAGCGAACGCGCAGGAAGCCATGCGCCAGAATTCCGCATTCGAGGAACGCGTCGAACTGCGGCCCCTTCGTCACGCTCTGGCCTACCGACGACCCGGGCCTCTCGCGCGCCCAGCGCCGCGAAGTGCAAACCCTGTTGACCGCGCGCGGCCACGACATCGGCGAGGTGGACGGCATGCTCGGCGACAGGAGCCGCGTGGCGATTCGCGCCGAGCAGGAACGCCTGGGCCAGGAGGCCAGCGGGCGCGCCGGACAGAAGCTGCTGAAGTCGCTGCCCGGCGAATGAGGCTCTTCAGGCGCTGGCCGCCACGGCGCGGGCCAAGCGCTCGCCGGCGGAGCGCAGCCGTTGCTTTAGCGCAGGCGGCCCCAGCACCTCGAATTCCACGTCCAGCGACATGAGCCAGTAGACCAGCCAGTCGAGCTGGTGTGCCGGGCAGCGCACGAGGCAGCGTGATTCGTCAATGGGTTCGAGCCGCGCGGCCGCAGGTGGGATGCGCGGCGACATCACATCAATCGGCTTGTGCACGTCGCGGTAGGCGAAACCCACCTGCAGTTGGTCGCGGCAGGCCGCCGCGAGCGTGGCGAGCACGTTGGCATCCACTGTGGGCCCCATGCGCTGCAACGGCAGGATGGCCGAGCGCAGGGCATCGGTGCGGCGGCACAGGCGCGCGGGCATCACCTGCGCCAACTTCACCAGCGCACGCAACGAGCTTTCTTCGACGCCGCTCACCGTGCCAGCCGCCGCGATCTGCCGGGCAATGGCCACGGCCAGCGCCTCTTCGTCGTCCAGCAGCAGCGGCGGCAGCGCCTGCCCGGCGCGAAACGCGTAACCGCCGGCCACGCCGCTGCTGGCATGGATGGCCCTGCTCGACAGCCGCCTCGCCCAGCAGCCCTGGATGCTGGGCGAGGCGTATTCGCTGGTGGACCTGATCGTGGCTTCGGTGATCGGCTACAGCGCCACCATCGGCGCGCCACTGGCCTCGCATCCGACGGTAATGTCCTGGCTGCAGAAGGTGCAGGCACGCCCCTGCATGCAGATCGACGCCTGAAGCTGGCTCAAAGCCTCACCGCCGTGCCGCTCACGACGACCATCATCATGCCGTTGGTTTCGCCCAGCACTTCATAGTCGAAGTCGATGCCGATCACGCCGTTGGCGCCGATCTCGCGCGCCGACTCCATGAGGTCTTCCATGGCCGCATCGCGCGCACCGGAGAGAGCACGCTCGTAGCCACCGGCGCGACCGCCCACCACGTCGCGCACCGAGGAAAACATGTCTCGGAAGATGTTGGCGCCGATGATGGCCTCGCCGTGCACGATGCCAAGGTACTGCGACCGTTCCACGCCCTCGGGCAAGGTGGTGCTGAGAAAAAAGCCGTCCTTGCTTTTGGAAAACCAGCCCATGTGAACACTCCCGCTAACGCACCGCCCGTCGGGTGCCCAGGCATGGTACCGTGCGCCACACACCCAACGAAAGCCACCCATGCCTGGCTACCGGGTCCGCATCGAGACCCTCAGCCTTGGCGGCGATGAATGGCAGGGAATAAGGTTTTTCAAACGGCATGTTTTCGGGCCCACTGGGACTGGCTCGCCCGCTCAGGGGTGTTGCGTCTAGGGACGTTTGGGGGAAGTTGGGCCTGGCCGAACGCACTGAGCAGCCGCAGCTCCGCCACCTGACCCGAAATCCGCCCGACATCGGATAACCCTTGCGCGAATAGCACCCTCGCCAGGCTCTGCCCGCTACAAGCGCAGCCCGTCCCTGTTTTCGGGGCCATGCGGCACCACCAGTGCCCTCAGCTTGGCATTGGGCGCCAGCACCCCATGGAAGCGGACCACGTGCAGCCTGGGCCGGGGCACGGGTGCCTGACAGGCGCCCTTCGTTCGCCCGGGCGGCCAGGCGCTGCATGAACTCCAGCGGCGACATCACGATGTGGGTGGTGCCATCGCACCAGGCGGTCTTGAGTTTGAGCACGACCTGTCCGGCGCTGTTGATCTGCACGCTTCGTTGGCCAGCGCTGGTCGGGTGACGTAGCGGCATAGTTGTTCCAGCCGCTGGCGCTCGTCGGCATCGCAGCGCACGGCCGCGTGCTGCGCTGTTGCCCTGATGGTCGGCACACAGCTCCTGGTCGCTCTCAACGTCCAGCGGCATGGCGCCTTGCAAGGTAAACACCTTCTGCCCGGCGCACGGGCCGAAGGCAATGCGGTAGGCCGAGCTCGGACACAGACAGTCCAGTGGACTGTCTGTGCCTGGCGAGGGGCCTGGCCACTGGCCAGGCGCGGCCTGCAAGGCCACGCCGTGGCCTGTAGCGGTCTGAGCGCGCGGGCCTCATCCGAATCGGCGTCGGCCAGATAGCTCGATCCCTCCTCCTACTCTTCGACGAGCACGCCGCGGCGGGTCAGCAGCTTGCGTCAGCCGCGTGATGATCTTGTGCAGCAGCGCCGGCCTGTCACGCCTCATCGGTGGGTGAATCGGCCTGGACGAATTCCGGCTCGCCGTCTGTGCGCCGGTACACGCCGTCCAGCACCTGGCAATGGAGGTGAATATTGAGATTGGCCGCAGACCCAAATCGCTGGATCAACGTGACCGCGCCGCTGTCGGCCTCAAAGGCCTTGAGACCGGTCTGCTCGAGCAGGTGGCGCGTGATCACGCGGGGCACGACCTGCAGCACCGGCGTTACCAGCACCGGTTGTGCGGCCAGCAGCAGGCGCAGCGGGATAGGCAGTGACAGCACCCACTGGCGCACCGGCCCGCGCGGGATGACATGGTCAACCAAGTGCGCGGCGGTCTGCGCCATGCGCCGCGCCCCGCACGAGGGGCAGAACCCGGCGGTCAGAGGACGACAGGCGCAGTGTCCAACTCGTTCTGACAGAGAAGGCCAGGGGCATTCTTGCGAACGACCCCTTCGAATCCCTGGTCCGTGCTGCGGGCTCCCTACCCCCCAGTGTCCAAGGCCACTTCGCCAGTGCATTGCAGCGCATGCTCGGTCAGGTGGCGCAAGAGAGAGGCAAGCCTCCCTTCGGCACCTGCACGTCGTGTCAACTTCATCCCGGGCAAGCCTATGGCGGTGAAGGGCCCTGTCGCCGCAGCCGCACCGCGATGAGTCCTGTTTCCCGCATCAGCGATCACTATCGCAGACGGCGAGATCACCCTCGATGCCGGGATGGCACGCCATAGCTCTACCAGGAACCAAGATGACTGACGATTTGTATTTCAAGAAGCACATATTTTTTCAATAGATGTTTGCGATTTTTAACTTGCAGACAGCGGCGCGGCGCACTTACACTTTACGCCAACAGGTAAACGCGCATCACCGAGTGCCACCCCATTGCGGTCAACGTGCATCTGCCGGATCGGGTTCGCGCCCGGTTACGGCAACCCAGAGTTTCTACAACCAACGTCCAGGAGACAAATTGATGAAAAAAGCACAGCGTTACTCTCTTCTCGCGCTCGCCATTGGCGCCGCGCTGTCCGCGCCTGCGCTGGCGCAGGAAACCGTTCGCTGGGGCGTGCCGATGTCCTTTGGCTCCAATCTCGTGGCGCTGGGCGACACCATGCCCTGGGTCTCGGAGCAACTGAAAAAAGTCTCGGGCGGCTCGATCAATCTGCAAGTCTTTGAGCCAGGCAAGCTCGTGCCGCCGCTGGCCATCTTTGACAGCGTCTCGACCGGCAAGGTCGAAGCCGGTTATAGCTGGATGGGCTATGAGCTCGGCAAGGTGCCTGTCTCGGCCCTGTTCGGTGCGGTGCCGTTCGGCATGGAAACCAACCAGTATTCAGCCTGGATGTTTTTTGGCGGCGGCGATGCGCTGCTCAAGGAAGCCTTCAAGCCGCACAATGTCTACCCGATCTTCTGCGGCTCGATCAGCCCCGAAGCTGCGGGCTGGTTCCGCAAGGAAATCAACACCCCCGATGACCTCAAGGGCCTGAAATTCCGCGCGGCCGGTTATGGCGGCAAGGTCTACCAGAAGCTCGGCGCTTCCGTGACCATGCTGCCCGGCGGCGAACTGTTCCAGGCGCTGGAAAAAGGCGTGCTTGACGGCACCGAATTCTCGCTGCCCACGGTCGACGACCAGCTCGGCTTCTCCAAGGTCGCCAAGAACTACTACTTGCCCGGCTGGCACCAGCCTTCGACGAACCAGTTCCTGTACGTGAACATGGCGGCCTGGAACAAGCTCAAGCCGCAAACCCAAGCCCAGATCGAGACCACCTGCACCGCCGGCGTGACCATGGCAATTGCCAAGGCCGAAGCGCTCCAGGGCGCAACGCTGACCAAGTTCGCAAAAGAGGGCGTGAAAGCTCGCCAGTTCAACAAGGTCATGCTCGACGCGTTCGCCAAGGCCACGAAGGAGGTCATGGCTGAGGAATCGGCCAACGACCCGCTGGTCAAGAAAGTTTACGACAGCATGACTGCATTCCAGGACAAGAACCAGAACTGGCACCACCTCGGCTATCTGCCGCGTGATTACAAGTAATCGCTGAATCGCGTCAAGCCAACGCACACTCAACCGTTCCAGCAAGCGCAAGCTTCCTGGAACGGTTTGTTTGTGCCGGGAGAAAACAATATGAATACACAAGTGCACGGGCCCGACGGTCTGGTTGCGGGCCCTTCGGGTATCGCGCTGCCCACCACCTCCTTTTCACGCGCCGTCGACCGCCTGATTGGCTGGTTTGGGGAATTCGCTTCGCTGCTCTGGACCATCCTGGTGATGACGATCGTCCTTCAGGTCGTGCTGCGCTATGGCTTCGGCATCGGCTCGATCATGCTTGAAGAGACACAGTGGCATTTGTATGCCGTGGGCTTTTTACTCGGACTCGCATTCACCGAGATGCACGAACGCCACGTGCGCATTGATGTACTCGCCGAAAGTTTTTCGCGCAAGACCCGTCTGTGGATCGAACTGCTGGGCATCAGCTGCTTTCTGCTCACGTTTTCCCTGATGGTAGTCTGGTTTGCCACGCCCTTTGTCATCAGCTCATGGGAACTCGCTGAAGTGTCGGCCGCGCCGGGCGGATTGCCCTACCGCTGGGCCATCAAATCGTTCATGGTCACGGCCTTTGTCTTGCTGACCCTCGTAGCCATGGGCCGTCTGACCCGCGTCTGGTCCGCTTTGTTCGGCCGGCGCTGAGTCGCGGCACTCATTCAAGCTTGCTCGATACCTCAATTATTCGAGAGTAGTTCATGCCCTTCTACGAAATCCTTTCCATCGGACTGATGGTGACTTTCATCCTGTCGCTGTTCACCGGTTACCCGGTTGCCTGGCTGCTGGCCGGCATTTCAATATTGTTTGCCGCAATCGCCATCTTCCTGACGACGCAGTTCGGAATTGATACTTTTCTGCTGACCAGTTGGGTCAAGTTCTCGAGCATCATCGACCGCTTCGACGCCATCATGTCGAACTGGGTGCTGGTGTCACTGCCGATGTTTGTCTACATGGGCCTGATGCTGGACCGATCGGGCGTGGCCGACGTGATGATGCGCAATTTCGTCAAGGTGTTCGGCGGCATCCGCGGCGGGCTCGGCCTGACCGTCATCGTGATCGGTATTTTGCTCGCGGCCTCGACCGGCATCGTCGGCGCCTCGGTAGTGCTGCTGGCTATGCTCTCGATGCCGATCATGATGCAACACCATTACTCGAAGCCGCTGGCCTGCGGCATCGTGGCGGCGTCGGGCACATTGGGCATTCTGATTCCGCCGTCCATCATGCTGGTGCTGATGGCCGACCAGGTGTCGGTCTCGGTGGGAGACCTGTTCATGGGCGCGCTGATTCCGGGGCTGCTTTTGGGTGTGCTGTACATGGTGTTCGTCATGCTGGTCGGCATTTTCCGCCCCGACATCGTGCCCCCGCGCCCGGCCGATGCCGAAAAATTGACGCTGCGCCAGATCGGGATTGCATTCCTCTCGACGATTCCGACCTTCGGCCTGATCCTGGTGGTGCTGGGTTCGATCTTCTTCGGCATCGCCACGCCGACCGAGGCCTCGGGCCTGGGCGCGTTCGGCGCCATGCTGCTCGCTGGCGCCAACGGCAAGTTGAACATGAAAGTGATCCGGCAGGTTGGTATCGACACCACAATCACCACCTGCTTCATCTTTGCGATCTTCATCGGCGCCACCGTGTTCGCCTATGTGCTGCGCATGATCGGCGGCGACGAGCTGATCACCGAAGTGTTCAAGGGCACGGGCCTGGGCCCGACCGGACTGGTCCTGCTGGTGCTGCTCGTTGTCTTCGTGGCCGGGTTCTTCCTCGACTGGTTCGAGATTGTGCTGATCATTTTGCCGCTGCTGGCACCGGTCATCAAGCTCGCCGGGCTCGACATGACCTGGTTCCTGATCCTCGTCGCGCTCATGCTGCAGACCTCGTTCCTGACGCCGCCAGTGGGTTTTTCACTGTTTTACCTCAAGGGGGTCGTCCCCAAGGGCGTGACCATACGCGATATCTACATTGGCGTGATCCCGTTCGTCGTACTGCAGGTGATCATGGTGGCGATCTGCCTCATGTGGCCGCAAGTGATTCTGTGGTTGCCGCAACAGATGTATGGGGGCGGCTAAGGGGCGGCGCAATTCAGGGGGCTGCGTGCGTCAGAGCACTGACGCCAAGGGATTGGGCCGCTATGTTGGAGACAGGGTACCTAAACCTCCACTTTTTGACTCTGCCTCAAAAAGTGGCCCGGAAAGGTTGGAACCCAGTCCAGAGGGCGCGGTGTCTGCCCATCGTGCAACACCCGGCGCATGGAGTATGAAGTACGGTCGAGGCCGCTAAGCCGAACTTTTCCCCCTTGAAAACGTAAGTCCGCGTCCCGCTTGAACTTTTCGTTCGCGGGGTGGGCGGCAACTGGCTACGAGCCGGGTTGAGGGCGAGCAACTCGAAGGCTTTGGCCTGAATCGGTTTGGGTCGGGTGGTCAGCACGATCTTGGTGTTCGGGCTGGCGTTGGTGTGGGTGATGTTGTGGGCCAGCGCGCCCAGGTCTTTGAGCAAAGTCCTGAAGCTGTGCAGCGGCAATCCATCATCGGCGCGTTTGTTTTTGTCCTTTTGCTTGGCGTGCTCGGAGCGAACCGCCTTGGCCACCGCAGAGGCTCGCGCGGCGCTGGCCTCATCGAGCCGCTCGTCATCGAACAGCATGGGCTTCAAGCGCTCGCGCATGTGCCACTCCACGTAGTAGGCCAGCATGCACAGAAAGGCGTGGGCGCGTACGTGGTTCTCGCTGTACAGGAACACCGGTCGCACATTGAGGTCGACCGTCTTCATCGAGCGAAAGGCGCGCTCCACATGGGCCAGGCTCTTGTAGGCGGCAACCGTGGCGTTGGCGTCGAGTTGGCTTGCGCTCAGGCTGGTGCGGATCACGTACAGGCCATCGAGCGCGGCTTCTGCCTCAATGGCCTCGGTCTTGCGCCGGTAGGCCAGCGCGTCCTCGGAGATCGTGAGTTCGAAATGCTTGGCCATGTTGAAACGCCCGATCACACGGCCCACGCGCAGGCCAATGGCGTCCTGGCCATGCAGCGGGTTGCGCGCACGCTGGGTGGCCGCCACGATCTTGGCCAGATCGACCTCGGTGGCGGTCAGCAGATCCAGGCGCTTGCGCGCGCGCTCCTCGGCCAACAAAGGATTGCGGCACACCACCAGCCGCTCGCCGGGGAAGTGCCCGCTGGTGAGCTCCAGCAGATTACGTTCATCGAACAACGAGGGTTGAAACGCGCCATGTTCTTGTGCCAGCTGCGCGATCTGCGGCGCACGCAGGGAGCTCACCCAGTCCATGCCCTGGGGCTTGAGCACCTGCTCGATGCGCGCAGAGGTCAGCATGCCACGGTTCCCCACCCAGGCCAGATGCTCGATGCCAAAGCGGCCCTTGAGCTTGGTGACCTGCGCGGCCACGGTGGCCGGGTCGGCCGTGTTGCCCTTGAACACCTCCACGGCGATGGGGCAACCCTGGGCCGTGCAGACCAGCCCGAAGACGATTTGCGGATCATCGCGCTTGCCGTCGCGTGAGTGGCCGCGCGCGGCCAACTCGCAGCAGCGCCCGGTCAGCCAGGTGGAGGTCAGGTCGTACAGCACCAGCGTGGCACCGGCCAGGTGCTGGCGTGCCAGGCGTCGCTCGATGGCGCCTTGGGCCTCATGCAGCCAATCCAGTGCCCGGTACAGATCAACGACGCGGCACTGACCCACGCCGAGTACGCGGCCCAGCGAAGAGCTGGCCGTCTCGTCACAAAGCTGGCGGTGGGTGGCCAGCTTGGAGGCCGGCTCGATGACGCGTGCGGCCAGCATGGCCAGCAGCAACGGCTGCAAGTCCTGGGGGGCCGAGCCGAACCACACCGCGGCGCCACAACCACGCGCGCTGCCCAGCACCGCGGCCACGTGGCCGTGGGGCAGGCTGCGCTCGACGACAAATACCTCCTCGGCACTGGGTACGGCCACGCCACCGCGCAGCAGCACCTTCAAGCCTTCGATCACCTCGGCGGACAGGCACGACAGGTTGGCCAGCGTGCGTTTGCGCACCTTGCCGTCCTCGCGGTAGGACTCGCGCAGGAGGACTGCGGGGGGAGAGTCGCGGTTGGGAACAGACTCGATGTACATGACTGCGTTTATACAATCAATCCACTCTCATTTCAACGAATAATTTGTTATTTACATGGCTACTAATATAACCAAAAAATAAGCCGAAACCCGCATGGATGCTGGGTTACGACCGGTTCAGAGGCGAAAAGTTCGGGCTAACG
>ENA-ORBV01011938-ORBV01011938.1-microbial-mat-metagenome-genome-assembly--contig:-NODE-11938-length-13515-cov-6.099494_pt1 | contig 13515 bp, 9 predicted proteins | sample MGYA00237777_ERZ505514 | MGnify/ENA primary metagenome ERZ505514 (study PRJEB26160, sample SAMN06269048) | microbial mat metagenome | isolation source: Oligotrophic lake microbial mat | place...
ACATGGAAAGGTGCCAGTCATGAGTGAGACATCAGTTCTAAAAATGTTGGGGGCCTACCACATCAGTGGCTTCCAGTCATAGTGCTAAAACAACAACTACAAGTCTACAACCATCACACGATACACCAAAACACTCAAGGCAGAGTCGTATTTTCTCGTGGAGTAGCTACGATTCAGGCTAATAATAGCTCTACTCCATACATCCAACTCAGTGACGACAAAAGCAAACAATAATGCTGAATAGATAACCATATACATATTTGGCAGGCTGCGCGAGACCACTACAAGTACAATTTCCTTCGGTTGGACATCAGGAAAAAACAGCACACAATGCCGAAAACTTCAAGGGCGGTCACAGCATCCCCCAATGCTGCTGCTGCTGCTGCTACCGCCGCCAAACGAAAGCCTCCCCACAGCAACAAAACACCATCCAACAAATCCTCCAACAAGTCCTCGTCCACTACGTGTTTGTGGATCGTGGCGTACATGATTTTGAAGGCGTGGATTTTTGTGACGTGGTTCTTGTTGCCCGCCTATCATCGGCATGGCAGGAATGGCGACAGCAGTGTCGGCAACACGGCGTTGAAGGTGGCATTGGAGGAATTTCGGAGCATGAAAAGCATGTTAAAGTTGGAAGACAAACATGAAAATGCGCCGTCTTTCAATGCAGTCGCCAAAGGAGAAGGAACGACGGAAAATGCTCACGGCAAGGCCATCCATAGTAGTATAGTATCGGACAAGAGTATGATTGAGGCGAGCTTAAAGGTAGCTCATTATTTGATGGCGGCCATGAACCAAAATACGGTGGACTGGGACGACAACTTTAGCAATTACTATCAATCCACTATGCAACAGGTACAAGATGCATTGTACGCTTCCACGGGTCGCAAATCCTTGCCCTTGACAGCCTTCTTGGAAAAGCCATTGCCACCACTGCAAGATGATGCCACGCCTCGTTTACCATCACGACGACACAATCAACCCTCCGATTTACAAACCAAAATATATCCGCGCGCCTTTGATTCCTGTTCCTCGGCGAACATTCCCAATGATTTTCCTATTCAAAAACCTCACGAAGATGATTCCCAAAATAGTGATTGTCCCATTGCACAAGATCCCTTTTTGCCATGGATTCATGATGCCTTTGTCAATGCCTCTTTGACGGAAGTCGTATTTGTAGCCCACAATCAACGACGATGCCATACCAATCCCAAACGCTACTTTGATCGTTTGTCGCGATTGGAACCACAAGCGACCATCCTGCAAAGTGTTCCCGTCCAACGAATTCGAGACGAAACTAATAGAGGACAACCACAGGAATACAAACTCACTTCCATCCAAGAGGCCGATCCCGATGCCAAGGAAACACGGTTTATTTGTCAATTTCATGCCCAAGTACTCGTGTCATCCGACGACGACAAAGGTCGAGCCACATTACAAAAAGTCGTGGCAGGGGAAACCCTCAGTACCTTTCCTTATAATTACGAACACGCCAACTACCAAAAGAAAAATACCTTTCCGATATTGACACGACCTGTCGATGCCAAAACTTCTGACAAGACGGCCCTCCATAATGATCAAGTTTGGAATTCCGTCTTGCAATTTGCGTGTCCCATTCCCCAACATTTACGGCCACTCTTACAATTACAACAACACCCACAAAACACTGACAACAATCACCCCATCTTTCCTACGCTCTATGTCGATGTGGTACCCATTCGTACCTACCCAAGATTGGATCGAGCCGGATATTTTGATCGGACGACCCGGAACATGTCGTCGGACGATGTCGTCTTTGATTCTGCCCAGGAGTGGGGGGATGACTACATTTTGCCACCCATCGAAGCCTCGGGTCGTTGGGTCAACATTCCGCTATGCACGTATTTTAGTAGCAATGATGGGTCCAGTAACGACAACGCCAAGAAATCAACCCCACACAACAACAAGAACGAAAAAGCTCCATCCCATGGCGACAACCACAAGAGTATGGAGCAATCGCCGCCCCATTTTTTGGTGGCTTGTGTATGGGCTTCGGCAAGTTTCACGACACGAGGAACGCATGATCCCGATACATCCACGTCGGAACGATTGCTGGAGTGGATGACATACCAGCTAGAAATGGCAGGTTTTGATCACATTTATATCTATGACAATTCCGACAGTAACAACCTCGACAACAATCAGAATAATATGACGTTGGAACCCGTCACGAGCTTGTTTCCAACCTCTCAAGTAACCCGAATTCCATGGAAACATCCCGTTTGCAACAACAATCGACCGGGTCACATTAATCCTGGTGAACGGAGCAGTCAATACACGGCCGAAACCAGTTGTCGTCTGCGCTACGGTCACACCACCAAATGGATGGCCGTCTTTGATACCGACGAATACTTTGTCGTCCAACCACCATATACCTCCGTCAAACAATGGTTGCAACAAGAAGACGATGATGAAACCAAAATATGGAGCTTTTATCAGACACGGGCCCTTCCCAATGTTCATTACATGGATCCAGTCCCCAGTGCAGACAAGAGTGATCGACAAGCCATGTGGCAAAAACGACCCGAAAATACTACGACCTTTATGGAAACGTACAATTGCGATCGCTTTGGATTTCCCAAACCAAGTTGGTCGTGGCGTGCTCAAAAACAAATCTTTCAACCCACGCACGTCCTGTTCCATTTTGTACACTACTCGGTCGTCACTCGTCAATTGTTGCTGGACCCCAACGAGCGATCCGGGCATTTCAAAGACCATTGTCCGCGAGAAAAACGTGTCGATGAAAATACACAAGCGTTCATGCTGCATACGAAAACGACCAAACCGTCCTCGACCGAGGCATGGAAGTGGCAATGCCGTGCGGGTCAAACGAAAAAGAAAAAAGACGACAACAATTGTCCCGTGGGCATTGCGTTTCCAAAGGGAACGAGAGTCAAAGAAGGAGCTGCCAATGAGCAAGGAATGGAATACAATTGCTACGAACACGAAATCATTACCAAAGACTTGGCGCCCAAACTGCGATCCTTGTTGCAACCACGCCTCAAAGCCTATTACCGACAACGACAACAGCAGCAGCAACAGTTGTCGCTTTCCTGAGGTTGGTTTTGGTTTTCTCAAGGGATGATACGAATACAAGAGAATTCCAGTCCTATTCCATGGAATCTACAAAACCGTCTGCCCCGTTTTGTTTTGTTTTGTGCAGCAGCAGCAGCAAGCAAACGAGGTCGCAGTAGAGCGCACACTCCACTACATCATTCTGCAGTGACCCCAGTAGAATGGTGATGAAGTGTAGCTGATGGAACAATGAGTAGTCTTTCGCCTGTACTGCTTTTCTCCAATGGACCCATTCATCGGGCTTCGGTCGTATGACAGGCCGCTGCATGCAACGGAGTGCACGAAGACGGGACCTGGCCTGGCTTGAGTTGACTTGTAAGGCCACAACCCAGTTCACAAGGGGCAGCAACTACATGACGAAAACTGCGGTGACCACTGCTGCTACTTCTGCTACACGACAAGACTAATAATACTAGATGAAGCACTCTACAATCATGGGACAGGCTAGTTGTAGAAACGTTCTGTTCTTGTCTGTCATCTCAACCTCGCATGCATGCTTGGGAATAATAATGCTTCTGGATCCGTGTTTCTTCGTTCGTGCAACACGCCCCTTCTGTTCAGTGTGAACAGAGCACCACGGCGTGACCTGAATGGCAATGCGAATACTAGGTGGGAAAAAAAAGAAGGTCGACACCGTTGTTTCGTGAATGATAATGTATAGGAATCTTACACGAGAGAGGTCCGACAACGGATCCGGATATACTCAGAGCCAGGTAGTTTAATATAGGATAGCTAGCAGTAGTAGTAGAAGAAAGCTTGGCTTTGGATGAATAAAAGTATACACTATACTTGTTTATAATATGAGTAGGATATAACACGATGTAGATATGGATACATACAGCCCATTGATTTAGGCCGCACGCGCACAATTGAGTTCCCGGAGCATGTACACATTGAACAAGATGCCTTGTAGGCATTTGCTCTCCACGGTCTGCGGCGTGACGCCTCGCGGCAAAAAGGCCATGGCCATAAAGAGCGTGTCCAGCACAATGCGCAAGGAAGAAAATTCACAGAATTCATGAAAAATGTGTGCCTTGTTGTTGAGACAGGCGATCGTCAACATCAAACTGTAGTCGACCACATTGCTGGAAGACGACGACGAAGCCGCCGCGGCAGATCCTTGACATTTCATGCTGCACTCCAGACACAAGTCGTACAAGTTGAGCGCCTTGTAGACACTGGATTCATCGACGCACTGTCCTCCCAAATGAAGGGTCAACGCGAGATTGAACATGATTTGCGACTTGTACAGCAAGACATTGTCGCGGGTCATGTTCATGGGATCGGGCGTAAACCGAAAGGCTTTTTGGTAGACATAAAAGGCCGACTTGTCCAACAAGGTCGAGTTGTTCGACGTGGCCGATGGCGGTGCTTCTTGGTGAGCAGCGGCGTGTGCGTGTGCTCCAAAGTTGGGTGGCTGACTTCCCAACAATTCTTCGGCATGTCGCGTCCAGACGGCATACTGTTGAAGCTCTTTGGAGGGAAAGAAATCCGTCGTCGTAGAAGGAGCAGCAGCAGAAGAAGTACCCATGGGAGTTGTGTCCATGTACTCTTGCTGTTGTGGTGATTGGTATTGCTGGGGGTACATCATCGAAGACTGTTGCGACTGCTGTTGCTGCGATGGATGTTGGAGTGGCAAACCCGACGTGGATTCTTGTTGTTGTTCACAAGAATAAGCGTAAGGATACGGTGCGTTGTACTGCTGTTGAGGAGGTTGGGATGTGGGAGCTTGCCAAAAGGCGGGCATTTGCGATGATTGTGCTGCCTGTACTGGCTGCTGCTCTTGTGGCTCAGCTCGCTGCTGTAGAAGTAGTGAGAGTTCAGCGTTGTTGATGATTTCCAAGGCCGCCTTGAAGTCGTGGTAGGCTTGTTGCATGTTGCCATTGGCGAGGTGAGAAGCACCTTCATTGTTGGAAGCAGCGGCCAAAAACAAGGCAGCTAAAATCACAGCTGACAAGCTTTCTTCTTCTTGCTGCTGCTGCTGCTGCTGCTGCTGCTGCTGCTGCTGTTGCTGTTGAGCATGGTGGGTTGTATTGTTAGTAGCCGTTCGAAGATGGTAAGGGGTAGGAAAGAGAGGAGATGTCATCTTGAGATAGATTTGAGGTAAGTGCTTTGAGTTTGTAGTAGTGGTAGTAAATTACTCGGCAGGGTTTATTTATTATGAGCTTTGAGAAGAAGGATTATTGTGTTTAATTTACGGGGAAGTAAATCAGACAAAAACATCGCTGGCCTTTACGTACAGTGGCTACGTACACTGTAGTAAGCAAGGTTACGGAACCTCGGCCACTCGGCTCACAAAAGAATGTTCAGTGCCGCTGTAAGGACACGTACTTTGTATACGTAGGATTCAACAGTGGTTGTAATAACACCAGTATCACTGGTCGTAGCGTAAGCGGATTTGTTCGATGGTTGTCGCTACTCGGAGTAGCACTTAGGGACCGGTTTAAGCGAACAAACTGTAGAGACGTCGGCGGGAACCGATTACATACTGTAGTAGAACTCTTGCGGTCTATCATGATGCCTGGAAGTATGGGAGCAAGAATTGTGTTAAGTCAAAATGGGAACCAAAGCGAAAAGTGATGTGTTACGGCTAAATGCGGAAGCCTGATGTGGCACTTGAGAACCAATTGCATAGTGCATGGTGTTAAGTCGCAATCATGTTAAAAGTCCGAGGAATGTCGTAGGAGTGCAACATGTACTTTCGACCCTTCCTTCAGTGTCGTAGGGAAACCAATTCGTAATTCCAAGATTGTTTTTGAAAGGAAGCCCTTTCAATTGGTTCACGAGATTCCCCACGGACAACGTCAGAAATTCACTGGTGCCATGCGGTATAACCTACGGATCATGGGCTGACCTTCGTGATAGAGTCTCCAAGAAAAAGATCCCGGCAGTGATCAAAAGGACAGACCTCACATGGGTAATATTTATGTTACCTATGCCAATGAATCATCGAACAGGCCTTTAAGGGCCACGCTTCGCATTAGGAAAGGGCTCCCGATTTCCTTCGATTCTGGTTCTACGTATGTTGAATTGCCATTCACTGTACTCCAACGGATATCGAACTCTGATAGTTCGTACTTGCGCCCACTCCGCAAGGAACACAGTACTCCGCGTACCGGACGGGGTAATTTTAATACCAGGTATTTGTTCGGATCACGGAGTGGGTCTCTACGCACAGTACGCCAGTACTAGTGATGGTCTGACGTTTCACAAAACAAGAGGTCCGATAGAAACTCGAAGAATGAAAATCTTGCTTACAAAATTTATACTGTGGAAGATGATGATACTCCAAGAAGAAAAGATTTACAGTGTCTGATCCACTTATCGGCTATTACCCCTGGGGAAGCTCCGGCACCCGTATTCGTCAGACCAGTTTTCGCTCACACACTCACTTGATGCCATTGATGGTTGTTTCTTCTTTTTCCAACCAGGACCAAGCACGAGCCACTCGGCTCGTGAAGTTTGATCTTCGTGTTCTCAAGTGGCAAGACCTCTACTAACTAGTACAGCACTCACGCTGGTGAAGATTCTTTCTTCGGCGGGGAGCCAAAGTACTGTACCGATTCCTGCAAGACGTAAATCGACGAATGACTGTTCGTTTCTCCGCGCTCCTGATCCTAGAGTTCTGAATTCCTTGGATCGAATGAGAACTTTGAACCTCGCGGTCAACAATGTTGCAGTCTGTTCTCATTCCTTGTTCTGAAGTTCCACTGTCTGCAGGGCCGAGGACCAATAAGAACTCACTCGTTGACAACAGGTGGAGGTGTTGGGAGATGTGTGCATCTACAACAATGGTGTCTTTGCTTCAAGATCCACCATGCAGTGACAAGTGGCAACACTGCACAGCCACAATGAACTGATCTGGCACTGCTAACTGATAGACATTCTTCATCCAACATTTGTTAGAAATTATCTGGCAAGGTCTGCACCATGAACAGCAGTTGGAACAGTTGTCGATTTGGTGCGAAGGAAATCGTGCGAACAAAAGATCGTTGACAGCAGGACAAGAACTTGGAATCTTTGAAGCCAGCTGCAGCACTGTTGCAGTCTGTTCTCATTCCTGGTTCTGAGTTCCGCTGTCTATGGGAATGGGGACCACTTGCACAGAAGTCAGCAGTTGACAAAAGGTGGAAGCAGGACCACATGCAAAAAAGGATCAGTTTGCCCCCCTTTTGGGACTGCCCAACTGGTCACCACATGCTGTGAAATAGGCAATTGCAGTGTGTTGATGGTGAAAATACAATGAGCAATTAGAAAAGATTGATCAAACGGGAAACTCAATCAACATGTTCCCAATCTGCATGTTTGACATGGCAGCACACATTTTTGCAAAGATCAAAACATGTTGCAAAAACAGCAGTCGAGGCAGTGGTGATTCAATTGCAGCATTTCACACGACAACAATTGTTTCACGATGAAAAGCGGCAGCTGACAATTTGAATTCCAAAAGTTGCTGTAACAAATGGACCTGCAAACAACAATCAGCTCAAATTTGATTGGTGTGTCTGCTGAGCTCAACAAATCAAGAAGAAAGACACCAACCAGCCCAAATGACATCAAGACAGCAACTGAATGGGATGATGTCTTTTCACACCCAGAGATGGAATGGCTTTGATCAGAAGAAAACAACTGAATCTACACTTTCCAATGCATTTGAAACTTGAGCAAGAACTGATGCTTGTCAAAAGACATCATTGGGGGCATCCATCAAAGATTCTCCAAACTGTCAACAATCTGCAAAGCAAAAAAAGGCATGGTCCTGAACAAATCAAGCCGAAAGACTTCTTGGCAACCCACAGACCGGACCATCTACAGGTTCCACCACTTATCGAATGATTGCCACCAAAGAAACAGTTCAAAACAAAAAAGAAACACATCTTTTTCATGCCCAACTTGTGCCGAATGAATGACTGATCTTGCTGAGCTTTGTGTGTCTTTGTTTGTCACACTTTTTTTGACAAAAACATCAGTTTTTTTCATTCTGGAGCAGTTGCCCTACAACACAATTGGATGAAGGAAGCTAGTTCGTGTGTCAAACCAGAATGTGAAAAAAGACACAATCATTCACTGTGCAGGCAAGGAAGTCTTTGGTGTGTCAAAGAAGAGAGTGAAAAAAGGCACACTGAGGCCAAATGAATGCAGGACAAAGAAAGACAGAAAAATGGAACATGCAAATCTTTGGGGGTCAATGCCGGTGGATTTAAAAAAAGGAAAACTGACCATTCAATCATGCGCATTGCAAAAACACGTCAAAACAATCTGTAAATCTCAAAGACGGTTGCATGCTGCAGCACATGCAGAGCAGGGGATCTCAAAGAAGCACATGACAACTGTGATTGGACTCAACCACCAAACATCCAAAAGGGCAAAAGCACAATCAAGATCAGGAGAAAAAAATTGACAAACAACAATGAGATGCAGATTGCTAGGCACAACACTCATTGCATCACAAACAATCCAAGGGAAAGGTCCATTGGGGCTGAATGACAGCTCAAATAATTTTGAATCAGTGTGGGAATTGTCAGTTTAGCAAAACAAGGACAGACACAGATGTCACATTCCATCCCTTATTTTGGCCCATTTTGCAACTTCTGTGTCTCAAGATGTAACAAGAGATCTGCAATTGGGGCATCTGTGCCTCGAGTAAGGAAGTGTGTGTTGATGCAACCATCACTCAAGGATGCAAAATGCTACTGCATGTTGCTAAGCACAAGCAGCAGCAGTTCCCTAGAAGACTAATCAAGAGGACTTCTTGCAGATTCTAGCCAAGAGTCTCTTTGTGTCTAAAAAGAACGACTGTGAACCATTAGTCAACACTTTTCACTCACAGCTGCACACAAAGCAATCACAGATCAACTAGATGATGAAGAAAACAAAAGCATTGGAAGCTAGAAATTGGTCAATGAGTATGTAAAGAAATTGGCAAGAGAAGCTGACAATGATTGTGGTGTTCAGCGACAGTTACACTGCGTGTTCTAATGGGCGTAGATAAATGGTTTGCCTAAACAATCCTAAAATCTTATGCTGGAGTAAAGAGATAAGTAAAAGAATGATATGATAGGTTAGGTTGCGCAACACTATTGCGGAACAGAATAAGTGTCATATGCTATAGATACATGTTGATTGCTTTATCTACAAAATGATCATAAGACCAGACCAGACCGGTCGGCCGGCACTCCGTGATACTTCTCTTAGTGAAGGGGTAACAAAACAAAGTGTACACAGTAATATTGTGAACCTGATGGAAATGAAACGGGCGTCATGGCCGTTGTCATCTGCACTCTACCGACCGAACCCATACTATCCAGTGCAGTACCAAAAGAGAGTCCAGGGTTTTCCTCGTCGTCCTTTGAAGTCTTTTTATGAAAAAAAATCATATCGTATCCCAGCTTGTCGTACCGAACAATAGCACGTCAAAAAGATGGAAATCGCGGGTGCCCAGTATCCCACCCGAGCTTGCCAACCGGTAAAAAAGGCACCCGGTCCCTCGTCTTGGTAAATCTTTTTTCCCATACCTACAACACCTAGGGGATTGTCATTTTCACCAGTGGATTGGGTTATGATCCGAGTCGTAATGACATCGGTAGGATTGGTAATGAGGGCACCACATCCCCCGGCAAAGGCTCCAATAATGGCTTCACTCATCAAAGTGGAGCTATCAAAATCAATATCGGGATTGTTAAGAATATAGGCCTTGACCACTTCAAAAATGGCCAATTGAATGGCTCCGAAGGGTACATCCCGCCAAAGCGACGACGACCATGCCCGCACCGTATTGGCTCGTCCTTCCGCAGTTCCCAAAACACGTTGGGCAGCTTGCAGGGCTGTATCGGCCGATCGCGATTGAACCAAGGATTTGACGGCCTCGGCAGGAGCTCGGACGGTCGATCCCACCAGTTCTCCTGCAGCACCCGCAATCAAATACACCAACAGCAAATTGGCAGCACTAAATTTGGGCACCAACGTGTATTTGACGGATTCGTAGACACCCAAATACAAGGCCGACGGTGGACCTTCTTTCCAAATATTACCCGTCAATCCCTCGTAGAGATTGCCCCACAACAATATTTCTTCCGCTTCTTCTGTGGTGGTTGCTTCCTCTACAGCAACCGCAATGTCGGTTTTGTTGCTCGATACATTACTGTCCGATTGGATGCTGTTGTTGTCGTATTCTTCCACATTGTCACTCATTTTTCCTTTTTGCAGTTGCAGTCGCGTCTTGATGGTATCCAGAGGATGCATGACTAGCGTCGAGGCGACACTCCCACAAAAGGCGGCCAAATAATTGAACCAATAGGGTTGGGCTTCTAATTTGGCCAAAATTTTCTCGCGCGCTTGAATTTGACCTTGTAACAATTGTGCCTTTTCCATTTCATCCTCGTCAATAGCAGCCGTTTCGGCGGTTGTCGCAGTACTACTACTAGTAGTAGTAGATTCGGTATCACTTGTGCTGCTAGTACTTTGTGGTGCCGAGGAGGAGGCGGATGCTGCTTCTTGACGAGATTTTTTCTTGGCTTCAATGATGCCATCCAATTGGGCATTAAAATCTTCCAGCCGACGCTCATCCAAACTGCTTCCAATCAATTGTTTCAACTTTTTATTGCTGGCCGTTCCTTCCAAAAGATCAAAATCTTGAACCTTGGGTTGTGTCAATCCGGCCACGGGAGAGGTTGTTGCTCCTGAGGAAGGTCCAAATCCGGCGTGTGCGACTTGTGGACCAGGGCCCCAAAACAAGGCTGTGGCCTATACCATACTGACAAGGACATTGTTATTGGTGATTATAAATTCCGGTCCTCCTTGATCTGTAGTAGTCGCAGTACATTGAGTAGTGCTTGAATCTGGAGGGGAAAGAAAAGAAGAACGTTTTTTTTCATGGCCGTCGTCGTCGTCAGTTCTTGGAGGAGGAAAAGCATAAAGAGGCACTTGGTCTTGCCTACCTATCTGCCGTATAAACTTAGAATCACACGTATCAGATAGTGGAGGAGGATGTCTTGCTCTGCTGCTCCTGATGCTTATTAATCCCGAAGTGGGGACAAATGCAGTGGCAAAAAATACTGATTGGCAACTGCAGCTGTAGAGCAAAAGAGCACACCAAAAGGCCAACAGCAAACTATTTCGGTGTCTTACTATCATGACTGGTAGCTCCTTTCGGTATCAATATCGATTATGGCGAGATGTATGTTCTCGCTTGTTTCTCTTTCGGTCCAATTTTGGGGGTGGCGGTTGTTTTTGGTATTTCTCGGCTGGAACTACTCGTTCTTGCTAGCTTCTTCTTTACGAATAGCATTCCACTGGTTGGGAATGGTGTTTTGCAATCCAGACAGTTCGAGAGGATTATGGATTTGTTTGGATGTGTTATGACCAGTCTCTTGTCTTGGGTTGATGAGCCGGGTCCGATTGATTCCAATTTATGGATGATCCGAATGAGAAAGAATGAGTTTCACGGTGAACAGGAGCGAAGTGAGGGTACTGACGTATGTCAATTTAGGGGTAGAAGTAATCCAATGAATGATCTTGACCCTCTTTCTTTCTACGATTGACAGTCACGGCTGGGATCTCCGTGGATGCAGAAAACGAAGAATTGATGCAAGACGTTAACGTTAGACGTGACAACATGGAACACTGCCACCACAGTTGAGTGGCTAGCTGGTGGCACAACAACAGACAAGCAGAGCTGTCCACTGCCACAATGCTTATCCTACAGTCTTTAGCAGTGTTGCTGCTGTTAGCCTCCAAGGAGTTCCTACCAAGGAGATGAGCAATGAGAAGGAGACAGGCCTTGCGGGTCGTTTTCATCAGAGAATGGGATGACACAATTGTTTTGAATGCAGGCCAGAAGCTGGATTTCTGGATCACAAATGTGCAAGAGGGTCGCATCATGGTCACTTTGAATGTCATTGGATTGCTTGTTCTGGATCATCTCTTGGTGCATGTGGGCATCATTTTCTGTGAAGTCTAAGCTGCAAGTTTGAACATGTCCGATTCTGGTTGCTGGGCGTGTGAGCAAGTTGGTTAGGAAAAAAAACGGATTGACAAAGCATCTCTGTTGCAATGAAGGAATCAACCACAGCTCCCAAGTGTGTGCTCTGCCAGTGGGGCTCATTCTGTCTTCCATGACAGACTTCTCCGTGCAAAGACAACACATTGTTTTGGACATCAACAACTTTTTCTTCCATGTGACTTCTTCAACCATTTCTTGTAGCTCATCAACATTGGAATGCTTGAACCAAATGCCACCACAGTGAAGAGACGTCATCTGGTGAACTGTCATGTGAATCTTCTTGCAGAATGAAGATTCTGGTTTTGACATCGCATGCAATGTGACATCGCATGCGCTGTGAGGTTTGAACATGATCAGATTGCATGTCCAAATGACATGTGGAGATGTGACATTTTTGTTTAAATTTTTGCCAAAACGGTGGTCTTTGGAATGTCTTTGAAGGCATGACACATGTCCGTGACAGGTGCACACTGTCAACAAGATCTCTGGGAAGCAGCACACATTTCTTCAATCAGGCTGCAGTTCTGATTTGTGCTCGTTGGCAGAATGGTGAGTGTCTCACAAGGTCACAGAGAGTTGCCTCCTTGGGATCAACAAAATCATCATGCTTGTTTGTGTGGGTTTGTGCTCTTTTATTTTTCAGCATGCCAACATGACAAAATTTTGATGACTGCAGTGTTCAAGGAGCCAGCGACCCAAAGACAGGATGTCTCCTCTGTGACCTCTTTGGTTGGGAGGAACATGGTTGGGTTGCAACACACTGATCACAACCAAGACAATTGATTTTGTTCACTAAAGTCACCAAAATCAACAAGGGCACGCAGTTGCTTCTGCACTCAGTTGCAGATGTGTCAGTCTGCTCCTTGCATCCAAATCATGTGCTGCACTGAAAATTAAAGAGCATTTGATTTGTTGAAAAATGGACATCGCAAGTTTGGTTCAAGTTAAACTTAAACAGAAAACATGATTTTTGACACATTTTTGTTCAAAGCTCTTCAGATTCACCCCCTTTTTGCAAGCCTCATGCCATTGCGCTTCTTTGCACAAAGAACAAAGTTTCTGCCTGTCAATGTTGGAGAGATCTGTCCTGTTGTAGAAACAGATCACTTTGTTAGAAATTGTGAGCACTGCAGCGCTGCTAGTCATTGTTGTCATTGCTGTTGCAGATCTTTCTAAAGTCTTCCATGCTGTTGACTCAGCTGCACTTCAATCTGCCCTCAGGTGCACACGCGCCCATTGTGGAATGCTAGACTGCACTTCCAACACAATTCGGTCATCCCCACAATCACATGGCTTGTTGCTTTGGCTGTCAGCCTGTTCAAGTCACCATTCCACATCTGTGTTCGTCACACAAATGGACTTCCACATGCACTCTCAAGTGCACTCCTTCTGTTCCATGC
>ENA-ORBV01011939-ORBV01011939.1-microbial-mat-metagenome-genome-assembly--contig:-NODE-11939-length-13514-cov-40.882265_pt1 | contig 13514 bp, 13 predicted proteins | sample MGYA00237777_ERZ505514 | MGnify/ENA primary metagenome ERZ505514 (study PRJEB26160, sample SAMN06269048) | microbial mat metagenome | isolation source: Oligotrophic lake microbial mat | place...
ATTTTAATTATAAAAAGAGGAATGTCCACTTTTAGGATAATTGATGATATTGAAATGACAGATGCTCCCCAGAAAATAAATTTGACCCATAAAACAACTCGGAACAATTTTGAATTTTCGCCTTTTTAGAATCCGTGAACAGCCAGACCGCTGTATTTTTTATGGCGATAACGGGATATTTGTAAAGAAAGATGCGTTTGATAAATTAGGAGGATTTAAAGAAATTCCCATTATGGAGGATTATGATTTTTCAATAAGAATGAAAAAATATTTTAAAGTAAGGCAAATTAAATTTCCTAAACTTATTGTTTCTTCAAGAAGACACTTGGATGCTGGGTTTTTCAAGACGAGGATTCAATGGATATTGATAAAAAAATTATACCTTCTTAGTATTTCGCCAAATTCTTTAGCAAGATGGTATACGCATATAAGATAAAACATATGCCATTATTTAAGACTTTGTATGAGTTGCTTTGCGAGCTAAAAATAACCAATTGGCTATACCGTATTTTCTGTAAAGCCGCTTAGCAAGCAGCACCGGCACCTTTGCAACAAAATTCTTTTATATAGCAAATGTGTAAATGAGGTAAGTTATTCCCCCAATAGTGTAAGGTTTTACGCATTTAGCCAGCAAGCCTTAAAAACTTTAAATTAATTCTAACTTAATAATTTAAAAAAAATATTCCAGTCCTTTTTCGTAGTGCCAAGGTATTTACTTTTCGTCTGTTATTCAAATCAAACCTCGGACCAATATCTGCATTTCGACCGTTACCAAAAGGACATTGTTCTCATTAAGCTTCATCATCAACCTTAAAGCACAGAAATGATGCAGGAAGTGAGGAGTAACAATAGTTTCAATCAAATTATGAAGGCCAGTAGAAAGAACGAGCCAAACATGCAGGGCATGATAATGGAGAGCATGATGATAGGTTCAAAGTAATATAATCTGAATGGTATGAAATTTATGACAAGAAGGTGCCATATTGATATATGAAATAATAAATACAAAACAAGAAATAATAAATTTAATTTGCAATTTGAACAACGACAAAAAGAAATAAAACATTATATTTTTTTCACTAAAAATAAAAGTCATGGAAAAAGAAATTATACATACATACCATGTTATTGGTATGAGTTGCGGAGGATGTGTTTCAGCGGTAAAAAATAAATTGTCCGCTATTCGCGGCGTAACATCCGTAAAAATTGATTTGGCAAAGCAGGAAGCGGAAATTACCTCTTCTGAAATAATTAAATCGGATACACTTCAGGATGCATTAATGTATACGCATTACACCATTTCGGAACTTAAGGTAGCTAAATAGGCTTCGAAAAGGATACAATGTAAATACCTATTTAAAACATTTAAAATTAAACCAATTAATAATTTATTCACCAATTAAAATACATATAAAATGGAAAATACCATTGAAAAGAAAAAAACAGGTTTAGAAAACAAATCTGAGCATTCAAAAAACGGCGCAGAGGAAAAAAAAACCGATGGCGATAAACAAAAAAAAGCTTCAATTAAAACGATTAATCCCGCCACTAATGAAGTGGTAAAGTCGTTTGAAGAATTGACAGAACAAGAAATTGAATCTGCAATATCCCGTGCAGAAAAAGGGTATCAGGATTGGAAAAAAACTTCTTATGATCAACGTGCAGATCTTCTGCATAAAGTTGCTTCGCTGATGCGTAAAGAAAAAGATACCCTTGCTAAACTGATTACTTTGGAAATGGGTAAACTACTCAAAGAAAGCGAAGGGGAAATTGACCTGAGTGCCAACATCATAGATTATTATGCCGATAATGGTGCTAAGTTTCTTGCAGACCAAACTTTGAAAACAGAATTTGGCGAAGCAATCGTACGCCACAGTCCTATTGGCGTTTTGCTTGGGGTACAACCCTGGAATTTTCCTTTTTATCAGGTAGTCCGTTTTGCAGCTCCTAATGTGATGATAGGAAATGTGGTTTTAGTAAAACATGCTTCCAATGTTCCGCAATGTGGAATTGCTGTGGAGCAACTTTTCAAACAAGCCGGAGCACCGGAAGGTGTATATACCAATTTATTAATTCCTGGTAGTAAGGTAGCTACCTTGTTAGCGGATAAACGTATTAAGGGTGCTTCACTTACAGGCAGCGAAACAGCCGGAGCAAGCCTTGCCGAAGCTGCAGGAAAAAATCTCAAAAAATCTGTTCTTGAATTGGGTGGCAATGATGCATTTATTGTTTTGGAAGATGCCGATATGGATAAAACCGTAGAATGGGCAGTGGTTGGCAGAATGAATAATACGGGTCAGTGTTGTGTGGCTTCCAAGCGGTTTATAGTAGTGGAGGCTGTGGCTGATGAATTTCTAAAAAAATTCAAGGAAAAACTAAGCGCATTAAAAATAGGCGACCCGATGGAAAAAGATACGCAGCTTGGACCTTTATCAAGCGAGGAAGCAGCAGTGCATTTAGAGGATCAGGTGAAACGTTCTGTTGCCGCAGGAGCAAAAATATTATTGGGAGGAAAACGCATTGACCGCAAAGGGGCATATATGGAAGCAACAATTCTTACAGATATAAAACAAGATGTACCGGCTTACTATGAAGAATTATTTGGACCGGTTGCTTCTTTTTATCGCGTAAAAGATGAAGCAGCAGCAATTGAACTTGCAAACGATTCTCCATTTGGATTAGGTGGTTCCGTTTTCACCAATGACATTGAACGTGGAAAGAAAGTTGCCGATCAGATAGATACCGGAATGGTATTTATTAATCATCCTACCTGGACCAAAGAAGACCTGCCATTTGGCGGAACCAAAGGCTCGGGTTACGGACGCGAACTTTCGGAGTTAGGAATACAGGAATTTGTAAATAAAAAACTCATCCGTGTAAGTGGATTATCCGATCCTTTTTAAAGGATTTAATTAAACCTACAAAAAACGAGAGGAAAAAAAGAAAAATTAAATCCTTGAAAAACAAATTAATTATTGTTTCAAAAAAAACGAACAAACAATTAATGCGTTTACTTTAAGCGTATCAAAAGAGTGTTCGCAAAAAGACATTCGTATCGCAAGCAACAGCAACATATTTATCAAAAAAAATTATTATTCAAAAAATAAAAATATACTAAAATGAATTACATCGAAACAAAAAAAGATGCAACAGGCAACCCGGTAAGAATTTATTACAACGATTACGGAAAAGGAGATCCCATTATCCTTATTCACGGTTGGCCACTAAGTAAGGAAATGTGGGAATACCAAATCAACGATTTAGTGAATAGTGGGCATCGCGTAATTGCTTACGACAGACGCGGCTTTGGTAAATCATCAAAACCTTGGGATGGCTACGATTACGATACCATGACGGATGATCTAAAAGCACTTATTGACCAACTTCAATTAGAAAACATCACGCTTATAGGTTTTTCAATGGGAGGTGGTGAAGTGGTTCGTTATTTCAGCAAATATCAAGGCAAAGGCGTTACAAAAGTTGTTTTAATTTCTTCCATAACACCTTATATGCTAAAAACGGAAAGCAACCCTGATGGAGTAGCGCAAGAAATGTTTGACGACATGTCAGAAAAAATGCAACAGGACAGAATCGGATTCCTGGATGATTTTGGGAAAACTTTTTTTGGTGTAACCTTGTTGCACAAACCTTTAAGCACTCCGCTATTAGAATACTACCGTATGTTATGCTCTTTTGCATCACCACGCGCAACGCAAGAATGTGCCAAAGCATTTGCAACAACCGATTTCCGCGATGAAATGCGTTTAGTAAATGTTCCAACTTTAATAATTCATGGCAGTGACGACAAAACAGTTCCCATCGAACCTACAGGAAAAGAATCGACAAAACTTATTCCTGATAATGAAATAATTATTTATGAAGGTGCAGCACATGGTTTATTCTATACAGAAAAAGAAAGGCTGAATGCTGATTTAGTGAATTTTTTAAAAGGTAAACATGTCGTTCTTGATTTTGTACATTCCGAAATTGAGGAAATAATTTAATAACACTTTTATTATCTGCTTAGCATTTGATAAATTGGGTGCTATATAAAAGCGCAACAAAAAGCATAAAATCTTTTTTGTTGCGCTTTTTCGTTTGTTGGGCTAATTTAATGATCTTTCATTTGAATTCACTCCACATTTGCCAACACCTTTATATTTTTTATTCGACACCAATCCAAACACAAAAAAGAATTTACAGTTTACTGCACACAAAAAGCGCAAAATATAAGCCACCCTGTAATTGACTTAAAATAATCCTGAACTTTATCAAATTATACACATATAGCCATTTATTTATACTCGCTAAAAAAATATTTTTAACTTCCCAAAACCCATTCAGGGTGCATATATTAGCAATACATATATATATAAACTAACAAGAAGTTGGTTTTTAAAAACAAGTTGATTACTTTTATAAAAACAACCATTATGAATACTAAAAATGTACACCTCAAACTTGGCGCATATTCGGCAATGGCAGCGTCATTTATGCTTACGCACAACGATGCAGAAGCACAGATAATTTACACCGATATAATTCCAGACAGGTCGCTCATCACCGCCGGCCCTTATGACACCTTGCATTTGGATGTTGACGGAGATCTGACGACAGATTTTGTTTTTAATGTGTCTTTTTCTTATTCATCCTATGGTTCTGCCGATAATTTTAATCATATCGGCATACAAGGTTTGATGGGTGATCGTATTGCTTATACTTTTGCTTCCACAAATATTTATACAAATTTTAGTTCCTATTTGGTAGCTTCTCCATCAGCAGATTTAGCTAAACAAATAAATTTGGCCTCTCCTATTGGTCCGACACTCAATTTTAAAAATGTTGCAGAGTTATTTAATCAGGAGTGTTTTAATGCACCTTATTCCTCCGTTGGTGATTATTGCTGGACGGTAGGGTTACCATTAAATACTACAAAATATATTGGGTTTCGCCTAAAAATGGGGCCGCTAAAATACTATGGTTGGATGCGTGTTGCCGTTAAAAACATTCCCGGTGTTTATCCTGTTCCCACCTCTGTATTTATTTATGATTATGCCATTAATTGGACTCCAAACACTCCGATAAATGCAGGTGCAGGGCTCGTATGTTTAAACCCGTATCCAATAGGCACCGCTGCTGTGGCACCACATTGGGCCAAAGTGGTTTGGGAACCGATTGTTGATGTTGAAAATTATGAAGTGCAGTATCGTGCGCCCGGTGCTGCCTGGGAATTAAAAATAGTTCCTCCCGGGAAATCAAGTGTTCGGCTCAATGGTTTAGCATGTAATACAAGTTACGATTGGCAAGTGAGATCAGCATGTGATGATGGCTCCTTATCGGAGTTTTCTGAAATACAAAATTTCACAACCGCCGATTGTCGTTTAGAGGATGAGGATATAACTAATTCGGAACCTGTGGATATATTTATTAACGCTACATCGTTGCATGTTAACTTCGAAACCCCTCTCGAAACCGCTGCAAATTTAGTTGTGTATAATATGCTCGGTCAATTTATAATGAAAGCAGAATTAACAACCCAGGATAATATTATCAATTTGGATTTGCCATCAGGAATGTATGCAGTTAATGTAGTATCTGCTAATGGTGGCTCTTCGAAATTAATAACGGTTACAAAATAAAGTAGTCACATTTGTACTTTCGCAAGGGCGCAAATAAACGAGTATGATTAATGCAGACATCTTAAAACATCCGGACATTATTCGCTAATGTAAAATCCGGGTGTTTTTTTTGCATAATTGGAATTGTATTCGATAGTGGTAACAAAGGTGTAACAATAAAAATATTCAAATTATCCGACAAATATGCTGATAGCAATTCATCCAAAATTACCTATGCGCAATAAGACAACAACGAGTAACTATTATATCAACAAATTAAACTTTCGAGAATTTGGCAGCGCCGACTTTGAGGGTTACTTAATGTTGCAAAAAGACAATATCGAAATTCATTTTTTTGAATTCCAAGATCTTAACCCTCAGGAAAACTATGGACAAGTTTATATCAGAACTAATGATATCGACAAATTTTACCAATCTTTATTAGACAAAAAAATCAACATACATCCCAACGGGCCTTTAGAACTTAAAGCCTGGGGACAAAAGGAATTCTCCCTACTCGACCCCGACAATAATTTATTGACATTCGGTGAAACGTTGTAAGGAAAAATAACTAAGTTAAGGTAACATAGTTCCTTAAAAGATTCTAATTTTTTCGCACAGGTTTTTTCATTTTTTCTGACCACCAGGTATCGAACCTGGTTATTTCGTAACCATCCGGATCCCAACGATATTCATTTTCTGCTTTTTGTAATAATGAGAATTTCTGCAAATTCTTTTTTGCAACCAAATCGAAATTATAATTCTCTTTAATTAATGCCTTTAACAAATGTAAAATAATTTTTGGACGCGCAACATTTTTGTTCTTAACTTTATTAAGTAACTTTCTAAATGTTTCTGTTCTATATTCCAACCAATCATAATTTTTAAGTTCTATTATACATAACATTTCAAGTATTTTATAGCCTACCCAGTAACCTGATTTATCCTTTGTAAGCATTGACTGCTTTTGGAGTAATCCAAGTGCTTCACTAAAATTTCGGTGAGCAAATTCGAGATTAGACCTGTAAAATATCCACCTTGAATATATTAAATTTCCGGGTTTTATAATTTTAAAAGTTGCTACTGTCTCAATTTGTTTTGACGCATTTGAGAAGTCCTTGTTTAAAAGATAGCAAACGAAGAGATTTTCATGTAACGCTTCTTGATTGGGACTTCCAGAATAGAAAAAATGCATATATTCATTTGCATATCTGATAGATTCATTAAAATTATATATTTGCAAATTAATATTTGACAAATACAACCCCGCTGAACCCATCGCATCCTTCGAATGGACAGCTGGTGTGTTTTTAATCAAATCAGCATATTGAATCGCAACTTTTAAACATTCATAATAGTCACTTGTCAAATGGAAATAAACTATCTGGCTTTTTAAATAGGAGGATAATATATTCGCGTTAGGATTTCTTTCAACCAATTCCTTTAATAATATATTTGCTTCTCTCGATTTTTCAATATAACTTAAATCTTTATTTGCATTATAAATATTAGGCATTGTTATTTGTCTATGATAGTCAAAGGCAAGAATTTTATCTTTTATATCATTGACATGCGTAATTTTATCCTTTGTAAGTTGATGATATTGAGGTAATGATCGGGAAAGTCCACGACGAGTTTGTTTTAAATCTTTTAACAATAATAACTCTTCAGTCAATTCGTATTTATCTGCAATCCTTTCTGCCTTAACCAAAATATCCCTTGCTGTTGTAATTAACTGTCTGTCCAATAAAATATCTGCCTCCATTATCATCATCCTTACTCGATATCTGCTCTCATAAAATTTGGATTTAAATCGTTTTGATCCTTCCCCCCAAAACAGGATCTTGAGCGCATCCTGGTAAAATCGTTTTTTGAGCATGGAAAAAGCAGCACCGGTTTTGCTGCCCATAAGATCGGCTGCTTCCTTGTCACTTTTTGGGCTTTTTTCGAGGGTAATTTCAAATAGTTTATTTCTTAATATGGTATCTTGTCTGCTGTTTATTGCATAATACTTGCGTAAGGAGGCTATCTCATTTGGTGAAAATGTTTGTATAAGTTGCGTTATTTTTTTCATATTTTTGTTACTTATTGCGTAATAAACACTGTTTACCTTTGTCACTAATTACTACCTGTTTGCACACACAAAACGGTTTTGTTTACTTCCCTTTTTTACAATAGTATGTATTCTTGTTTACCCTTTCGACCATGCTTTTGCGTGTATAATACGAATTATTCAGTTTAACAATACAAATAACAGCTAAATTAACTTAACCTTCAAAATTCAACATTATGGCAATCATCTTTTCTATTTTAATGTCTTTGGGAATCTTTTCTGACAATTCTAACAACAATGGTAACATTCAATACAATGATGCGCAAAATCATCATTCCGATGTGAATGCCCGCGGAGCAGGTTGGGATACTGAAATAGGTGGTTGATTAATCTTTCCATCTAGTCTAACTAGGACTTAAGACCTTTCCAAAATTTAGGTAAAGGTAATAAACCTCTACGTGTTAACTTTTACCGCGTATTATTTAGATAATTTGTTGATTATCAAAATGATATGGCTTCGTTATGTACAGAATGCTCTGTTTAATTGGCTTCGTTTTTTCCTTGCGTATACTTTTTTTTGGAGTGACCTTGCATCCATTATCAGAACAACCAAAAAAAAACGGGTATATGCTTCACACATTATTAAAAAACGAGCCATTAAAAAGCGAAATGTTGATCCCGATCAAAACATCGCTTGAACACATGTATTGTCACCACGACGGTTGGAAATTGTACAACAAATACAACTGGACGAACAAGTGTTTTGATTTTCTTCTACAGAAGGAATCGCAAACCGGCACAGAGCGGGTTATTGTAAGTGTAAACTTAGATAACCAGGTAACACGACACCATTACGACAATTTGCAAAAGCTGTCGAAACGCTTGAACAACGGTAGTAAATCACCCGTAAAAAAGATTCTAATATTTGACAACCCCGTAGCATTTGAAGCTGCACCGGCTGATGTAGAGCTGATTTCAGTGAACGAATTGCTAAATGCAAGGCTACGGGCCACGGAGCCAAAGCTTGTTGCTTGATTTAACCCTTAAGGATTTCGTGGCCCATTTTATCCCTCTTGGTTAGGAGGTAAGACTCATTGTGAGAGTTAGGGGCAATCTCTATCTTGATATTGTCCACAATTTCTAACCCGTAACCCTTCAAAGCTACCCGCTTTTTAGGGTTATTCGTTATTAGTTTCAGTTTTCGAATACCGAGATTACGCAGAATTTGAGCACCTACGCCGTAATCGCGTTGGTCCATCGTAAACCCGAGTTCTAAATTAGCTTGCACGGTATCTAATCCGTTTTCCTGCAACTTATAGGCTTTCAATTTATTTAAAAGTCCAATTCCCCTGCCCTCTTGTTGCATATATAATAATACTCCGGTTCCGTTTTTTTCAATCATTTTCATGGCTGCATGCAGTTGATCACCGCAATCGCAGCGTAGAGAACCAAGTATATCTCCAGTTGCACAAGAAGAGTGCACACGCACCATAACTGCATCGTGCTCATTCCACGTTCCTTTAACCAAAGCGAGATGCACTTCTCCGGTGGTGGTTTGAGTATAAGCGTGTAATTCAAAATTCCCGAATTTAGTTGGAAGTGTAACGGAAACTTCTTTCGTGATCAAAGATTCTTTTTGGAGGCGGTATTCCACAAGATCTTTTATGGAAATAATTTTAAGGTTGTGTTTTTCTGCAACTTTAATCAGATCGGGCAATCGCGCCATGGTACCATCCTCGTTCATGATCTCCACCAAAACTCCAGCCGGTTCAAAACCTGCGTAACGCGCAAGGTCAATGGTGGCTTCCGTATGACCGGTTCTGCGCAATACACCGCCCTTTTTTGCACGTAAAGGAAAAATATGTCCCGGACGAGCAAGGTCTTTAGCCTCAATTTCAGGATTAATAAGGGCCTTAACTGTTAAAGATCTGTCGGCAGATGAAATTCCTGTGGTGCAACCGTGACCGATAAGATCTACCGAAACCGTAAATTGTGTGGAATGTAACGCTGTATTATCATCCACCATTAAATTTAAACCCAACTCTTCACACCGATCCTCTATTAAGGGAGCACAGATCAAACCTCTTCCATGCGTAGCCATAAAATTGATGATCTCGGGAGTGGCATTGCGCGCAGCAGTGATGAAATCGCCTTCGTTTTCGCGGTTTTCGTCATCTACCACAATGATGAGTTTGCCGTTTTTTATATCTTCTATCGCTTCCGGGATAGTATTTAATTTTATTTGATCCATGTCGTTTTTTCGTGTTTATTCAATGTTTCGTTGTGTGGGATTCCAAACATTTGTCCTGATCCCTTTCACCCATTTTATAAATCCAAGCAGCAATGCGAGGTTCATCATATAAAAATAAGCGATCAATCGGAGTGCAAAGTTATGGATATTTACGCTGCTGAACACCTTATCTATAAGCGGGGAAATTAATCCGAACAATTGCAAAAAGAACAGTATCCGGTAAAATAAGTTCTGCTCCAATAAAAATGCATTGGCTACTAAGGCAAGAATGAGGAAGAAAGGCCCTTTCCAGCGCAATACCTTATGCGACAAAAAACTAAATCCTGCCCCGCGGAATGGATTTTTAAGCAAACCATAAAAAACAGCAAGATTTTGGAAATTTCCGGCGGAGATTCTGATCTTTCTCTTGAATTCCTCCTGTACCAAATTCGACACATCTTCATATACTTTGGCCTCGGGATCACTGATTGATAATTTTCCGGAACTAATGACCCCTAAAGTGATAAAAAAATCCTCCATCAAAAAATTTTGCGGGATTTTACTAAACAGTTCTGCCCGAATGGCATAACAGGCACCAAAGGCGCCCATCATTGTTCCCCATATCAACCCTTCCTGATATTTTATCTTGTTTTCGCGTCGGATATATGTTTCTTCCTGAAAAGAAATACCCTCTTTTTGTAATCCGGTGTTAACCACATTTGCTCCGACCAGACCAATCTGTTCATTTTTAAAATGTCGGACCAAATAAGGAATCGTATTTTCATCAAACAAAATATTTGCATCTGTAAGGATGTAAATATGCCCGTTTACTTCCGGGATCAATGCGTTGATGATGTTCGATTTACCACTTCTCCCCTCAAATTTTTTAAATTGAATATTAAATCCCTCCTTAATAAAATTTTCAATGATATTATTTGTTCTATCCGTAGAACCATCAGACCCAATTACCAATTCGAGTTTATCGGCAGGATAGTTTGTTGCAAAAACCGTTTTGATCTTTTTTTCCAAAACTTTTTCTTCATTGTACACCGACATAATAACACTCACCATTGGTTGATCCTTTATTGAAATTCCCGGTGCTATTATTTTTTTCCCGGCCGAAAGCATATTTAATATCAACGGATAAAAAATATAACTATGGAATAAACACAGCACACAAAACCAGAATAAAATTTGCCAGATCAACATTTATAGATTGGAATAAAATTGGGTTAATTGTTTTGTTAGAGTGATATTATTTAAGTGTTGCATAACAAATTGTTTCGCTGCTTTAGCCTTATGTATTGTATCCACTTTATTATTGAGCATATCACTTAACATTCGAATAAATTCCGCCTCAGAAACGGCAACGGAAATATGTTCATCCACTCCTGTTGGCATGCCCTCCGCACCTTTAAAAGTAGTTATTACAGGTTTACCAACCGCCATTGCTTCCATGATCTTGAGTTTCATTCCGCTGCCGGATAATAAAGGTACTATACAAATAAATTTATCCTGAATAAATTCAAAGGCATTTGGAACTTCGCCGTAAAATTTTATTCCAGGTATACCGGATATTTTTTCTCCGAGCCAGGCTGGTGCATTTCTGCCTGCTATATGTAATTGGATGTCGGAGAAAAGGTTTTTTATGACAGGGAATATTTTCTTAATAAACCATAATAATCCTTCTGTGTTTGGAAGCCAATCTAACCCTCCAATAAAATAAAGATCAATTCCTTTTACTTCCGGCGTATTGTCAGGAATATTTTCAATGTCTATACCTGTAGGGGAATAATGCACCTGAAATTGATTGGAAATGTTTTTATAATGAACAGTATCTGATATGGAAATTGGAACAATTGCATCTACATTTTTTACAATTAAATTTTCATAGCGGAACAATTTTTTAGACTGTAATTGTAAATACCATTTTTTAACCGGGTTTTTAGAATTTGCAGCAATATTTTTCCATATCTCCCCTTCCTGATTATGGCTTCTGTAAACGAATTTAGTGTTGAAACTTTTGGGTATAGAAGTTAAATATTGGATAAGATATAACCCCTCTGCCTGAATAATATCAAAATTTTCATTTTTCACTATTGATATTAATTTTGACAAATATTCATTGCTAAAGAATTTTTCTGTGTGATAGGGAATGTTTTTTACCAGATTTAATAGGGCATTCCATGGTTTTACGTTCGAATTCACCCAAACTGATTGAAATTGGATGTCATAAAAACCGCCTAACTGAATTTTTTCGGCATCAAAATGATGTTTTGGGGTGTTCATATAAAGAACAGTAACCCGATTGCCATTCGCAGCCAAACCCTTCGCCATTTGCAGGATGGCAATGGCTTCACCGTCCTTTGGTGGCCAGGGATTTTTTTTAGCGAGTAGCAATATATTCATGTACTGCCGCAAAATTAAGCATTCCACAATCAGCCATGAATACGTATTTTTGCGCCGCACATGATAGGGAATAAAAAAATAGTGATCGTTTTACCGGCTTATAATGCTGCTAAAACACTGGAGCAAACCTATGCGGAAATTCCCATGGATATTGTGGATGAAGTTGTATTGGTGGATGATGCAAGTAAAGATGATACTGTTGACGTGGGAAACAGAATAGGTATTAAACATATTATCAAACATGAAAACAATAAGGGTTATGGCGGAAATCAGAAATCCTGTTATGATAAAGCGCTTTCGCTAAATGCTGATATTGTGATCATGCTCCATCCGGATTATCAATATACTCCAAAGCTGATCGCGAGCATGGCGTATATTATTGCACAGGATTTATATCCGGTGGTTTTGGCTTCCCGTATTTTGGGCAGAGGTGCTTTAAACGGTGGTATGCCATTTTATAAATATGTATTTAATCGCCTTCTCACCCTTTCGCAAAATTTGTTGTTGCGACAAAAATTATCGGAATACCATACGGGCTACAGAGCGTTTTCGGGAGATGTTTTGCGCAAAATAAATTACGCTGCAAATTCCGACGATTTTGTGTTTGATAATCAAATGCTCGCACAAATATTTTTTGCAGGATATGAAATTGCAGAAGTAACCTGTCCTACAAAATATTTTGAAGATGCATCATCCATTAATTTCAAACGGAGTGTTATCTATGGTTTGGGTGTACTAAGAACCTCTCTGCAATATCGACTGCAGAAATGGAAAATAACAAAATTTAAATATCTTACTCCGAATAGATAAATATTAAAGGCCTGTTTAAAAAGTTTAAATTTAAACCCTACGTGCCACGAATGAACAGCCGTAGGATGTGGTTGTTTGTATTCTAAAATTTATTTATTTTTTATTCGTGCATTCGTGGCTAGTTTTTTCATCCGTATTGTGGGGTAAAAAAAGGGGTTGCCACGAATGAATGAATGAACAGCCATCGGTTGTTTGTATTAGGAAATCAATTTTTTATTCGTGCATTCGTGGCTAGTTTTTTCATCCGTATTGTGGGGTAAAAAAAGGGGTTGCCACGAATGAATGAATGAACAGCCATCGGTTGTTTGTATTAGGAAATCAATTTTTTATTCGTGCATTCGTGGCTAGTTTTTTCATCCGTATTGTGGGGTAAAAAAAGGGGTTGCCACGAATG
>ENA-ORBV01011941-ORBV01011941.1-microbial-mat-metagenome-genome-assembly--contig:-NODE-11941-length-13513-cov-6.828744_pt1 | contig 13513 bp, 10 predicted proteins | sample MGYA00237777_ERZ505514 | MGnify/ENA primary metagenome ERZ505514 (study PRJEB26160, sample SAMN06269048) | microbial mat metagenome | isolation source: Oligotrophic lake microbial mat | place...
ACCCAGCACCTGGGCCTGCCCGTCTTCAACACCGTCGAGCAGACGGTGAAAGAGACTGGCGCCAACGCCACCGTCATCTTTGTGCCGCCGCCGTTTGCGGCCGACGCCATCATGGAAGCCGTCGACGCCGGCATCGCCCTCGCCGTCTGCATCACCGAAGGCATTCCGATCGCGGACATGATCAAGGTGCGCCAATATATGAAGGGCAAGGCCACTCGTCTCATTGGCCCCAACTGCCCCGGCGTGATTACGCCGAACGAATGCCGCATCGGCATCATGCCCGGCCATATTCACTTGAAGGGCAACGTGGGCATCGTCTCGCGTTCCGGCACCTTAACTTACGAAGCCGTGGGCCAACTCACCAAGCTCGGCATCGGCCAAAGCACCTGCATCGGCATCGGCGGCGACCCCGTCAACGGCACTAACTTTGTCGATTGCCTCACGCTCTTCAACAATGACCCTGACACCCACGCCATCATCATGATCGGCGAAATCGGCGGCGACGCCGAGGAGCAGGGTGCGGCTTACATCAAGGCCAATGTGAAGAAGCCGGTCGTGGGCTTCATCGCGGGACAGACGGCCCCCCCCGGTCGCCGCATGGGCCACGCCGGCGCCATCGTCTCCGGTGGATCGGGCAAAGCCTCCGACAAGATGGCCGTCATGGCCGAAGCGGGCATCAGCGTTTGCCAAAGCCCTGCCGAAATGGGCAGCACCCTGAAGGGGCTCCTCTAAAAGGATTTTCATGGAACATACATTCGCCATCATCAAGCCCGATGCCGTCGCCAAAGGCCACATCGGCGCCATTCTCTCGCTGATGCAAAAGGAAGGCTTCGTCATCAAGGCCATGTGCATGGCCCGCCTGTCGAAGCATGAGGCCGAAGGCTTCTACGCCGAGCACAAAGAGCGCGGCTTCTTTGGCTCCCTGGTCACGTTCATGACCGAAGGTCCCGTCGTCCTGCTCGCCCTGGAGCGCGAGGACGCCGTGGCTCACTGGCGCAAGGTGATGGGCGCGACGAATCCGGCCAACGCCGACGAAGGCACCGTCCGCAAGCTCTTCGCCGAAAGCATCGAGCGCAACGCCTCCCACGGGTCGGACTCGCCGGCTTCGGCCGCGCGCGAGCTTGGCTACTTCTTCCGGTCTTACGACCTCAGCTAATCCGTTAGCCGCCTAGCCCGCCGTGCGAGCGGCGGGGCACCTGGGCCCCATGATTTACCTCCTCACCTTCACCGCCTACGGGACCCACCTCCCCAGAGACGCTCGCGGCAGCATCGACCGTCACGAACGAAGACTCGCGCCACGGCCAGCCTTGGCCACCTTCGCGAAAGCGCTCACGTCCGAGCCGCCCTTTCAGATGGACCACCTGAGAGATCGGGAGGCCGTGCGGGACGAGATCATCAGAACCTGCAACTACCGCCAGTGGCGCCTACTCGCACTCCATGTGCGGATCGAGCACGTCCACGCGGTGGTGCAAGCCGAAGATGCGCCGCCAACCCGAGTCATCGGCGAGTGGAAAGCCTACAGTACGCGAGTTCTCGAGCAGCATTGGACCACTCGCCAACACTTCTGGACCAGCGGCGGCGACGTGCGTCATGTACAGGGTGCCGCCTTAGCCAGCGTCATCCGCTACGTCCTCGACGAACAAGGGGAGTTCATGACGACTTACGACGCATCGAAATCCTCGGCCCGAGTGCCCCGCCGCTCGCGCGGCAGGCTAGCGCGCTACCCTCCTACCACCATGCCTCACCCTGCCGCGCCGGCTATGAAATGCCTATTCCAGAGGAATCACCCATAGGCGTAACTTATGCGGCGGAGGGAATATCCTTGGAATTGCCGCTAAGGAAAATGGCAGGTCAGGTATTTCCGCCAGGGAATGGTTCATTACGTTCCGCTCGCGAGCCATCTCGATTGCCAGTTTCAGATAACGGCGCAGGAGGAGGAGTGACGGAAACTCGTTTCGTTCCGCCAACCATTCCAGCATGTCGCGCGCGCACTTGGCGCTGTTGCAGGAACGGCAGGCCCACACTAAGTTATCACCAACGTTCGCGCCGCCCCGCTTCGTGGGGATCAGATGGTCAACCGACAATCGCTCACGACCACCACAATAGCCGCAAGCCTGCGGGAGAACCATCTTCAACCGCTCATCGTCAGCCAGCGGGCCGATCCTCATGGTTTGTTGTTTCAGCCCGGAGTAAAGCCGGGCACGAATGATGTATTGCATCCGACCGTACTCGCCCATCTGCTCCGTAACCGCGGAGTGCGCCATGGCTAAGTTCGCATACGACCAATACAGTACCTCACCAACGGTAGTTATCTTCACAGGCGGTCCTTTGGCGTTCATAGATGTCCGGCACATGGCAGTACTCGCATCGATTCGTCGCTCGGCTCCAAATGAAGCTGGGCTCGAAGTTGACAGGGGTTGGGGGCGTCAGGTGGCTTGCCTTTTTCATTCTAAGCGAGTGTCGTCTTGCTTAAGAAAATTTCGATATTGGCCGACGTCCACGTCGCGACGCCACAACCAAAGAAGTCGGTGTCTTCCGTCCAGATCGGACAGCCGATGGCGAGGGCGGCGGCGAGAATTGGCCAATCTTCGGGATCGCGCTGGCCCAGCCGTTTTCGAGCTTCGCCCGAGAAGTCTTCGTAGCTCTCCACGCTCACGATGGTGCAGAGGGCAGCCAGGGATTTCAGGGCAGCCAGCGCCTTCTGCGCATCACCGCCACGCTTAGCCACCAGCAGCGCCAAGTGCTCCTCAGCTTCCGCGTAGGCTGTCTCAGGGACCAAAAAGGAGACCCCTGCCGAAGTGGGTTTCCAAAAGATGGCGAACCCGTTTGCCGAGCACCGCTCGAATCAGAATGTTGGCGTCAAGGACGATGGCACTATTGGCCATTCCGCTTCTTCTCGCGGCTGTTTCGACGGATCTCCTTGTACTCCTGCATGAGTTCGCCTTCGGAGGAGCCCCAGCCCGCGATCATCGTATCGAGTTCCTTCGCCGCGGCGCGCATGGCTTCCAGGTCCGCCGCGCGGTCCCGCTTCTGGGCAGGAATGAAGAAGCCCAAAGTCTCGCCGTGGCGGGTGATGGCCAGTGGCCGTCCGCCTTCCAGGTAGCCAGCTAGATTCTGGCGAAACTCACGCATGCCGATCTTTGCAGTTTCCATATTGCGTACTCTGTGTACACACTAGCATGAACTCAAGGCCGCCGCGACAGGAGATTCGCAAACAGCCGATATGCCCCTGGCACGCCCGCCGGCAGTTGGCGATACCAGGCGTAGGCGCAATACACATAGAGCCCTTTGCCATAGCGAGCCTCGAGCCACCCGCCCTCCTGCGGCGCTTGACCCGTATCGTGCGTCTCCACCAGCGGCGTGTACTCAGCCGCCCAAGTCATCCAGAACTTCGAGCCCCGTTGCTCCGTCCAGCCATCGAAGTCCGCCAAGGAGATTGCGTTCGGCGAGCGAAAGACCGGATGATCCGGCTTCAGTAGACGCATGGGCGAGTTCTCTTCGCTCACTTCCTCCGTCCGCGCCGTCATCGTGTAGGGATAGGGCCCGTAGTTGTTGTCGAACTCGGGCGTGTTGTACTGCACGATCAGCGTGCCGCCCTGCGACACGAAGTCGAGCAGACGGCGATTGTGCTGCTTCACATCCTCTCGCGCGGCGTAGGCCCGGATGCCTAGCAGGATGGTCGTGAATCGCGTCAGGTCGCCGGTGGCGACGTCTTCCGGGCTCAGGACCGTTACGGGTACCCCCAGCTGGCGGATCGCCTCAGGCACCTCGTCGCCCGTGCCCATCACGTAGCCCACCCGCAACCCCGGTGCGACCTTGGCGTCCACCACCCGCACCACTTGCCGCGCCGGCCTCCGTAGGTAGGTCGTTCGCAAGCCGGGGGCCGTAATCGCGCGGACCTCGGTCGTGTACTCCTTGCCACCCGCCACGGCCACCGCCTCCAGTGGATAGTCCGCCGCCTTATTGACCAAGACGGAGAAGGGAAGCCGCACCTCTTCGCCCTCGCGCTCCAGCCGGAAGTCAACCTCCTTCTGACCTGTCACCCGCAAGCGCCCTGCCACCGGCTCTTTGGACAAGTTCCGCAGCACCACCGTGGTCTGATACGCGCTTTTCCCCAAAGGCACGATGCCGACCTCGCCCGCGAAGCTCACCGAAATCGGTGCCCCCGGCGTTTCGGTCTTCGTCCCGGGGCGCCAAGTGCCCTGCGCCCGCCCGCGCAGTTCGCTCAGCTTGAGCTCAAGCTCATGATCCTGCAGCTTCAAAGCCATCGCCAGCGCACGTTGCACAAATGGCACCATCGGGGTCGGATCTTCCAAGCGCAAAGCCTTCCCCACGTCCCGCAACGCAACCTGGATCTCGAGCGGCGGCTCGACCTCGCGGCCCAATCGCTCGAAGAAGCTCTCTTCCTTTTCAGCCGCGCCCACATGCGTTCCCTCCAGCTTGTAGAAACGCGGACGCCGGGGGAAGGGCGAATTCCGGTCCATCCCCTGTGACCGATGCTGCCGGTAGCCTTCCATGCCGATCTCGGCATAGGTGCGGCCCAGCACCGGGTCAAACGTATCCACTGGAGGCTGCACCGTCCAAGGCTCGTTCTCGCCCCAATTGCCGGTGTAGAGCTTTGAAGGCCGCCACTTGCCGGGCGACGCGAACAGCAGTTTTGCCATCTCTCCCGCGGCGATATGCTGCCCATGCCCATCTCGTGCCGTGCCCTGGAAACGCGACATCACCACTTGCGGCCGCAGCTCGTCGCAAATCCGCCGCACCTCGGCTAGCACCTTCTGCCGGTCCCAAACCCGCCACGTCTCGGCCACGTTTTTTGAGAAGCCAAAGTCCGTGTACGTCGTATGGCGCACCGTCACGCCGTAATACTGGGCGGCCTTCTCGAGCTCCACTTCGCGTAGCTTGCCCAAGGCATCGAAGAAGTCGCCCGTGATCACATTGGCCCCGCTCTCCCCCCGTGTGATCGACAGCAGCGTCACTTCTGCGCCCAGCCCGCGCGCCAGATAGGTGAGCGTCGCCGCGTCCTCGTCGTCCGGATGCGCCGTAATGTAGAGCACCCGGGCCGTCGTCTGCGCCCGCTTCCAGGCCTGCCACAGTCCGGGGGCGCCCAAATCTTCACTCAACGGCTGGGCCGCCAACATCCCAGCGCTCAGAAACATCCATACAAAAAGGGCTCTCATGTACTGATGATTATAGGCAAAGCGCGCGCTGTAACCAAAAATTAGCAGATGGGTCAACGCCCGATGCATCAACTTTTTCGTAAATAGAGAATGCGCCCGTAACCGTTGGGGCTGAATCTGGAATAGAATTCTATACACAAGGTATGTGGTGGGTGTTGGCTGCCCGTTGTCACAAGACCAGACTGCTTAGGGATCGAATCGAAGGGTTGAAGAGCATGCTTTCTACTTGGCGATTAATGTTGTTGGGCGTCGGATTGAGCGCGCTGAGCTTCGCGGCCAGCGAATCCGCGACGCGCGCCCGGCAAATGGAAAAGGCGGGTGACAGCGCCGGCGCGCGCGAGTTGCTACGCCGCACGGCTGGAGCGCCCAACGCCTCCGCCGAAGATCTGGCGGCGTGGGCCGAGTTTCTCGATCAGCGCCGTGACCCTGGCACACGCGCCGCGTATGAGCGTGTGCTCGTTGCCGCTACGCCGCAGGAAAGGGCCCGCATCGCCCGGCGCTTGATGGTGCTCGACCTGATGACCGAGGACATTAAGTCCGCCGAGAAGCATATGGAGGCGTACCGCGCCGCCGGCTTGAAGGACCTCAAGATTCCGGTCTACACCAAGCCCGAAGCCCCTTGGCCCACCGTCGACATTCCCGGCCCCCTGCGCTCCTTCAATCGCATGGCCGCCCTCTCGCCCGAACTTCCTGCGGGTGACGTCGTCGGCGCCATCGCGCGCAACGTTGTCACCAATGGCTACCAAGCCGCTTCCAGCAACGAAGCGCTCGAGCAAACCGAATACCTGAAGCTCGTCATCCGGTATCTCTCACAGGCCCGCGAACTCGAAAAGCTCTCCGGCACCGGCAAGGTCATCAAGATCGAGATGTGCGAAAGTCCGGTGACGGCCGAGTTGCTCAAAGTCCTCGGCTACCGCATGCGCGGCGGCTGCGGTAGCGACGTGGTGCTCGAAACCGTGAACGCGACCCGCGCCTTCCTCACCATCGACTCCGGCTTCCCGCTCTCCGACCTCGAAGTCGCCCTGCGCACCAACAAGCCCTTCATCTACGACTACTCGCCCACCAAGGTGCCCGTGGTGTACGGCCCCGAATACTGGCTCTCCTCCCGTGAGAAAGCGCCGGAGAACAAGGCCTTCATCGATTCTTTCCTCGAAGATCCCTCGCTGTGCCGTCTGTACCTTGGCCTCTCGAAGCTCGACCGCGAAACCGCCGAAGAGCTCAAGAAAGCCATGCCCGCCAGCCGCATCCGTGCCTTCTCCCACGTGCTCGACTTCTACGGTGCCATGTTTCAGATCCGCAACGGCAAGGCGATCGTCCCTGGCCCGCCCGCGGCTTGGCAGGAGTTCACCGGTGTTTCTCCCGATCAGGGCGCGCTCTTCTTCGAGAAGCTGATCGCCCGCGACGACGGCTGGCTCGCCTCCTACTTTGACGGCCTGATGCGGATCCAGGGCTCGCCCACCGCGTCTTACCTCACCGACGCGGCGCGCATCAAGCGCTTTTACACCGCCATCCGCGGCCGCCTCACGAGCCCTGGCCCGGCTCGTCCGGTCTTCCGCGCCAACACCGACATGATGCTGCTCACGAATCGCCTGCGCCTGGAGCCGGATGGCAAGCCGCATGTGCCGGGCGGCGTCGCCGTTTGGAAGAATCTCTTCGTCAACCATCCGCACGGCAAGTATGACGGCAAACTTACCAAGTCCGCCACCGGGTGGAAAGAGCCGGATGACGTCGTCGAAGCGCTCTTCGCCCTCTCGCGCAAGGCGGTCGAGAACGATCCGCTCAAGATGTTCATGATGCTCAGCGACATCAACCGCCGCCGCGCGCAGCCGTTCACCGCGCCGATGGTGGAGCGTTTGCTGAAGGACTACAAGCTCTATTCGGCCCAGTTCCCGATCTTCGCCGAAGTCCCCTCGCTTTCGGAGAAGACGATTATCCAATTTCTCGACGATGCCGCCGTCGCCAACCAGATTCGCGATGTGAACGCCAAAGCGGAAAACGCCGGCATGCTCCAATCGCTGGTGGGCCTGTGGCAAATCCTGGCCCGGCAACGGCTGATTCCGGAGAGCGCCGCCGATGGAGCGCTTTCCGAAGTGTTAACCGCGTTTGCGACGATTAAGAACAGCCGGGACATGTTCGACGCGGGCCGCGCCGGTGTGCAGTCGCTTTTCAAAGCCGTTTCGCTTACCGGCGGGGATCCTCAAGAGAACATGCTGAATCTCATGGCCGGCCAAGCGAAGCCCGGTGACGATGACGCCCACTTCCTGTTGATCGAAGACATGAAGCGGATCTTCGAAGCCCAGCGCCTGATTTCGCTCAAGACCATCTTCGACCTCGCCGACAACCTGCAAGCCGTCGCTAAGGGCGAGAAGATGAACACCGCCCTCGTCAACCGGCTCTCCGCCCGCATCATGGAGACCCAGCCGCCCCGCTCCAGCCTCACCGGCGCCGAGAAGAATGCCATGGCTTTTGGCTATTGGGTGGACAAGCACATCGAGAGCCAGCGCAAGGTGAACTTCCGCCAGATCGTCGAGAAATCGGCCACCGATCCCTTACGGCTCAAAGAAGCCCGCGGCTTGCTCGCCCAATTCCTACGCGACACCCTGGTCGGCTTCAACTATATCCACTACGCCCCGCCCGGTGCGCAGATCCTGATGACCAATCCGCACTTCGTCCGCAGCCACGATTTCATTGGCATCCAGAGCTCGAACCAGACCTGGAAGCAGACCGAAGTCTTCGGCACCGGCTGGCCTTCGAGCGCTGGCGGACGCCTCGTCGGCTCGTTGGCCGGCTTGCCTTATGCCTTGGCTGAAAGCGAACAGAACTTCCTGATTCCGACGCGTGAGCAAGCCCTGATCTGGGGTGACCTGGTGCCGCAGATGATCCTGAGCGCGAAGATTCCGCGCTTCTGGACCGTCACCGCGCCCCAGCTCCACTGGCTCGCTCTGCATCTGCGCGCCGGTGAGAGCTTCCTCGCCGAAGCTGTCATCGACGAAAAGCGCCGCGAGCAAGTGCTCGGCGCGCTCGACAAACAAGCCGCGCCCGCCCGCGCCCGCGAGGTGGCCCAGTTGCTCTTCGGTGCCCAAGTCCGGAGCGCGATGGACCTGGTGACGCCGTCCGAGCTCTTCGGCATCGCCCGCCAAGTGCTTCGTGCCGACACCTCGTCTACCGACCCTATCGCGATGGAGATTCGCCGGCTCGCAACCGAATCGCCCGATACCGTTACTTACGCCGCCATCTCGCGCGCGTTCGGTACCCCCAAGCCGACCCTCGCCGCCTCCTACACGCCCGAGTTGCTCAACCTGCGCACCTTCCCCACCTTGATGGGCTATTCGAGCCGCATCCTGGCGGAGAGCTGGGAGTCGAGTAATCTCTATTACGCCGCCCTTGCCGACGAGATGCAATTGCCCCCGTCGCAGCTCAATGTCGTCATCCCGCAATGGACTCAGAAGACCGTCGAGCGCATCTTCGCCACCCACCTTGAAGATTGGCCCGCCCTCCTGCGCTCCTTGCGCCTGGTGGGCGACGACATCCGCGCCGACTGGCGTAAACAGATGGCCGTCCAGCAGAAGGCTGCTTTGCAGTAAGATTTGAGAACTACCCCGTGAGGTCCAACTTAGTGAACCGCAGACGATTCCTCAATATGGCCGCTGCCTTGCCTTGCGCCGGTGGTTATCTGGCCTTTGGCCAACAGACGCCCACTTTCCGCGTCAAGGTCGACATGGTGGTGCTCAGCTTCACGGTCACCGATTCCAAGGGCAAATACGTCAATGGCCTGAAGCACACTGACTTCCGCATCTTGGAAGACGGCATTCAGCAGGGCATTTCCACCTTTGCCGAGGGCAACAAGACCCCGCTGCAAATCCTCGACAACGGGCAGACCCGGCCGTTGGTGACTCAGGCCGACCCCGAGGCCAAGGCCGGCCCCGTGGATGCCTTCGTCGGCACCAACGTCTTCGTCCTCTTCGACACTAGCAACTACATGTACCGCGGCTTCGTTTACGCCTCGGACGCCATCGCCGACTTTGTCCGCGGGCTCGACCGGGCCGACTCCGTCGCCGTCTACACCTTCTCCCGCAACCTCACCCGCGCCGCGACCCTCACCCGGGACCGCAACGACGCCGTCGCCGGCCTCCGCAAGGCCGTCGCCGGTGACGACTCGGCCCTCTACAACGCCCTCCTGCTCGCCCTCCGCGACGCAGCCAAGGTTCCCGGCCGCAAGGTGGTCATCGTCTTCTCGAACGGCCCCGACAACGGCTCCATGGTGGCCCCTGACGATGTCCGCGCCGTCGCCGAAGACGAGGGCATCCCGATCTACGTCATTTCGACGAGCGACGTCAGTAAGGACGCCATCTCCAGCGCCGTCTTCCGCCGCCTTGCCACCCGCACCGGCGGCAAAGCCTACTTCGCCAAAACCTGGCAGAAGCAAGTGGAAGCCTTCGAGAACATCCGCGAAGACCTCGGCAACTCCTACACCATGACCTACTACCCGAAGCCCAACCCCAACGAAGGCTTCCGCAAAATCGGCGTGGAGATCATGAACGACACCGCCAAAAAGATGCGCATCCGCGCCCGCCCCGGCTACCGTCCCCGGTCCACTTAATCGGCGAGGCATCCCTTCCTGACGGTCAGGGTTCTGTTGACTCTCGAATGTTATTACAATGGTGCCTAGCCCACAGCGTAAGCTGCGGGGTGAGGTCGTCATCCTATCATGCTGATTCGATGGGAGTTACTGTGTCGAATGTGACCCGTCAATTAGGGGACGGGCTAGCCGGTTTGCCGGGTCGTATGTCGTGCAGTACTCGGGTTGAGTGGCCCTTATATCCCCGAATCGCCGCAACACCAGCGCCACCATGCCGCAGGCCACCGCGCTCCACATCAGGATCAGGGCGAAGCGGCCTCGCTTAGGGTCGACCTGTCCCGTGCGGATCCGGTGCGACATCAGCCGGGCCAGCAGGATCAGGCCGATCAGGGGCAGCGCGGGAACAAGGGCTCCAAAATCCATAGCTTTCGACTATTATGAGGATCCGCCGTGACCGAAAGCTTCGCCAAGGCTTCCAGAAACGCGCGGCTCATCCCGCTTGAAGGCGCCGGCCACTTCGAACTCATGCCGGCGTCGCCCACCTGCGCCAACCCGCCGGAATCGACCTCCAGCGGGTCTCGCTCTCTGACCACTTTCTTGCACGGCACCGCAGACAGCGAGTGGAGTGGCCCACAATCCGGCGCGCCCTCACTCAGTGGTAGCCCGGACCGGAAATACGCTCGCCAAGCTCTGCCGTAGCTGCGCCAACTCCCCAGCCCCCCCCATCAGGCCGGCCGTCAGACCCGCGATCAGATCGGCCGGCAACGGCCACGGCTCCTTCCACCGCCGTTGCGCCATCCGTAAGGCCTCCTCCGCGTTTACGGCCCGCGAGAAGTAATACCCCTGGCCCAAGGCGCAACCCATCCGCGCCAATTGCGTCCAATGCTCCTCCGTCTCAATCCCTTCCGCAATCACGCTGATCCCCAGATTCGCCGACAACGTCACAATCGACTCCACCACTTTCCGCCCATCGTGGCTTGACGACGGCCCCAATTCCCGGTCCATCGCCTGCACAAAGCTCCGGTCCACCTTCAGCGTGTCGAATGGCAATTGATGCAGTTGGCTCAGGCACGAATAGCCCGTGCCAAAGTCGTCCACCTCCAAGCCAATCCCCATCTTCGCTAACGCATGCAAGATCGATTGCGCCACCTCCGGCTCATCGGCCACCATGCTCTCTGTCACTTCGAGATGCAGCCGCGCCGGTCGCAAACCGGTCTCTTCGAGAATCGCCGCCACGCTCGCAATCAAACCCTGATCGCTAAACTGCAGCGCCGACAAATTGATACTCACCGTCAGTTCGCTCGCCGCGGCGTCCTCCCGGTCCCACGCCGCCAACTGCCGGCACCCGTTCTCCAACACCCACCGCCCCAACGGTAGAATCAGGCGGTTCTCCTCCGCAATCTGAATAAATTCCGCCGGCGCCAGCAATCCGCGCCGCGGATGATTCCAGCGCACCAAAGCTTCAAAGCCCGCCAACCGTCCGGTGCGCAGATTCACTTGCGGCTGATAATGCAGGACGAATTCGCCCGCTTCGAGCGCCTGCCGCAGGTCGGTTTCGAGCTCCAAACGCTGGATCGCCCGCGCATGCATGCTGCCGTCGAAGAGCCGGTACTTTCCGTGCCCCTCCGCCTTGGCCTGATACATGGCCGTATCCGCATTGCGCAACGCGTCTTCGGTACTCCGGATCCCCGTGCCGCTGTGCGCAATCCCGATGCTGGTCGAAGTGAAAATCAGCCCGCCGTCGAGATGCATGGGCGCCGTCATCTCCTCTTGCACCGCCTGCGCCGTCCGCACGGCCACCTCGGCCGTCGGCGAATCGTCCAGCACGATCACAAACTCGTCCCCGCCCAGCCTCCCCACGCAGCCCGTCACGTCGAATTGACGTTCGAGCGCGTTCGTCAGCCGCCGCGACACGCCCAGCAGCAGATGGTCCCCCTTCAGATGGCCTAGGCTGTCGTTGATCAGCTTGAAGCGGTCCAGATCCATAAACAGGAGGGCGAACTCGCGGCTCGCGTCCTCCTTGCGCCGGGCGATCAGCCGATCCAAACGCTCCACAACCGCCAGCCGGTTTGGCAACCCCGTCAGCGCGTCCACCAGCTTGCCGTCCGTCACATCGGACGTCGAACCCGCCACCCGCAGCGCCGCTCCGCTCTCCGATCGCACCGCCGCGCCGCACGTCAACACCCAACGCCACGTCCCATCCGCATGGCGCACCCGGTGCTCCGCCTCAAACAAACCCTCCCCCGCTTCCACGTAAGCACTCAAGTCCCTGCGCAAATCCCGCGCATCGGACGGATGCACCCACCGGAACCAGTCCTCCAACCGATCGCACACCGTGCCCTCATCCCACCCCAACATCTGCTTCCAGCGCTCCGAGTAGTACACCTTGCCCGAGCGCAGATCCCAATCCCAAATGCCGTTATTGCTGCCCTTCACCGCCAAGGCAAAGCGCTCCTCCGCCTCGCGCAGGGCCCGTTCGGCCACCTTCTGCAACGTGATGTCCCGCGCGATCGCCTGATAGCCCATCACCCGGCCCTGTTCATCCAGCAGCAATTGGTTGCTCTGCCCAAGCCAAATCGCCGGTCCTGTTTCGGGCTGGAGTGCAAATTCGAGGAAGATGGCGGGGGTCCGCGTCCGCACCTGCTCCCGCACCTGCCGCCGGATCTCGCCTCGCGTCCGGGCGTCCACCTGCTCAAACAAGGATTGCCCCATCAGGTCTTTGCCCAGCAGCTTTTCCACCGCCACGTTCGCAAACGTCACCCGCCCCGCCGCGTCCGTCCTCAGGATCAGATCGCCTGAATGCTCCACCATCTGCCGGTACCGCGTCTCACTCTCCGCCAACTCCCGCGTCCGGTCGCTCACCTGCCGGTCCAGGTTGCTCAATGCTTGGTCCCTCTCCCTCAGCGCCGCGTGCCACCGCTCCCCCATGCGCAAAAACGCGGCCTGAATCTGGTTCAACTCCCGTGCCGCGTAATGCTCGGCCGCCCCAGGCCGCCCCGCCGGCGCGCTCAAGTCGTACTCCTCCATCTGCCGCACCATCGTCACTAGCGGCGTCGAGATCGAATGCGCCATTAACCTGGCTGCCCGCCACGCCAACCCCACCAGCAAACACAACATCAAAGCGGTCAGCCGGTAGAAATCCAGCGCTTCCTGGTTGAATTGGCTCGCTGGTAAAAACGCCACCACCCGCCAACCCGCCATCGTCAGCCCATACTGCACCGCGTACTGTTCCGCGCCTGCCTGCTGGGGATCCGGCCACGCAAACCGTTCGCCCTCTGGCGGCTGCCCCATACCGGGCATAAACCGTTCCAGCGGCGGATGTATCGCCGGCGCGCTCGAATAGACCACTTGTCCCGCCCCATCCCGCGCCACCACCATGGGCGCCCGCGTTGCGTTCGGCAGTTGAATCGGGATCCGGGCGATGTCGATCGATCCCTCCACCACCCCGAGAAACTTCCCTCCCGCATCCACCATCGGCGCGCTCACCGCCACAATCGCATCCCGGCCCAGCCCACGGCCCTGAAACACCCCCGAAAGGTAGCTCTGTCCGGTTTGCCGGGGCCGCTGGAAGTACTCGCGATCCCGCACGGATCGATCCTTGCCGGGCCCCGGCATAAAGCTCTTCTCCCCGCGGCGCACCGCCCGCACGATTCGCCCGTCGCCATCGGTGATCAATAGCGTGAGAAAGCCCGGATAGATGGCCGCAGTCTCTTCGAGGATCCGGCCCGCCTCGGCCACCGTCAACGCCCCTACC